>OAWB01000824.1_pt1 | contig 14063 bp, 13 predicted proteins | sample 1550621 | NCBI WGS metagenome assembly OAWB01 (sample SAMEA2580107, study PRJEB22360) | human gut metagenome | biome: human gut; feature: human-associated habitat; material: faeces | place: Denmark | collected 2008/2010
TTTCATTACTATTTGTGCCGCCGACTGAAAGGCGGCGGAATGGAGATTAAAATGAAAAAATGGTATGACGAGGAGTATGAGTTTGAAATCGAGGTGACGGGATTTCTCAGAAGTGACCACACAGAGCGGTATTGCAGGAACGGTGAGGAAATCGGAGATAAATATATGTGTACCTATGGCTGTCCTGTCAATGCGGATGGGCAGGGTATCTGCTCCAAGGTAATGATGATGATGTTTCCGGTCATGGAGGCTGTGAGAAGCGGAGGAGATCTTGAGAATATCGGCGGTGACGGAAAATACAGCAAGGATATTGTATGTCCGGATGGCTGTGTTGTGTTCAGGCTGACGGCAAAAAAACTCGGAAATGAAAATTTTTATAAGGGCAAATTTTTTGACTAGTTTTTTGCATTTATTTTTTCCTTTTTAAGAGGCATCGTACTGTTACTGTACGGTGCCTCTTCTGCCTGAGTGGAAAAAAGTTTTAAAATATGATAAACTAAAAAGGCAGTGCTGATAATTCTATAGTATAACAGATGATATTTGTTTTATAGAAAACGGAATAAAAGGATCTGGGGTGACACAGATCCTTTTGACTGTTTAAACAAAAGGAGTGAAATGAATGATTGAGTTTCAACACGTAACGAAGAGTTTTAAAGATAATAAAGTCCTGTCGGATATCTCTCTGACGATTGAAGATGGGGAACTGGTGGCGATCATTGGTTCCAGCGGCTGTGGCAAGACCACAACGCTTAAAATGATCAACCGGCTGATCCGTCCGACGAAAGGCAAGATTTTCATCGACGGGAATGACATTGAAGATATGAACAAAGTCGAGATGCGGCGCAATATCGGATATGTGATACAGCAGGCGGGACTGTTTCCCCATATGACTGTCAGAGAGAACATCGAACTGATCCAGAGATTGGAAAAAAAGAATGATGAAGAGATCAGGAAAAATACAGATTATCTCATGGATATGGTCGGACTCGAAGGAGAGGAATTCCTCGACCGCTATCCCAATGACTTAAGCGGCGGACAGCAGCAGCGAGTAGGTGTTGCCAGGGCGCTTGCCAATAACCCAAAGATTATTTTGATGGATGAGCCGTTTTCAGCGCTGGACCCTATGACAAGAGTCAGCCTCCAGGATGAACTGATCGCTCTCCATGAGAAGGTGGACACAACCATCGTATTTGTCACCCACGATATGGATGAGGCCATCAAGATCGCAGATAAGATTTGTATTATGAAAGACGGACACATTCTCCAATATGATACACCGGAAGAGATTCTTAAAAATCCGGCCAATGAGTTTGTAGAAAACTTCGTAGGAAAAAACCGTATCTGGGGATCACCGGAATACATAAAGGTGGAAGATATCATGATCGAGAATCCAGTCACCTGTTCCGGGGACCTGTCCAGAAGCCGGTGTGTGAAAAGGATGAAAGAACGCCATGTAGATACACTGCTTGTAGTGGATCAAGACAGGAAACTTAAGGGTATGGTCAACAGGAAAGCCCTCTACAGGGCTAAGAATCCGCTGGCTGCAGCGGAGACTATGATGAAGACAGATGTCCTGACCGCAAGCCCGGATGACAACATCCTCCAGCTTTTAAAGCTGATCGATGAGTATGACGTAGGAAACATCCCTGTGGTAGACGAAAATGAAAAGGTGCTGGGTCTGATCACAAACAGTAATCTGATCTCTACATTGAGCCAGCAGTATTTGACAGAGGATGAAGAAGAAACAGAGGGAGAACCGCCAGAAGGTTCCCATGCAGAAATGACAGAGGAGGAGGTGTAACCGATGGAATTTATTCAGTATATGATACAAAATAAACAACAGATTTTTTCTCTTGTGACAGAACATATCGAACTCACCGCCATTGCGGTGGGATGCTCTATTCTCGTCGGTGTGCCTCTCGGAATATTGATCAGCTATGTAAAGAATCTAAACAAGCCGGTTCTAGGAGTGGCAAATGTAGTACAGGCGATCCCAAGTATGGCACTTTTAGGACTGTCTATTCCGCTTCTAGGAATCGGGACCCTTCCTGCCGTGGTGATGGTTATCATTTATTCACTGCTGCCGATCATTAAGAACACATTTACTGGTATTAACAGTATCAGTCCGGAAATGGTGGAAGCGGCCAAGGGAATCGGCTTAACAAAAGCACAGGTGCTGTTTAAGGTCAAAATACCGCTGGCTCTGCCGATCATCATGGCAGGTGTCCGTATCTCTGCGGTAACGGCAGTGGGACTTATGACCATGGCTGCCTTTATCGGTGCCGGAGGACTTGGATATCTGGTATTTTCAGGAATCCGTACAGTTAACAACGCACAGATCCTGGCAGGTGCTATCCCGTCATGTATCTTAGCTCTTTTGGTAGACTATCTGGCGGGGCTGATTGAAAAGCTTGTGACGCCGATCAGTCTGCAGCAGGGATATGAAGGTTCAAAGGAACAGTTAAAAAGAAAGAGACGCCGCCAGAAAGGTGTGCTGGCACTGGTAGGAGTCCTGATCGTTGTGATCATGGGCAACTCCATCATCTCAAGCTTCAAGGGAGATGACAAGAGGATAGCCATTGGAAGTAAAGACTTTACGGAACAGCTGGTTCTCTGTAATCTCTATGCCGATGTGATCGAGGACAAGACAGATATCAAGGTGGACCGGAGAGAAAATCTCGGAGGCAGTGAGGTCTGCTATGAAGCCCAGGATAAAGGCGAGATCGATATGTATGTGGAATACACAGGAACTGCATATATGAACATTATGAAACAGGAATCCACCAACGATATGGATAAAGTCTATCAGGCTTTGAAGAAATACTTTAAAGAGAAAAATAATTTTGAAGTATTGGATCAGACAAAGTTTAACAATACTTATACATTGGCCGTGAGCAAAGAGACGGCCAAGAAGTATAATCTTAATAGGATCAGTGATCTGAGGAAAAGCGGATCCCAGCTGAGCATCGGTTCCACACTGGAATTCTTAAACCGTGCGGACGGTCTTCCGGGATTATGTGAAACTTACGGTTTTAAGTTTAAGGGTGAGACCGGCATTGACGGTTCTCCGAGATATACAGCACTGGAGAATAAGAAAGTGGACGTTGTAGACGCATTTGCGACAGACGGCCTATTAAAGAAGTTTAAACTGAAGGTATTGGAAGATGACAAAAAATATTTCCCTCCGTACTATGCGGTGCCGGTGATCAGAGAGGATACTCTCAATCAATATCCTGAGCTGAAAAAAGTCATCAACGACTTAAGTTCTCAGCTGACCAATGACGCTATGATGGAGATGAATTACGAAGTAGATGAATTGGGAAAAGAACCGAGAGAAGTTGCACACAACTATCTGGTAAAACAGGGACTGATAAAAGAATAAGAATCAAAGGCAAAACGCCTGCAGAATGTCTGCAGGCGTTTTTTTATTCCATAGGAAAGTTCTTCGAACCTCCCTATGGAATAAAAAAGCCCTGTGGGCAGTATGCACACAAATGCGTGAAGAAATTATTTGACTACGTCAAATCACATTTGGTGCGCAAGCTTGTTGATTTTGTTTTGATGTGCACATATGTGCACTATAAAGAAAAAATGAATTGACAAAGATACAAAACGGGAATATACTACGGGTAAGAACAAATGATACCTATAGTGGATATTTGATTAGGAGGTCAATATGATAGTTACGATGGATCAGATACTGAAAAAAGCAAAGCAGGATGGTTACGGAGTGGCTGCTCCCAATGTGTGGGACAGATTTACCGTCAAGAGTGTCTTTGAAGCGGCCAGGGAACTGAAAGCTCCGGTGGTGATCGACTGTGCAGGGATACATGACATCGAGGAGACCGCAGACTTAGTCAAGTTTTATGAGAAAAAATTCCCGGAGGTCACCGCGGCTCTGAATCTGGACCACGGCGGTGACTTTGAGGAGATCGTAGCGGCGGTCCGTTTTGGATTTAGTTCTGTTATGGTAGACCGCTCCACTCTTTCCCTGGAGGAGAACATAAAAGAGGTAAAGGAGATCGTGAAGATCGCCCATGCGTCAGGGATTTCCGTGGAGGCAGAGCTTGGGCATGTGGGTCAGGGGTTTGAGTATGAGCAGACAAGAGACTCCGGGCTCACAAGAAAGGAAGAGGCTAAAAGATTTGTGGAAGAGACAGAAGTTGACTGCCTGGCGGTATCCGTAGGGACATCCCATGGAACTTATAAAGGGACACCGAAACTGGAGTTTGGGCTTCTGGGTGAGCTGCATACACTGCTTGAGATACCTCTGGTACTCCACGGCGGTTCTGGAACCGGAGACGAGAACCTTAAAAAAGCAGTTCAGACAGGGATCCAGAAGGTTAACCTCTGTACGGACTTGAGCAACGCAGGCCTTACGAAGCTGAAGTCCTATCTAGGTATCGATTACGAAAGCATGGAGAAAAACGGGTCACTCGGGGAGTTTGGAAATCCGGCGGCCAATATGTGGGATGTGTCCAAAACTATGGCCGGAGGTTATAAAGAGGAGTTAAAACGTTATATGATTCTTTTTGGAAGTGATGGAAGAGCATAATTGTCAGGAGGGTAAGCGTATGGAACCAACAACAATGAAATTTGGATGCCTGGTGAAAAAGGGAGTGGCAGAAGTCCGGGAAAGGGAGCTGCCGGATGTGGGAGACCACCAGGTACTGCTTAAGATGAAAGCCTGCAATATCTGTACAACAGATTACGGGCAGTGGCTGGGGCTCAGGGAGCATCAGGGATACCCTATGGCGGGGGGACATGAAGCCTCTGGAGAGGTGATCAAAGTCGGAAAGAAGGTGGACGATTACCAGGTTGGGGATCTGGTGGCCACGGGCTACAACGGATGCGGCCACTGTATGGCCTGCAGGAACGGTGACGTGGATGCTTGCAAGTCAAAGACAAAAACATCTGAGGATGGATATTGTTTCAGTTTTTTTGGATTTTCAGACTACTGTGTGAAAGACGCAAAAAGTATTTATAAAGTGAATCCTGAGATGAATCCGTCCGAGGCGGGATTTTTAGAGCCGCTGGCGACCGTACTGCACGGCATTAAAAAAATCCAGATCAGACCGTTTGAAAACGTGGTCATCATCGGGGCAGGGACCATGGGGCTGGTAAATGCGCAGGCCGCCAAAGCCTATGGTGCCAGAGTGATCGTCTCTGAGATCATACCGAAAAAAATCCAGACTGCAAGAGACATGGGATTTGAGGTGATCGACGGAGGCACTGAAGATCCTGTAAAAAAAGTGATGGAGCTTACACAGGAAGAAGGGGCGGATACCGTCATCATCGCAGTGGGAAATACAAACGCCAACCAGCAGGCACTGGAGATGATAAGGGAACTGGACGGCAAGATTTTGTTGTTTGCGGCAGGATATCCTGCTCCTGAGATGGACGTTGATCCGAATACGCTCCACTACAGGAGGATCAGCCTGATCGGAACCTTTGGGGCAAACCACAAGGATTTTATGGAATCAGCAAAGGCGTTAAGTGCAGGGATCGTAGATGTTTCTAAACTGATTGAGCCGAAAACATTCTGCCTCGATCAGATACAGGAAGCATTTGAGGAAGCAAGCAAGCCCGGTATGTACAGAGTCAGTGTCTTACTAGATTAAAAAAGTAAATAGGGGCTTCCGGGCAGTGTGGAAGGAGGATCTGTATGGCAAAAAGATTGGCAGTAAGGATCGATGACAGGCTGATTCACGGACAAGTAGTGACGCAATGGGTGAACATTTTTAAGGCAGACCACATCATAGTGATCGACGATCAGGTGGCGGCAGACAAGATGCAGAAAAGTATTTTGAAATTTGCCGCCCCGCCGGACATAAAAGTCAGTATCTACTCTTCTGACAAGGCGGCAGAACAGTGGCAGAAAAACCAGTTTGGAAAGGGCAGTGTGTTTGTCTTATTCAAACAGGTGGGACAGATCGAAAAAACCGCGGATTTGGGAATTGTATTTGACGAGATCACCATCGGCCAGATGGCTGTGACCGGGGAACGGAAACAGATTTACAAACAGGTTGGCTTATCAAAAGCAGAAGCAGAGACATTACTCGACTTAGAAAAAAGAGGGATCAAGTTTAGCTTTCAGATGATCCCCACGGATAAAAAGATAGGGTTGCAGGAACGGATAAAAAAAGTCTTTCCGGACCTGTTATAAAGATCGGAGGGTTAAGTCATGGGAATCACTTTGTTTCAAGCGTTGCTTTTAGGCCTGATCTGCGGCCTTGCAAAGGCAATTATTTTTTACACGCCATCAGCGTTTATGATCAACACAGTCGTTTTTAATGCAGTCGTTGTTGGAGCTGTTCTGGGAGATATGAAGACGGCAATGATCATAGGTGCTTCATTACAGCTGATCTATCTGGGCGTTATCTCCGCGGGGGGAAACCAGCCGACAGATCCATGTCTGGCATCGTACATTGCCATACCGGTGGCAATGGCGTCCGGACTCAACACAACTGCCGCGGTGGCTATCGCAGTGCCCATCGGGCTTCTGGGGGCACAGCTTCAAAATCTTGTCTATTTAATGGCCGGTTTTTTTGCCCAGAGAGCGGATCAGTTTGCAGGAAAAGGTGATGCAGGAGGGATGACACGCTGGGCGGTTTTATACTGCGGATGCGTAAAGACACTGATATTTATGGTTCCGGTCACCTTGGCGCTGTACTTTGGAAGCGGGGCTCTGCAGGGAGTGCTGGACCATATCCCTGCCGCGGTGACCAACGGACTGGCGGCGGTAGGTTTTGCCATCATCGCAAGCCTGATCTCAAAGCCAAAGTATCTGCCGTTCTTTTTCGCAGGATTTTTCCTGATCGAATATACGAAAATCGGAACGATACCACTGCTGCTGGCAGGTCTTTTTCTCACTTTCCTGTATCTTACTTTCACAGACAAAGGGAAGGAGACAGATCTGGACGAAGAAGATGATGAGGAGGAAGAACCTGAAGCGGAAGGACAAAAACTGCTCAGCAAAAAAGACATTTTTAAAGCTTGGCTGATCTGGTGGACAACGGCGGAGATAAGCCACAGCTTTGAGAGAATGCAGGCTCCCAGTTTCTGTACGGCTTTAGTTCCTGCACTGAAAAGATACTACCCTAAAAAAGAGGATCAACCGAAGTTTGTCGAAGCATTAAAGAGAAATATGACATTTTTTAATACGGAAGGTCATTGGGGTGGAGGAACGATACTGGGTCTTACCCTGGCTCTGGAAGAGAAAAAGTCACAAAATTATGAGGCGATCCCGGGGGAAGTGATCGTCAATCTTAAAACAGGTCTTATGGGTCCTCTGGCAGGGATTGGGGACACCATTTCCTGGTCAACCCTGATGTATCTGCTGATTGGATTGTTCCTGCCTCTTGCCAAGAGCGGAAACGCACTGGGAGGTATTGCGCCGTTTGTACTGCTGACGGTCATATGTTTTAGCATCGGCCTGTTTCTGACTCAGAAGTGCTACCAGTTTGGTTACTCCTTTGCGGAAAACATGTTAAAGTCCGGACTGGTAAATAAAGTGATCACAGGGGCAAGTATCTTAGGACTGTTTATGATGGGGGGACTGGCTTCCACCTATGTGACGGTTTCTACACCGCTGAAACTTGCCACCAGCAGTTATTCCATTACGCTGCAGTCCATCTTTGACTCCATCGTGCCGGGGCTTCTGCCTCTTGTGGTGGTGCTCTGTGTATGGGGTTACTTATCAAAGATTAAAAGAAACTATTTTGCGGCCACCCTGGGAGTCACAGTACTCTCACTCATTCTTGGATGCATCGGCATCATAGGGGGATGATGATTTTCCGGAACGGATATGATAAAATGAAGATCAAAGAAAAATACTGTTTACAGATAGTTTAGACATAGGAAAGTGGTGAGAAGAAGGATGGAGAGCGTGAAAGAAGAGCGGTTTGTCTTAAAAGTAGTAGAAATGTATTACAAGCAGGGTTTGTCCCAAAGCGAGATCGGAAAGAAGCTCAATGTTTCCAGGACAAAGATATCTAGGACTTTGTCAAGAGCCAGGACAGAGGGATATGTCCAGATCAAGATCAATTATCCGAAGAATTCTATGATCAGCGTGGAAGAGCAGCTGGAAAAGAAGTTCGGGTTAAAAGAAGCGATTATTGCATATGAGCGGGACAGTGAAAGTATCAGTGATGAAGTAGCGTTCCTGGCCTCTGATTATATTGTCAGAGTCCTGAAAAATAAAATGATCCTGGCACTCACCAGGGGGACTACTCTGCAAAAGACCATCGCATGTTTGGAGCATGATATGAGACTGAAGTTCTTAAAGCTGGAAGACGTGAAGGTCATCCCGCTGATGGGAGCTACCAATATATCTTTGGAGGAGGACAAGAACTATCGTGCTGCGTACTCCAACTACTTGATTGATGAGGCGGCCAGGATCATCAATGCCAACAGTTATCAGATCCTGGCGCCGCAGTATGTGACAGATCCCGGAGTAAAAGAGAATCTGATGAAAGAAGAAACCGTGAAGGAAGTGATCGATCTGGCAAAGAATGCGGATATCGCCGTGTTTGGCATCGGAACGCTCAACGAAAATTCTGCGACCATCAACGCCAAAATCGTTCCCATGGAGGAATTTAAAAGACTTCAGGAAAAGGGAGGAGTAGGTGAGGTGCTTTCCAGAGTTTTTGACAAAGAAGGGAATCTGATCTCTGATGATTTTGACCGGAGGCTGATCTGCCTGGGATTAGAGGATTTAAAAAAGATACCGATCCGGGTCGGGGTAGCTTACGGTATTGAAAAAACAGATGCAATCCTTGGAGCTTTAAGGGGTGGAATTGTCAATGTGCTGATCACGGACAGTGAAGTTGCCGCAGCTCTGAACCAGAATAGGAGGTAATTTGATGAACAACTTTACATATTCAATTCCCACAAAGGTGCATTTCGGAAAGGGGCAGATTGTCCATCTGAAAGAACTGAGAGAAAGCGGGAATAAGGTGCTGCTGGTCTACGGAGGAGGAAGCATCAAAAAGAACGGAATCTATGACAGGGCCGTCGGGCTTTTAAAAGAGGCCGGCCTCGAGATCTTTGAACTTTCAGGGGTAGAGCCGAACCCAAAGATTGAGTCTGTCCGCAAGGGAGTTGCGTTGTGCCAAGAACATGAAATCGACATGACGCTTGCTATCGGCGGCGGAAGTGTCATAGACTGTGCGAAAGTCATTGCAGCAGGTGTCCGGTATGACGGAGATCCTTGGGATCTGGTCATTGATCCGAAGAAGATCAGAGGGGCTCTGCCTATTTACAGTGTACTCACATTGGCGGCCACAGGCTCTGAGATGGATGTGTTTGCGGTAATCTCTGATATGGACAAGAATGAAAAATGGGGCACTTCAAGTGATTATTTGAAACCAAGGATGTCAGTGCTGGATCCGGAGTATACCTATTCTGTTTCGGCAAAACAGACATCGGCAGGTACAGCAGATATTATGAGTCATATTCTGGAAAGTTATTTTACCAACGTTGAACATGCGGACGTGCAGGCCCGCTTTGCAGAGGGGCTTTTGAAAATATGCATTGAAAACGGGCCAAAAGCGCTGGCAGATCCCAGGGACTATGACGCAAGGGCAAATCTGATGTGGGCGTCCAGTATGGCGATCAATGGGATCATCAGCGGAGGCGCGGAAGTGGAATGGTGTGTTCATCCAATGGAACATGAGTTAAGTGCATTCTACGATATCACCCACGGGGAAGGTCTGGCGATCCTGACACCTCACTGGATGGAGTTTGCGCTGAACGATAGTACCGCTGGAAAGTTTGCGGACTACGGAAGAAATGTATGGGGGATTACAGAAACGGATGACATCACTGCCGCAAAAGAAGCGGTCAAATGTACCAGAAACTTTTTCAAACAAATGAATCTTCCATCCACATTGTCGGAGGTAGGAATTGATGACAAGTATTTTGAGGTTATGGCAGATAAAGCCGAGAAAGGGTGCAAGGGTTCTTTTGTTCCTCTTACGGCAGCGGATATTATAAAGATATACGAAGCATCGAAGTAGCGATATGTATGAACAGTGAATTTCGGAATAAATAGAAATAGTGCTTTTTTCGTCATATGGCTGGGCAGCCTGTGGAAAAAGCATTATTTCTATGTGAAAGGATAAAAAGAATGAAGATCGAAACTGAAAGGCTTATGATCCTTCCTCTTACACCGGAACAGCTTGACTTATGGACATGCAATCTGGCAGAGCTTGAAAAAGAACTAAACTGTTCCTATCAAGCGGAACCAATGGAGGGGATGTTCCGTGAGATTGTATGCGCGCAGGCAGATAAAGCAAAAAGAGATCCTGCAAATTATCTATGGCATACATTCTGGTTTATTTTGAGAAAATTGGACCGCTGTGTCGTTGGATCCATTGATTTTAAAGATATTCCGAACATAGAAGGCGAGGTTGAAATAGGATACGGTCTGGGAAGGAGCTTTGAACATAACGGTTATATGACCGAAACGGTCCAGGCATTTTGTGACTGGGCACTGGGGCAGGAGGGAGTCGGTCATATCATTGCGGAAACCGAGATTGAGGGACTTTCATCACAGAAGATTTTGCGAAAAATCGGCTTCAAAGAATATGACAGAAAGGATACTGTGTGGTGGCGTTATTCAAATATAATATGAATTCTTAGCATAGAGTTTCTCAAATGAAACTCTATTTTTAGTGGAAATCCATCTTTTGTTATGCTATCATAACCAGGAATACCCGCAGGGGCATGTGAGATAAAGAAAGAGGAAGAACTATGGCAAACAGTATTGAAAAGGAAATCGGCAGAAGAAGGACCTTTGCGATCATTTCGCATCCGGATGCCGGAAAGACCACCCTGACAGAGAAATTTCTGTTATATGGAGGAGCCATCAACACAGCAGGCTCTGTAAAAGGAAAAGCGAATACAAAACATGCGGTGTCTGACTGGATGGAAATCGAGAAGGAGAGAGGAATTTCAGTTACCTCATCTGTTCTGCAGTTTGAGTACAACGACTACTGCATCAATATCCTGGACACGCCGGGACATGAGGACTTTTCTGAGGACACATACCGGACATTGATGGCGGCCGACTGCGCTGTCATGGTCATTGATGCGTCCAAAGGTGTGGAGGCCCAGACGATCAAATTGTTTAAGGTCTGTGTCATGAGACATATCCCCATCTTTACGTTTATAAATAAAATGGACCGGGAGGCCAAAGATACATTTGAGCTTCTGGACAATATAGAAAAAGTTCTTGGCATTGATACCTGTCCAGTGAACTGGCCGATCGGGTGCGGGAAAGAATTTAAGGGAGTTTATGAGAGAAACAGCAGGGAGATCCTGGGCTTTGAAGCGGTCTCCACTGGCGGGTCCAAAGAAGCGAAAGAGACCGTGGTCTCCATCGATGACGGACAGGCTGAGCAGATGATCGGAGAGGATTTTTACGAAAATCTCATGGAAGAGATCGAACTTCTGGACGGAGCGTCACAGCCGCTAGATATGGAGAAAGTCCAGAAAGGAGAACTGTCCCCGGTATTTTTTGGATCAGCGCTGACCAACTTTGGTGTTCAGCCGTTTCTTGAACATTTCCTGAAGATGACGACGGCACCGCTTCCACGAATTTCAAAAGGAACCGAGATTGCTCCTTCTGGAAATGACTTTTCGGCGTTTGTGTTTAAGATCCAGGCAAACATGAATAAAAACCACAGGGACAGGATTGCTTTTATGAGGATCTGCTCCGGTAAATTTGAAGCCAATATGGAAGTAAAACATGTACAGAGCAAAAAGAAGATGCGCCTTTCCCAGCCGCAGCAGATCATGGCACAGGAGAGGAAGATTGTGGACGAAGCCTACGCCGGAGATATCATCGGCGTGTTTGATCCAGGAATCTTTTCCATCGGGGACACCGTCTGTATGCCAAAAGATGACTTTGAGTATGAGGGAATCCCTACCTTTGCACCGGAACATTTTGCCAGGGTCATTCAGCTGGACTCTATGAAGAGAAAACAGTTTGTAAAAGGTGTTGAGCAGATCGCGCAGGAAGGTGCCATTCAGATCTTCCAGGAGCACCAGGCAGGGTTTGCGGAGATCATCGTGGGCGTTGTGGGCACCCTGCAGTTTGATGTGTTAAAATACCGCCTGGAGAACGAGTACAACTGTGAGATCCGGCTGGAGCCGCTTCCGTAACAGGCGGTCCGCTGGATCAAAGACGTCAAAACTGACATGGGCAAATTAAAGGGTGTGGCGGAAGTGAAGAAAGTCCGGGATATGAGAGGAAATCCACTTCTTTTATTTAAAAACGAATGGGGCATCCAATTTGTGCTGGATCGAAACGATGGGCTCGAACTGGTGGAATTCAGCAAAGAGTAAGCAAAAACAGTTGACAGGATCAGATTTTGATTGTATGATATTAAGAGTTGTGAGAAACAACAGGAACAAGAAAGAAGAGTATCCACTCTCACCTTAGCACCAGAGTGACTTGGGTTAATATTTAAGAAATTGATTCTATAATCATGCTTGAATGTAAAGTGGATAGTCTGACTATCCACTTATTTTTTTATGGAGGTGTAACGTTATTAGCGATTTAATGATCAATGGACAAATCAGAGACAAAGAAGTGCGACTGATCGGAGAGGATGGGTCACAGTTAGGGATTATGTCCGCAAGGGAAGCTCAAAAAAAAGCTGACGAGGCTGAACTGGATTTAGTTAAGATCTCTCCGAAAGCTAAGCCGCCGGTGTGCAAGATCATCAATTACGGTAAGTATAAGTATGAACTGGCCCGCAAGGAAAAGGAAGCGAAAAAGAAGCAGAAGACTGTTGAGGTAAAAGAAGTCCGGATGTCTCCGAACATTGATACGAATGATCTGAATACAAAGATCAGCCATGCCAGGAAATTTTTATCTAAGGGTGCCCGTGTAAAGGTAACGCTTCGATTCAGAGGAAGAGAGCTTGCCCATGTGAATTCCAGCAAAGGAATCCTGGATGATTTTGCAAAGGCGTTGGATGATGTAGCGACCGTTGATAAACGTCCGAAATTTGAAGGCAGAAGTATGATTATGTTTTTAGCACCTAAGAACTAGTGCCAGGAAGAAGCAAGAAAGTACAAGGAGGAAATTATCATGCCAAAGGTAAAGACATGTAGAGCAGCAGCAAAAAGATTTAAAAAGACAGGAACAGGAAAATTAAAAAGAAATAAGGCATATAAGAGCCATATCTTAACAAAGAAATCTCCTAAGAGAAAGAGAAATCTTAGAAAATCTGCAGTGACAGATTCTACAAACGCAAAAGTAATGAAGAAGATTTTACCGTATTTATAAGATAGAATATTGAAGGAGGTACTATAAGAAATGGCAAGAATCAAAGGCGGAATGAACGCAAGAAAGAGACATAATAAAGTATTAAAGCTGGCTAAAGGATACAGAGGTGCCAGATCAAAACAGTATAGAGTGGCAAAACAGTCTGTTATGAGAGCTCTTACATCTTCTTACGCAGGAAGAAAACAGAGAAAACGCCAGTTCAGACAGTTATGGATCGCACGTATCAACGCAGCTGCAAGAATGAACGGTTTATCTTACAGCAAATTTATGCATGGATTAAAGTTAGCAGAAGTTGACATCAACAGAAAGATGCTTTCTGAGATGGCAATCAGCAGCCCGGAAGCATTTACAGCATTAGTTGATGTTGCTAAAGGAAAACTGGCTTAAGAAATAGATTTTAAACTACAGCCCGGCTGGGTTATGGATACCCCTCCCGCAGAAGACAGTTCTTTGAACAAGGACGGTTTCCTGCGGGAGGGATTTTTATGTTATAGGAGTCTCCTCCAGAATTTGACGGCAGCTGCCATCTTTCTCTACAATGTTACAAAATGTGATAATATATTACGAATATATTACGAAATTGTTTAAAAAGTATTGACATAGGGGCTGTGCGTGTTATAATAGCACCTGTAGCAACAAAGTTAACAATTTTGTAACATTTAGAATTTGAGGAGGAAACATGATTATCAAGAAGATGAAACTGTCTGCCGCAGTTGTGGCCATGGCAGGGATGATATTTGAAACGGCCCCCGCATCCGGTCAC
>OAWB01000827.1_pt1 | contig 14031 bp, 10 predicted proteins | sample 1550621 | NCBI WGS metagenome assembly OAWB01 (sample SAMEA2580107, study PRJEB22360) | human gut metagenome | biome: human gut; feature: human-associated habitat; material: faeces | place: Denmark | collected 2008/2010
CCGCTACTGTTGCTCCGGCGGCTCCTTCTCTGCAGCAGACTTCCGGAATTCCCTGGGAGAGACACCGTAGGCATCCCGGAAAACCCGGGAAAGGTGCGCTGTGGAGGTAAAACCGCATTTTTCCGCAATCTGGCTGAGGGGCAGCCGGGTGTCCAGGAGCAGCTGGTGTACCTTGGAAAGCCTGACGTTGTATAAGTATTCCAGGAAAGTGGCCCCGGTGGCGCTGCCAAACAGGCGGCAGAAATGGTAACGGCTCCTATGGACCAGCCCGGCCGCGGCATCCAGGGTAATGTTTTCCTGATAATGGGTATTGATATAATGGATAACGGATACGATTTCAGGCTGGATGCTTTTGCCGTCCAGAGTATCCTGGGCGCCTGCGTCCTCCAAAAGCTCACCCAGCAGTACCAGCAGCTGCAGGATGACGGAGCAAAGCAGCTTTTCTGCAAGAAAACCGCTTCTGTTATGGCAGGCATCCGCTTTCTTAAAATGTTCCAGCACTTCGGCCGCCTGTTCGTCGGATAAATGCAGCACACAGGAATCCAGTTTATGAAGCAGCAGGCGTGTTTCCCCTTCGGTAAGCAGGGAATGCAGTACCGGAACGGGAAGATTGATAATATAACGCTCGTAGGAGTCGGATTCCCGGCTCTCCGTATAATGAATCTCAAAGGGCTTGAGGATATACAGATCCCCCGGCCTCAGGGTATAGCGCACATCATTCAGAATCAGGGTCCGATCCCCGGATATCTGCAGGTAAATCTCATAGGTGTCATGATAATGCTGTACCTTCATATCACTTTTTTCCGGCTTCCGGATATATTCCACCAGAAATTCTTCATAGGGCTCAAAGGCTGTGTGAAGCATCCTTTTTTCCTCCTGGAAAACATACTGGAATGCAGATTTTCCGTTTTTTTCCGGCTGTCAGCCGCATTGCCGAAGCATGGGGGAAGCCGGATAAACTTTTACATCCGTATTATATAACCCCAAAAAATAAAGAGCAATATCTGAACGGTTCTTTTATAAAATAAGCATTTATTTTGCTGTATTCTTATTTCTTGCGTGCTAGTATAATGCTATCGGACAGTAAGTGCGAAGCGGTTGGGCAATTACTGAACAGTGAGGAAATATTTGGAGGATGAGTATTATGAGGTATACGGACAACGGAGCGGAGGACATTAAAATCGCCTATATCGGGGGAGGCTCACGCGGCTGGGCATGGGGGCTTATGAGCGACCTGGCGGCTGCACAGGATATGAGCGGCAGTGTATTCCTGTATGATATCGACAGGGAAGCTGCGGCCAGAAATGAATGCATCGGCAACAAAATGAAGGACTTGAAGGAATGCAGATCCGCGTGGAATTATAAAGCGGTGGAAACTATGAAGGAGGCGCTGACAGGGGCGGATTTCGTAGTGATTTCCATTATGCCGGGCACCTTTGACGAAATGGAAAGCGATGTCCATGCCCCGGAAAAATTCGGTATTTACCAGTCTGTTGGGGATACCACGGGACCGGGGGGCCTTATGAGGGCGCTGCGCACGATACCGATGTTTGAAGAATTTGCCGCAGCCATCAGGGAATACTGCCCGCAGGCCTGGGTCATCAATTATACCAACCCCATGACGGTATGCGTGAAGACGCTGTACCGCGTATTTCCCAAAATCAAGGCCTTTGGCTGCTGCCATGAGGTATTCGGAACCCAGAAGCTTCTGGGCCTGGCGCTGGAGGATATCAAGGGCATCCAGGGGGCGCAGAGAGAGGATATCCGGGTAAATGTGGTGGGAATCAATCATTTTACCTGGCTTACGGCAGCGCAGTATAAGAATATGGATCTGTTCCCCATCTACCGGGAATTTGCATTGAAATACAGGGATGAGGGCTTCGGGGAAAAGGCGGATGAAAACTGGCTGAACCGTTTCTTTAACAGCCGCGAGCAGGTCAAGCTGGATCTGTTCCTTAAATACGGCGCGATTGCAGCGGCGGGCGACAGGCATCTGGCGGAATTCTGTCCCGGTTCATGGTATCTGAAGGATGAAGAAACCGCACATTCCTGGGGCTTTAAGCTGACCCCGGTATCCTGGAGGAAGGAAGATCTGAAGAACCGTCTGGCCAGGAGCGAGCGGCTTTACAAGGGCGAGGAGGAAATGACGATCAATCAGACCGGTGAGGAAGGGGTGCAGCAGATGCGTTCCCTGCTGGGCCTGCGCGATCTGGTGACCAATGTGAACATACCCAATTGCGGCCAGATTCCCAACCTGCCGCTGGGCGCCGTTGTGGAAACAAATGCGCATTTTAGCGCGGACTCTGTCCGGCCTGTATTTGCTGGGCCGGTACCGCAGAGCGTGTACCCGCTTGTAAGCAGGGTATGCGGTATTCAGGAAATGACCGTGGAGGCTGCCATGGGCCGGGATCTGGAGCTGGCGTTCCAGGCCTTCTGTATGGACCCCAATATGGAGCTGGGTCTTAAGGATGCCAGAATATTGTACAACACAATGGTAGAAAATACTGCGAAATACCTCACAATGTACCAGTAAGACAGGTTTGCCGAGGGTTTCCATCTTGTTAAATCTCCCTTTTTTCAATATAATAAATGCAGCGGGAAGCCATAGTGTTTTCCATGAATGTCAGTTGCGTTTGTGCGGGGGGATAAAAAATGTATAGTCTGCTGCTTGTGGATGATGAAAGATTGGAGCTGGAAACCCTGAGGGATTATATTGCCTGGGAGAAACTGGGCTTTGACAGGGTATATACGGCAAGAAGCGGAAGGGATGCCTATGATAAGGTACTGCGGCTGAAGCCGGATGTGATGATTACCGATATACATATGCCGGTAATGAACGGAATTGAGCTGGCTAGGCAGATGTATGCGGACGGATGTACCACGAAGGTGGTGTTCCTGACCGGTTATGATGAATTTGAGTACGCCAAGGCCGCCCTTCAGGTGGAGGCCGTGGATTATATCCTGAAGCCGTTTTCTTTTGATAAAATCAGGACAGCCATGGATCGTGTGAAGGAGCTTCTGCATAAAGAGGAGCTGCTGAAGAAGTCTGTCAGGGTGTATGGGAAAAGGCTTTTATGCAAGGTGATTGATAACGAGGGCGAGTCCGGCAGGGAAGCCTGCCGGCAGTTCCTTGATATCTGTGAATGGGATAAGGAGGAATGGTTCGGGCTTGTTACCACCAAGGCCTGCCCGGAGGATTATATCATGGAACAGGTGGAAAACAGCCTGTCCGAGGTGGTGTATTCCATTCGGGGGGGGGGTAAAAAGGGTACCTACTATCTGGTCCGTTATTTCGTGGATTTCAGGGAATCCGCAGAGCGTATCTGCGCCAGGCTGGAAGAACTGGGGCTGCATACCTGCGTAATTTTTTATCCCGAAAAGCTGTCCGTAGATCAGCTTTATGATGCGGTCCGGTTTCTGGAGGAACTACGGGAACGCGCCTTTTATGTGCCGGGCGGAAATGTAATAAGCGCCAGGCAGCTGGAGGAGCAGGTAAAGCTTCTGGAAGGGGAGGAAGAAAACAGGGAGGTATCCCACCGGATACTGGGAGAAATGAAGGAGCTTCTTCATACCCAGTGCCTGGAAAAGAAGGCAGACAGGCTGGAAGTTTTTTTACTGGAATATTTTGATAAACTGAATAATAACCCAAGAAAATGTTTTTATATCCTGGAGGAAATGAGCTTCTTTTTGTCGGAGATTTATGATGCCTGTGCGGCCCGGAAGAAGGAGACGCGGCTTCCCGGAAAACCGGAATTGAAAGCTGCCGTATATCAGGCGCTGAATCTGGAGGAGCTTCGCAGGTTTTGTCTGGAAAACGGACTGGAAGGAATCAGGAGGCTGGGAGACAGAAAAGCGGAGGAGAGCCGGAAATACGAGCATGTGGTGAGCTGTGTAAAGCAGTATGTGGAGGCACACTACGGGGATTCCATCTGCGTGGAGGCGCTTGCTTCAGATATCGGGCTGAGTCCGAACTATGTCAGAAGCCTGTTTAAGGAGAGCGAGGGAACCACGATAAATGAATGGATTGTGGAATTCCGTATGGAAAAGGCCTGCGCGCTTTTAACGGACAGGCGGCTCAAGGTGAAGGAGATCAGCCGGATGGTAGGCTATGAAAACAGTTCTTATTTCTGTTCGGTATTTGCCAGACGCTTCGGTGTGTCTCCTAATGAATACCGGCTGGAAATACTGGGGTGAGCGGATGCGGCTGTTTCATGTCTGTACCTTGATGAGGATACGGAGGGAACAGCCGTTTTTTATATACGTAAGAGGAGTAAAAAAATGAATAAGCTTAAAATGACATTAAAAAACATCTCCCTGCGCTGGAAGTTCTTTTTCGGTTTTCTGATTACCTCCCTGGTGCCCATTGTGGGCTTCGGCGTCTATGCTTATACGAATACGGAAAAAATTCTGCTGGAACAAAGCTATGGCAACATGGAGGAAAACCTCGCCAGGGCCAGCAACAACATGGATATGGTTCTGGATGGCTATGAAAGCGCTTCCTCACTGATATTCATGAATAAGCAGGTCCAGGATCTGATTTCTGTGGACTTTACCAATTATGGATATGAGGATCTGTACTACTACCTGAAGAACTATTTCGGTACGATGATGGCGATCAATTCGGATGTGAACACTTTTTCTATTTATACCACCAATCAGACGATCGCCCAGGATTATTATTTTATCTATAAGGTGACGGAGGAAATCGAACAGGAGGAGTGGTACAGACGCGCCAGGGCGGAAAATGGAAAGCCGGTATTTATGCGGGGCGGAGTAAATAAGGACGGAAATTATGTGTTTTACCTGGTGCGCTCACTGGATTATTACAGCTATGGAAGCCTGCGGAATGTCCTGCGCATGGAGATTGATGAGAAGCATCTTCTGGGTGTGATTTCCGAAGTATCCCGGGATGATGAAATGATGATTCTGGATGAGGAAAATCATGTGGTATCCTGTGCGGACAAGTCCCTTACAGGGCGTTCCATCTATGACATACTGGAGGGCTATGAGGGAGAAATCGGGAATAACAGGCGTGATACGGCGGTTTATGACGGCAAGGAAATGCTGGTCAGCTCCGTAACAAGCCCCCAGGGCTGGAAAATACTTTCCCTTGTTTCCGTTCCCATGCTGGAAATGAATATCCGTACCTCCGTGAAGAACGTCATAATGTTTGGACTGCTGGCAATCGGAATGTCACTGGTCTTTTCTGCTATTATTTCCATACTCATTACACGCAGGATCAAGGATCTGACAAAATCCGTGGAAAAGATGAAGGACGGCGTATTCGGTGAAAGAATTGAAGACGGAGGCAGAGATGAGATCGGCATTCTGGCGGAGGTTTTTTCTGACATGAGCCTTATGGTGAAGCATCTCATTAAGGATATTTATGAAAAGGAGCTGATTCGTAAGGCGGCGGAGCTGAACCTGCTTCAGGAACAAATCAACCCTCATTTCCTGTATAATGTCCTTTCCTCAATTACCTCCATGGCCATACGCAGCGGGAACTCGGAAATATCCGATATGGTGGATCATCTCGCTTTGTTTTACAGGATTTCCCTGAATAAGGGGAAAAATATCCTTACGGTAAGGGAGGAGGTGAAGCTCCTTGAGAATTATCTTGAAATACAGAAGGTCCGCTTCGGCGATGCCATTCAGATAACCTGTGATCTGGATGAGAATCTGATGGACTGTCTGATTATCAAGCTGATACTCCAGCCCATTGTGGAAAATGCGATTCATCATGCAATGAAGGATGAAACAGAGGTCCTTCATATTGAAGTCACGCTGAAGCAGGAGGCGGATTATATGGTATTTACCATCATAGATGACGGGGTGGGAATGGATGAAAATACCGTAAAGGAAATCAATTCCGAAATCCGCACTGCGGTGAGGGGCTTTGGGCTAAAAAATGTTTCCATCCGAATCCAGCTGCAATATGGGCAGGACTACGGGGTAAAAGTGTACAGTAAAATAAATAAAGGAACCCGGGTTTTAATAAAACTGCCTATTGTCCGGAGCGGGGAAAAAGATAAACTGTAAAATTTCAACACATATTGTTATATTTCTATATAAATATTCTCTAAAAGGTATAAAAATGTGTAATTTTTATATGGAGTGTTAAATTTTAATATGTATGTATCGTTAAAAACGACGTATTATAAGCACGTAAAAGTTATTAATTGTACATATCTTACAGAGAAGGAGAGGTTACTATGAAAAAGGCTATAGCAATGTTTCTGACCTTGGCAATGGGAGTTTCCATGCTTGCCGGCTGCGGAAACAGCAGCACAACAACAGCGGGGGGAGAGAGCGCAGCAGGCGCAGCGGAATCTGTGGCAGACAGCGGGGAAACGCCTACGCTCACTTTTTTCGATAAGAACTCGGGTTCCAAGCAGTTTGACGATCCCGTAGCTCTTGAACTGATGAAACGGACCGGAATCAATATCGAGGTGGTGAACCCGACGGGAGATCCTGCGGAGAAGCTGGCGCTTATGCTGGCCGGCAAGGACTATCCCGACATTGTACTGATGGACAGGGGAAGCGATATTGTAAACAAATATATTGAAGCGGGAGCGCTTGTTAACCTGACGGATTATCTCGATCAAATGCCTAATGTCAAGGAAATGTACGGTGACACCCTGAAGAAAACGAGATGGACTGACGGACAGAACTATTATTTATCCAACTGGTATGGAATGGATCCCGACCCGGTAAGCGGATTTATTCTCAGATACGATATCATGTGTGAGCTGGTGGGCAAGGAAAGGGCGGACAGTGACGAACCCTTTACCACATCTGAAATCATGGAGGTATTCCGCCAGTATAAGGAAAAATATCCTGAGGTTGACGGGAAAAATACCTTTGCATTGACCCTTGGTGACGAACAGGACAGCAAGGGAGCCATCCTGGGCATGTATGGTATGAAAACCTATTATGAAAAGGACGGAAAGCTTTACTGGGAAATCAGAGATCCCAGATATCTGGAAGCCATGCATTTTATCAATGGTGTTTATGAGGAAGGCCTCCTGGAAAAGGAATGGGTATCCAACAACGATGAACTGTTTAACCAGAAGCTGTCAACCGGGAATATTCTGGGATATATCGGTGCATACTGGGCTGCCTGGACCGCGAATTCCAGCCTGAACAGCACCGTAGGACCGGATGCCAACTACCTTGCCTATAAAGTGGTTCCTGATGGCTATGATCCCGATAAGACAACACTGGGCGGGCGTTCTTCCCTGGGCTGGGATGCCATTGCCATTACCAATAACTGCAAGAACCTTGACGCCGCCCTGAAATTCATCGACTACTGCGCAAGCCAGGAGGGTCAGGATCTGATGTTATGGGGAATCGAGGGCGTGCACTGGACAAAGGACGGTGACACCTATGTGCCCAACGAAGAAATTCTTGACGGACTGCAGAACAATCTGGATAAGACCCGTGAAGAGACCGGTATTACCAGATGGACCTGGTTTGTAAGAAATGCCTCCACCCATAAAGACGGTTCTCCCAGCCGTATGCAGATGTCCAGAAAAGACATTACAGCGACCTGGGCGGATAAGAATCTGACCAATACCTATTGGGATACCGCTGAATTTGACAATCTGATTCCTACAGGAAGCGATCCTGTAGCCCTGAAGGCACAGAAAGTCCAGGATATCATCAAGCAGGCTTATCCGAAGATGATTAACGCAGCATCCCCGGAGGAAGTGGATAAGATTTATAATCAGATGCTCGCTGACTGCGAAGCCGCAGGCCTGGAAGAGGTAGAAGCGAAAATCAATGAAAATTACGCAGCGCGTATGGAAATCTGGAATGCGGATAACTAGGACAGCCGGTACTTATTAACATAAGAAGCTATTGGAAACGCGGTTTAAACAAACCGCGTTTCTTAAAAAAAGGGGGTATTAATATGGCGAAAAGTGCTGCAGTGAAGCCGCCTAAAAAACCGCTGAAAAGCAGACTGTGGAATCAGAGATATCTGTTTTTGCTGATGCTGCCGGCTGTTGTCTGGGTTGTATTTATATGCTATGCTCCAATGACCGGGCTTTACATGGCCTTCACAAACTATTCGCCCACAACGGAAGGGTATTTCCACGATCTGCTGGGAGCGCCGTTTGTAGGGGTGGACTGGTTTGAATATTTCTTTCAGAACGATTTTGTAATGATTATGCGCAACACGCTGGCTACCAGCCTTCTGACACTGCTGTTTTCTTTCCCGGCGCCTATCCTGATCGCTATTTTCCTGAATGAGGTGCGCAGTATGCGGATGAAAAAGTTCGTGCAGACCGCATCCTATCTTCCCTACTTTATTTCCTGGGTTATCGCGGCGAATATTTTCCTCACCTTCCTTTCGGGTGACGGTGTGGTGAACGATATCCTCCAGTTCCTTCATTTTACCGATGAGGATATCCTGTTCTTCCAGAAGGGGCCTTATTTCTGGTGGATCATTGCAATCGCCAATACATGGAAGGTCATGGGCTATAACGCCATCATCTATCTGGCGGCGATTTCAGGCATAGATCAGGAACAGTATGAAGCGGCGGAGGTGGACGGCGCCAACCGGGTGCAGCGGATTATTCACATCACGCTTCCGGCAATCAGGCCTACCATCTGTATTCTGTTGATTCTCGCCATCGGAGGAATCCTGAATACAGGCTTTGAGCAGCAGCTGCTGATGCAGAACGATTCCATCCTGAATTATTCGGACGTGCTTGATACCTACGCTTACCGGTATGGTATGAAAAACGGGATGTATTCCTACGGCACCGCAGTTGGCCTGTTTAAGTCTATTGTATCGTTTATCCTGGTGCTGAGCGCCAATTCAATTACGAAGAAGCTGAACGATTCGGCACTGTTTTAAGGGAGGACGAGAGTTTGAAGGTTTCCTTCAAACTACTGATTAATGCTGTATTGCAGGCAAGCCTGTGATATGCAGGGGGTAAGAACATGAAAAATAGAAAAATCAGACATAGAAGCAAGGAAGACTGGATTCTTGATATCCTTAAGGTTATCGTTCTCTCCGTGGTTACTATTATTACGGTATATCCGTTCTGGAATATTTTTATTATTTCCATCAACGACGCCACAGATGCCATCCGCGGAGGGCTGTATTTCCTTCCCAGAAAGCTGAGCTTTTCAAGCTATATGGAAATACTCACCAAGAAAACATTCCTTGGCTCCATCAAGGTGAGCGTGGCAAGGACGGTCATCGGAACGCCCATAGCAGTGCTGGCAACCTCCATGCTTGCCTATTCACTGTCCAGAAAGGATCTGGTAGGGCGTAAGTTCTGGAACCTGCTGTTTATTTTCACCATGTATTTCGGCGGCGGGCTGGTTCCGTACTATATGGTGTTAAAGGGGATTCACATGCTGAATACCTTCTGGGTATTTATTTTCCCGCTGATGATGAGTGTATACAATATGATACTGGTAAGATCCTATGTGGAATCCATGCCGGAATCCCTGTTTGAGGCGGCGAAGATAGACGGCGCCACGGATCTGACCGTATTTTTCCGGCGAAGCCGATTCTGATGACGATAGGTCTGTTTGTGGCGGTCAACCAGTGGAACTCCTGGTTCGACGCTTACCTGTATACATCGTCCCAGAGCCTGAAACCCATGCAGTCCGTGCTGGTGGAAATCCTGAACCAGTATCAGACGGGAGGGAGTGTATCCCAGCAGATGTCAAACGCGAAATCCGGAATGACGGTGACGCCGGACAGCATCCGGATGGCGGCAACCATGGTGGCGACCATACCGATCATTATGGTATATCCTTTTATCCAGAAATATTTTGTCAAGGGAATTATGCTCGGAGCGGTTAAGGCCTGATTAAAAACAGGCATTCGGACGATGTTTACTACGGGGGTTAATTATGGTTTATAACAGGGGAAATGATAAAATAAATATATGCCTGGATCAGGAGAGCGGCACTTATTCACTGGAGCTTCAGGGGGGAGCTCTTAAGGATATGTGCGCGGCCGTCAGGCTTGAGGACGGAAGGCTTTTAAAAACCACGGATCTGTGGAAGCATGAAATATCGGAAACACAGAGCGATGAGGAGCCGGGGCGCTGCCGGAAGGTGTGCTTCCTCCATTCCGGCGGTCAGGAGTGGAGACTGGTCCAGGAATTCTGTATTTACGCAGACTTCCTGACCGTATCCGCCGCGCTGCTTGGCAGCCGGGAAACACAGAGCAACTATATTGCGCCGCTCTGCCCCGGAGAGGAAGGAAAACTGGATATGGAGGGGGACATCCGTTTCCTGTTCGCGCCCTTTGACAATGACAAATGGGCAAAATTCGTGGATTATCCCATCCAACATGCCCGGATGTCCTATGAATTCACGGCGCTTCATGGAGAAAACAGCGAAGCGGGGCTGGTTTTGGGCTCCGTGGATCACGATCACTGGAAAACAGGCTTTCTGGCGGAAACAGAAGAAGGAAGCGGCATAACAGGCATCCGCGCGGTTTGCGGCGCGGCGACGGAGGATACCAGGGATCTCAATGGCATAGCCCATGGCTATGTGCACGGGATGAATATAAAGAGCGCTCGTATTTTCGTGGGGTACTTTGATTCCATCCAGGAGGGCCTGAAGACCTACGGGGCCTGCAATGCGGCAATCCGGCCTGCGCTGCCCTGGAAGGGGCCCGCGCCCTTTGGCTGGAACAGCTTTGCGGCGCTGATGCCTTTGATTTCCTTTGAAAAGTATAAAGAAGCCAGTGATTTTATGAAGAGCATCCAGGATACGTTCCACGATGCAGACGGCACTCAGTATATTGACTATGATGCGGGCTGGGAACGTTTTACCAACAAAATGCAGGAAACCGTGGAATATGCCGGGGCGAACAACCAGAAGGCAGGCGCTTACTTCTGCCCTTTCATTGTTCTGGAGCCCTGGTTTGACAAAGAGGTGCCGGGTACGGGAGGAAATTATCTGTACCGGGATCTGATGTTGCGGGATGAGCATGGAGAGGTGCTTCCGCCGGTGGACGGACTTTACTCACTGGATGCAACCCATCCCGGCGTGCTGGAATATATGGAATATGTGACCGGAAAGCTGATACAATGGGGGTACAGGTTGGTAAAGACAGATTTTACGGGCCATGGCTGCCGGGAGGGTGTATTCTATAATAAAGACATTACCACAGGGGTGGAGGCTTACAATTACGGAATGAGCCATTTTGTGAGATGCCTTTCTGAGGAAAGGGCCGGTTATCCCATTCTTATCAGCCTTTCCATTGCCCCGATTATGCCTCACGGCTACGGCCATGCCAGAAGGATTTCCTGTGATTCCTTCGGGAGCCTGGATCAGTCGGCTTATCTGAATAACTGCATCACCTATTTATGGTGGATGAATGACTGTCTGTACCGCTTTAATGATCCGGATCATATCGTTACCTATAAAACCTATGACAAGCATACCACGACGCCGGAAGAGGGTATTACCCGTATGAATACGGGAGTTATCTGCGGCGGCCTGATGCTTGCCAGCGATGATTACGGCATACCTGCCGCCCGCGAACGTTCCCGCCTTGTGCTTACCAATGAAGAGGTAAACGCTGTGGCCAGAAAAGGCGGAGCCTTCCGCCCCGTATCGGGCGCACGGGGAGAATTTGCGGCGGATGTATTTATGAGGCAGGAGGAGGACGCGGTGCTGGTGGGAGTATTTAACTACAGCCTGTCGGACGAACGCCATATGGAAATCCCTCTGGAAAAGCTGGGACTTTCCGCCGGGGAAAGGTATATAATAAGAGATCTGTGGAGCAGACAGGAAACAGAGGCTGACGGCGGAGTTATCAGGGTTTCTTTAATACCCGCACAGTCAACCATTCTGAGAATCACAAAAGGATAAGAAAAAATAATGCCCGCCTGAGCGGACAGATGGGAGAAAATTAAGTATGAATTGGGAAGGCCTGATTTTAGACGAAGAAACCGGACGCTTTACCCTTCGCTTTGCAGGAGGGGAATGCAGGGATTTATATGCGCAGGTAAAGCTGCAGGATGGCACCTGCCTGAAAACAACGGATATGAAGCTGCATAAAAAAAGGGAGACGGAGGTTACCACCGAAATAGGAAGCTGCCGCAGGGCGGAGTTTGTGCATGAGGACGGAGGCAGGATACAGCTGATACAGCAGTTCGACCTCTATGAAGAATACATGACCATCCGCCTGACCGCAAACAGCCCTGATACAATCACCACCAACTGCATGACGCCTGTCTGCGGCCATGGAGAGCAGCCGGTCCTTTCTATGGAAGGAGAAGAAATCCGTTTCCTCTCCGCCCCCTTTGACAACGATAAATGGGCAAAATTCGTGGACTATCCGGTAAAATATTCTTCCATGTCCTATGAATTCACTGTAGTCCATCCTAAGGAGGCCGTGTCCGGCCTGGTTATGGGCTCCGTGGATCACGACTGCTGGAAGACCGGCTTTTCCGCCAAAACCGACAAGGACGGAAGCATTGTGTGCCTGGAAGCGATCTCCGGCGTAGCAACGGAAGACACAAGGGATCTGGACGGCGCCAGACACGGATATCTTACCGGAAAAGAGATCAGCAGCGCCCGTATTTTCCTGGGCTGGTTCAAAGATTTCCAGTCCGGCCTTGCGGTATATGGAAAAGCCAATGCGGCGATCCGTCCCGCCCTTCCCTGGAATGGCCCTGTAATCTTCGGCTGGAACAGCTGGGCAGCCCTGATGGGCAAGGTATCCTTTGAAAAATATAAGGAAGCCTGTGACTTTATGAAATCCATCAAGGATACCTACCAGGGATCGGATGGCAAACAATATGTAAACTACGATGCGGCGTGGGGCCGCTTTACCAACAAAATGCGCGACTCCGTGGCCTATGCGGAAGCAAACGGCCAGGAACCGGGCACATACTACAGCCCCTTTATCACCCACGAACACCAGTTTAAACAGGAAGTGCCCGGCACCAACGGAAACTACCTGTTTGAAGACCTTCTCCTGCGTGACGAAGACGGAAAGATCCTTCCCCAGATAGACGGCCTGTATTCCCTGGATCCCACACATCCGGGCACACTGGATTACATCTCCTATGAAACGGACAACATCATAAAATGGGGCTTCCGCAGTGTCAAAACCGACTTTGTTGGCCATGGCTGCCGCGAAGGCGTATTTTACAACAAAGAAATCACCACCGGCGTACAGGCCTTCAACTATGGAATGAGCCATTTCACAAAATGCCTCTCCGAAGAACGGGCAGGCTACCCCATTTTTATCAGCCTCTCCATCGCGCCCATAATGCCGCACGGCTACGGACACGCCAGAAGAATATCCTGCGACGCCTTCGGAAGCCTGGACCAGTCAGCCTACCTGAACAACTGCATCACCTACCTCTGGTGGATGAACGACTGCCTCTACCGCTTCAACGACCCGGACCACATCGTAACCTACAAAACCTACGACAAACACTCCACCACACTGGAAGAAGGCAGGACCCGCTACCACACCGGCGTGATCTGCGGAAGCCTGATGCTCACCAGCGATGACTACGGAATCCCCGAAGCCAGGGAGCGCGCCAGAACGATCCTGACAAACGAGGAAATCAACGCCATAGCCAGAAAAGGCGAAAGCTTCCGCCCTGTTTCCGGAGCCGCAGGAGAATTCGCCGCCGACACCTTCGTCCGCAAAGACGAGGATGCCACTATAGCCGCAGTATTCAACTACAGCCTGTCCGACGAGCGCCTTGTAGAAATCCCCCTGGAAAAACTGGGCCTCACTCCCGGACACCCCTACAAAGTAAAAGACCTCTGGACCAAAAAAGTAACAGAACCCCAGTCCAACACCCTCCGCCTCACCCTGCTGCCCGCACAATCCACAATCCTGAAGATCTACCAATAAATCAACACAAATAGTTTATGACATTAATATAAAAATGATTGTGGATCCCCCACCTGCAGATTATCACTACAGTTACGGGATCCACAGCCCTTTTTAGCCCCCCAATCCTTTATCCTACTATTTAGTAGTGGTATTCAATATTCTTCCGGCCAGCCAGTGAGGTGCCAGCC
>OAWB01000829.1_pt1 | contig 14019 bp, 11 predicted proteins | sample 1550621 | NCBI WGS metagenome assembly OAWB01 (sample SAMEA2580107, study PRJEB22360) | human gut metagenome | biome: human gut; feature: human-associated habitat; material: faeces | place: Denmark | collected 2008/2010
AACAAAGTGGGCAAGCCCACCTCATCTCCCCAACCCCTCACTCTTTGAGGGGCTTAAAAACTTTGAGCACCAAATGGATTTGACGTAGTCAAATAGATTCCTTACGCATTTGTATGCATACTGCCTGCAAGGCTTTTTTATTCCATAGGGAGATTGGAGGAACTTTCCTATGAAATAAAAAACCGTATCGGCAGTCTTATGACCGATACGGCAGTTTTATCTCTATATATTATGTATATGTGCTATTTTACGACTCTTCTTACAGCCACGATCTTTCTGTATCTTGCGTTAGGAGAGATCTTGATTCCCCCTCTTGGATATGGCGCTGAGTTGCTGGCATGAACAATTTTATTTTTACCTATGTAAATCGCTACGTGTCCGCTGTAGCAGATGATATCTCCCGGTTTTGCCTTTTTGATGCCGCCTTTTACTTTCTTTCCTACTTTTCTCATTCCATAAGAAGAATGAGGAAGTCTTTTACCGAACTTTCTGTAAACAGACATTACATATCCGGAGCAGTCAGCTCCTCTGGTTAAGCTTGTTCCGCCGTACTTATATTTATTTCCTACAAAGCGTTTTGCATAGTTTACAACTTTCTGTCCTTTATTGGAAGCAGCTTCTGCTTCTCTTGTTCCCCCGATTGTGGAACATCCCACGACTGTGAGCATTACGACTACCAGTGCTTTTACTACTAAACGTTTCATGTACTCTCCTACTCAATCACTACAAATGCTACGATATTATTTCATGTGTTTCTTTCACTGTTGTTATTGTAGCTTATATGTAATGAAATTGTCAAGAGTTTTTTAACAATTGTGTAACAATTATATTTTTTTCTTTAAGATATCGACAAATCTCTTCACAAATCTAAGTTCCTCATCTGTGATCTCATGCTGGCTGAACCTTGCTTTTTCCGCGATATTTCGAGCTTTTTCGTAGATAAGGCGGTGTTTTTCATCCAAATTCTTTCCCTCCATCAGGGAATTTATTAAATTTTGATAAACTATGACTTTTTCCTTATTAGAGCTCATTTTCCATCTACGGTACCTCAGGATTTCCTTTATAATTTTAACAATTGTAACAATTATGCAAAGAGATAGAAACAATACGATCAGACTCTGGAGGACCATATTTTTTTCAAAAAATGATCCCTTATGATCCACCGCTGCGGACGGCTCCTCCTTTGACTGCTCCTGTTGCGCCAGAAGGCTGTTCGTGTTCGTCACCTCCACCGGAACCCAGCCTGCATTCTCTATGTAAATCTCCGGCCAGGCATGGGCATAGAAATCTGTGACCTGCGCGGTATTGCTCCTCTGGAATTTCTTCTTGTCGATCCGGTATCCTTCCACATACCGGCACGGGATCCCCGCTGACCGGAACATCATGACTGCCGCGGAAGCATACTGGGTACAATAGCCTTTCTTATTCTCATTTAAAAAGTACCAAATAGGGTCCTTCCCCTCCGGAGTCATCCCAGAATCGCTGGTATAATGATAGTTCTTCTTTAACAGCTCCTGGATCATCTGGGTCTTTTTGCGTGTTGAGACAACTGCGCCCAGTGCCGGAAACTTCTTCAGCAGCTTTTTCTTAAGGCTTTCCGGTACTTTGGTGTACTGGCTGTCTACATACTGATTATAAGAATCCATTGCCTGAAAGTACTCCCGTTCCAAAGTGACATCTCCTGTCTGTCCGTCCAGCAGGGCATCCGTGATCCTGCCGTCCGCTTTCAGCATGCTGTCTAAGGAAACAGGATAATACAACAAAGTCTCTTTCTTTTTAAGGTTTATCCTTGCAATGTTGAGATCGCCGTAATATCTTCCTTTTTCAGGTGAGATATTGCAAAAATACGGCCATAAATAGTAGTCGTCAGTGAACTTCTGATAGGTGATCTCAGCCTTTTCTGCCTTCACCTGAAGACCTGTATCTAAAAGTTCCAGAGAAAGCTCCGGAATCTTCAGGTCAAAAAACTGAAACGGAAGATCCAGGCTGTTTTCTCCCAGGATCACCTTCGCATCCTTCTTCTCCTTTTTCCACATACCATTTTCGTAGATGCCGCTGGTGAACCCTTTCAGATACAATGTCCTGGGCTTTGAAAGCTGAACCTTAAAAAGTTCAGTCCCACGCGGTGCCACAGAGCCGATCTTTCCGATATCGCCGCTTCCGATCCCACCTGCAACCTGGTAATCCTTGCCCTGGGACACAGTTCTCACAAACTCCAGAGCAGTTTCCTTAAGCGGATTGGTACTGACGGGACTCCCCACGGTTCCTGATGCAGCCACAGCGCCCAAGAGCAGGCAGCCCGAGATCACCACAGCGCTGTACCTTTTTTTGCGCATCCAAAAACTGTATCCGGCAATTCCACATAGGAACAGCAGAAACGGACCCGTAATGGAATAGGGAGTCAGGATCAGCAGACACGCTTCCACAATGGATACAGCGGCTGTGAGCATCTTGGTCCTTTTGGCCAGCAGATGAAACAGAACACTTCCCACGAGAAAAAGCAGAAGAATAAAGAGAATGCTGTCCCTCCTTGTATCATCCGCCTGTATATCCACATAATAATAAAACCCCATGTCATACACTTTGTTTACGGCATCGGCCATCCTGTTGCTGATCACCTGAAAGCCGTTGGCCAGCGCGCCGCGCAGGAAAAAGGCGGTAACCGCCGCAAACCCCAGAACTCCGTAGACCGCTTTTGGATAACGCTCTAAAAGCACACACAGAGCAGTCAAGATCGCCACGCCCGAACAGAGCAGATAATATTGAAAGGCTCTGGTAAAGAAGCCCACAAATACACTGTCTGCCAGCCCCAGAAATATCATGCTGAGAAATATGTATTTAATATATGGTTCTATTTTTTCTTTCATATAAAAAGACCTCTAAAGAAATAATTCCAGATCATAAATTCCCTGTTCCAGTACGCTCCGGTCAACTGCATTTGTCTCTGACCCCGTTTCTACATAAATGAAATCAGTGTCTGAGCTTTTCATAAAGATATGAATCCCCTCAGATTCAACATCTCCGGAATCTTCATTAAAATCTGAGGCAAACATCAATCCAAACAATTCCTCATACTGCTGATAACGCTCCAAATAAAATTCCCTAGTTCCCCAGCAGACCGTCTGGGGCATTTCCTGCTCCAAAAAAAACTTGGATATGGAAAAAAATACAGTAAAAAAGTCGTCATATGCCTCCTCCTGGTCCGGCAGGGAAAGCCGGATCAACAGTTTTTCTTCCTTTTCGTCCTCCAAATCTTTTACCATCATCAGATTTTTCCCAGCCAGCAGTTTCCAGTGGATTCTGGAGCTCTTATCTCCCGGATGATATTCCTTCAGCCCGTCATACTCATATTGGTTCTTTGTTTTTGCCTCCACCACCCGGTCAAACATCAGTCCCAGCGGATATGCATCCGGCATGATGAGTACTCCGGCCTTGGACTTTACAAACTTTTCTGCCCAGAACAGTCCTGTTATATCCCTGATACGGATCTTGGCTACTGTGATATGTACCTCGTCACAGTGCTCAAACTTCAGAGGAATCTGAAATCCTTCCCCTCCTCTTCCGGCATACTCAAACTTCTCTTTTATGACTTTTTTCCGTCCCATGAGCCAGTAGCGCACCTGGTAGGTCACTTCGCATTCCACTGCGTCCAGACACCGGATTCCAGTAAAGACGCCTTTTAAAAGAATCTCGTCATTCCTCGATGCCGCTTTCGGCTCCAGAGAAACTTCTACCCTGAGTTTTGATGCCTTCCTGCGGACGATCCACCAGGAAATAAAAACCAAAACAAATAAGGATGCCAGCAGGCATCCTCCAATGATATCTTGATATAGAATAACATAAATCATGCTCAGGAAGATGATTCCGATTATCATGGCCGCTCCTTATCTACTCTCTGGGACCGGGATACCCTCGGCGATGGATTCCAGGATGTCCCTTACCGTCTTACGCTTGATTCTTGCCTCTTTGCTCTTTACAACTCTGTGTGCCGATGTGGCATAAAAAACATCTTTGACGTCGCCAGGCACCATATAGTCCCGCTCATCAAGATAAGCATTCGCTTTTGCCATCTGCAGTAAAGAAATGGTTCCTCTCGGGCTGATCCCCATGCTCAGATCAGGATGATTCCTTGTGGCGCATACAATGTCGACGATATACCGATATAGATCCTCGTGGACATATACCCTCTCTGCCTGCTGTTTCATCAAAACCAAATCCGTGATCTTAATAATCTCCTCCAGTGAATCGATGGCCACATTGACTCTTTCCTGTTTCAACATGGCAATTTCACTCTCCCTGTCAGGGTAGCCCATGGAAATACGAATCATAAAACGGTCCAGCTGAGCTTCCGGAAGGGAATGGGTTCCCACCGCTCCCAGAGGGTTCTGTGTGGCAATGACCACATACGGGTCCGGAAGTTCTCTTGTCACTCCGTCCACTGTGATCTTACCTTCTTCCATGGCCTCAAGAAGGGCGGACTGAGTCTTCGGTGAAGTACGGTTGATCTCATCCGCCAGGAGAAGGTTGGTGATCGCAGCCCCTCTCTGATATTCAAAGGTCTCGCTGCCCTGCTTATAGACAGAAAAACCGGCGATATCCGCTGGCATCACATCCGGCGTGAACTGGATCCTTTGATAATCAAGCCCCAGCACCTTGGAAAATGCAATGGCAAGGGTAGTCTTTCCCACCCCCGGTATATCCTCGATCAGAATATGTCCATTAGCTAAGATCGCCGTCATCACCTGTCTCGTGATATGGTCCTTTCCAATGATCACTTTTCCTATTTCCTCAATCGCCCTTCCGGCCAAATTGCTCATCACATCACCTCTAAGCCTTCTTTTTTACATTCCAGACAATCCAAGCCATGGCAACAGCCAGTGCCCCGGCCGCGATGGCCAGACCTAAAAATCCATTTCCCAAAGCTCCGGCTGTCAGATATCCGATCACCGCACACCCCGCAACGATAAACGCGTAGGGCATCTGTGTCGCCACATGGTCTATATGGCGGCATCCGGCCCCCGCAGAGGCCAGAATGGTCGTATCAGAGATCGGGGAAATATGATCTCCGCATACAGCCCCTGAAAGGATCGATCCAACCAATAAGGTCAGCATAGAAATATCGCTGCCCATGACCGCTACGGAGATGGGGATCAAGATCCCGAAGGTCCCCCATGAAGTTCCTGTGGCAAAAGAAAGCCCCAGTGCCGCCAGGAAAAACAGGGCTGGCAAAACTGCGGTGGCAGATGTATTTCCGCTTATAACTCCGCTGACGAACTGGCCGATCCTTAAGTATTCATCTCCGCAGATGCCGGAAAGTGTCCATGCCAGGCACAGAATCATAATGGCAGAAGTCATAGACTTAAATCCCTGGCTGAAGCTTCCGCAAAAGTCCACAAATGCCACGACCTTTCTCGGTATATACAGAAGGAACGTAAAGATCAGGGTGGAAAAAGACCCGAGTACAAGGCTTCTTCCGCTGTTACAGCCGGATAGGGCCGATATGATATCTTTGCCGCCAAAAAATCCGCCTGTATAAAGCATAAATCCGATGCAGGAAGCGATCAGGAATACGATGGGCAGGATCAGATCCTTTACCTGTCCTCTTCCCACCACAGGCACATCCGCGTCATGCTTCTGGTCATGGGTCTCGTTCCCCTTTTCCTCCTCATACTGTTTCATCTTGGAAAAATCCACGTTGATGATGATCAGAAAGATGAGGAACACCAAAGTCAGGAGAGCATAATAATTAAACGGGATAGCCCTGACAAACAAAGAGAATCCGTCAATCTTACTTCCCTCTGGAAGCGAGGAGCCCACAGCCGCAGCCCAGCTGGAGATCGGGGCAATGATACAGATCGGCGCTGCGGTGGCGTCGATCACATACGCAAGCTTGGCCCTCGTGACCTTATATTTGTCTGTGATTGGCTTCATGACGGTTCCAACCGTCAGACAGTTGAAATAATCGTCCACGAAGATCACAGTTCCAAGAAGAGACGTGGCAAACATGGCCTGTCTCTTTGACTTAATTGCCTTTAATGCCCATTTTCCATAGGCCCTTGAGGCCCCGGATTTGGTGATCAGGGCTACTAAAATACCCAGCATCACAAGAAAAATCAGGATGTCACAGTTGCCCCCGATTTTTCCAGTCATAATTTCAAATATGGTATTCATTGCTTCCACGGGGTTGAAGTGTTCAAACATCAAAGCCCCGGAAGCAATCCCCACCATCAGGGAAAGATAAACCTCTTTTGTGATCAATGCCAGTCCAATGGCAATGATGGGCGGTACCAGCGCCCAAATAGTTCCGACCATTTATGCTGCTCCTTAGTTCTCCTCTTTATAGTAATTGATCAGGCATCCCTTCAGGATGATCTCTCTCTCATCATCTGTAAGTTCTCCCAAGGACAGCTCAAATTCAAGAAGCTCCCCGTCCTTCACAACAAAGGCCTGGATCTTGCCTGCTTTCTTCTCCACTGCCTCTCTGATACCCGGCAGGAATAAGTAGTCCTTGTTCTTAAACGGTAGCGCTCCTTCTTCGATTGTCAGCGGAAGCATTCCCCAGTTGATCAGATTAGAGCGGTAGCGCTTAGTAGCATATCCGTTGGCAATGTTTGCCCATCCGCCCAATACCTTCTGGCAGGATGCCGCCTGTTCTCTGGCAGAGCCGTCACCCGGCTTCACTGCGAAGATGGTACTTCCGATCCCAAGATTGCCTTCTCCGGTTCCCGGATACTTTTTATTGACAGCCTCCATGACAGGCTTTAATTCTTCTACTACATCCAGAGGACAGGTTCCCGCCTCAATGGCTTTCTGGCCTTTCTGAATCTCCTTTGCAAGTCCCACATATGCAGGATCTTTTCTGGACAGCGTAAACTCTGCCAGCCCAAGAGGATTAGAGCGGTAGGAAGAAGTCTCCCCTGACGGGATCAGCTCATCGGTTGTGGTGACTGGATCGTGGATCTCAGACACAACCTTTAATAAGAGATTCTCAGGGAGTGCAGACATCTTAGGCCAATCCTTTATATTGGGTCCGAACTGTACTTCCACGGAAGTATCCGCCACACCCTTGCTGTCAAACACACGGTTCTCATAAATTGTTTTGTCAAAGAAGTACTTTGGTACATTAAAATCAGAATCCAGATCTGTGGCTGGAGTCAGGTATCCCTTGTTTGCCGCAGTGGCTGCGATGGATCTAGCATCCATCAGTGCCACGGATGCGATCTGCCCGCTCTGTAACTTGGAGCCCTCTCTGTTCGGGAAGTTCCTTGTAGAGTGACGGATACTAAACGCATTGTTGGCAGGTGTGTCTCCGGCTCCAAAGCACGGTCCGCAGAAGGCTGTTTTTACAACGGCTCCTGTGGCCATGAGATCCGCCACCGCTCCGTTCTTTACAAGCTCCATGAAGACCGGCGTACTTGCAGGGTAAACACTCAGGGTAAACTCATCAGAACCGATGCTGGCTCCCTTTAAGATATGAGCTGCCTCACAGATATTCTCATATCCGCCGCCGGCACATCCCGCGATGATTCCCTGATCTACATACAGTTTTCCGTCTTTGATCTTATCCTGAAGCGAGTAATCTACAGCTCCATCTAGGCTTACCATGGCGCGTTTTTCCACTTCTGCCAATACATCACTTAAGTTTGCATTGACTTCATCAATTGTATACGTATTGCTCGGATGGAATGGCATGGCGATCATCGGTTTGATCTTGGATAAATCCACTTCCACCATTCCGTCGTAGTATGCAACGGCTCCAGGATTTAATTCTTTGTAGTCCTTTTCCCTGCCGTGGATCTCATAAAATTCCTTGATGGTATCATCTGTCTTCCATATAGAAGAAAGACAGGTTGTCTCTGTGGTCATAACGTCAATGCCGATCCTGAAATCCGCTGACAGGTTTGCCACACCAGGCCCTACAAATTCCATTACCTTGTTGTTCACATATCCGCACTCAAATACGGCGCCGATGATGGCCAGAGCCACATCCTGAGGCCCTACCCCTTTTTCAGGTTTTCCGGTGAGATAAACACCGACAACGGAAGGCATGTTAATATCATAAGTACGGTTCAGCAGCTGCTTTACAAGTTCCGGCCCGCCTTCACCCATAGCCATGGTTCCCAGTGCACCATATCTTGTATGGCTGTCAGAACCAAGGATCATCTTTCCTCCGCCTGCGAGCATTTCTCTTGCAAACTGATGAATGACTGCCTGATGAGGAGGTACATACATGCCGCCGTAGCGCTTTGCGGCAGTCAGGCCGAACATGTGGTCATCCTCATTGATCGTTCCGCCAACGGCACAGAGGCTGTTATGGCAGTTTGTGAGCACATAAGGGACCGGGAACTTTTCAATCCCTGACGCTCTTGCGGTCTGGATAATCCCCACAAAAGTAATGTCATGGGATGTCAATGTATCAAATTTAATCATCAGCTTGTCCATGCTGCCGGACGTGTTATGATCGTTAAGAATTCCATATGCGATGGTGTTTTGTTTCGCTTCTTCTTTTGTCGGGACAGACCCAACAAGCTGGTTTAATCGTTCTGCGTTTTTTTCATCTACAAGTTCGGTGCCGTCTACTAAAAATGCACCTTTTTCATACAAATTAATCATACTTTCCTCCTGAATCTTTTTAGGAGATTATATCATAAGATGCTGTTTTAGGAAAGAAAAATAAGCTGGCACCATTAAAAACTTTATATCTGGCATTTTCATCAATGCCACTTTTTTATTAAGATAAATGAAACGGATTTGAGCAATCTTAATTGAGGAGGAATGATCGTTATGAATCAAACGAAAAAACTTGTATATACCGCTCTTTTCACGGCTTTGTGCTGTGTGGGGACCATGGTCATCCAGATCCCAACCCCTGCCACCCACGGCTATATTCATCTGGGTGATGCCTTTGTCATCTTAAGCGGTGTTATCTTGGGAAAGAAGTACGGCTCTCTGGCCGCCGGTATCGGCTCTGCCTTTGCGGATATCTTTTCAGGCTATGCTTACTATGCGCCGACTACCTTCATTGTAAAGTTCATGGTGGCGCTCTGTGCAGCCGTACTGTATAAAGCCCTCACCAGTCACGGAGTGAAAGAACTGATCGCCATGATCCCGTGCGGACTGGCTGACATCTTATTTGTGGTGGCAGGATACTTCCTCCACTCCTATATTACGGAGGGAATCGGACCAGCACTTTTAAGCGTGCCTTCCAATGCCATCCAGGGCTGTTCCGGCCTGATTGTGGCAGGCAGCCATTCTGCTGCCAATCCTGACGGCAGTTCCGGATATTAAAAAAGCGAAATTGTGCATGAACCACGAGTAGTCTAAAAGAACTGCTGCCCTTGGATATTACTCCCCGGGGCAGCAGTTCTTTTATGTTCTGTATTCTTATTTCTTATCGTATAAAAATTCCTCTGGCAGGTTTACCTGAAATGCTTCACCCAGATCCCTGAAATTCTGCGGTGTGATGGTCTTAAGCTTATCAGGTCTTACAGACAGCACTTTTATGAGAATCTCTGCTGCCTTTTCCACGGTGTGCATCAGACCGAAGGTGTTGTCAAAATCCTCTCCGGAACAAAAGATGCCGTGATGAGCCCATATGATAGCGTTGTACTTATTCATCAGCCTGCTGGATTCCACCGCAATCTCTCTTCCTCCCGGAACCATCCATCCAACAGTTCCGATCCCATCTGGAAATATAACCGGACACTCGGTCATCATTTCCCACAGTTCTCTTGTAAATACCTTGTCATCAATGGGGAGGATAAAGGTCAGTGCAATCACATTAGGTGTGTGGGAATGATAGATCACCCTGTGGGCTCCGCCTGTAGCTTCTTTTTTCACCTCGTGGTTCATCAAATGGGAAGGCAGTTCACTGGTGGGCACTCCGCCTCCTTCCAGTCCCCAAACGATCCGATAATTCTCTCCCCTGCTGTCGATCTCGATGACAGCGATGTTTGTCTCCGGCTTAAGCTCCACATTGCGGAAGTATTTGCCGGAACCCGTCACCAAAAAATACTCACCGGCCAGTCCCGGAACTTCTGTTCCGATCGGAGTGAACTCCCGTTCCAGGCTAAATGCCTCCCTGATCTTAGCAACTTCCTCCGGCTTCATACGGTAGGTTGCATTTCCGCCGTTCCTCTCGTGCCACCCCTGCGCAAAGCCGTCTGTGCACATTCTGATAAATCCTTTGATAAATTCTGCTCCCAATACGTTCATGTTCTGCCTCCTCTAATCGCGCTTTAACAGGATATTGTTTTCGTAAGCTTTTACTTCCTGAAACCAGTCCTCTTTTGCAGGTACCCCGTTGATCTCACAGAAATAATTCCATACGTCCCCCGCCGGATACAGCTTCAATTCCTCCTGCATCACCATAAGCTCCGTGAATTCCCTGTTCTCCTGCAGCCCCTTAAGCTTCTCATTAGGTCTCAGCATGGCTGTGAGCAGGGCTTTCTGCATGTTTCTCATGCCGACCACCCAGGCTGAGATACGGTTGATACTGGCATCAAAGAAGTCCAGCGCAAGGAGCACATGCTCTGTCCCGCTCATAACGATCTCCTTTGCAATCTCTTTTGTCTCATCATCCAGAAGAACCACATGATCGCTGTCCCAGCGCACCGGCCTGGTTACATGAAGAGCCACCTTGTCTGAAAACAGAAGCATGGATGAGATCTTGTCAGAGACTACCTCTGTAGGATGGTAATGTCCGTTGTCCAGCAGGCAGAGGATATCATTCTTAGCCGCATAGTTCATATAAAACTCATGGGAGCCTACGGTATAACTTTCCATGCCGATGCCAAACACCTTGGATTCCACTGCCACATTGACTTTTTCCTTGTCATAGCCTGCCGCCAGGATCTGGTCCAGGGAGTCCTTCAGCCTTGCTCTGGGTGCCTTTCTGTCTGAGGGAATGTCCTTAAAGCCGTCAGGGATCCAGATGTTCATTGTGCAGGGAGTTCCAAGCTCCTCTGCAAAATATTCGGAGATCCTTAAGCATGCCTGGCCGTGACGGATCCAGAACTGCCTGATCTCTTCATTTTCACTGGAAAGAGTCGCTTCCTCCGCTTTTGGATGAGAAAAATAAGTAGGGTTAAAATCCAGGCCCAGGCCTCTTTTCTTTGCAAATTCCACCCATTTTTTAAAGTGCTTCGGTTCCAGGGCATCCCTGTCCACAAATCCATCTTCAAACACAGCGTAGCTGGCGTGCAGGTTCAGCCTGTGTTTTCCCGGAATCAGGCTCATCGCCTTGTCAATGTCTTCCATCAGCTCTTTTGGTGTCCTCGCTTTTCCCGGATAGTTTCCCGTAGCCTGAATCCCTCCGGATAACGCTCCCTCTCCTTCAAAACCGGCCACATCGTCTCCCTGCCAGCAGTGCATAGAGATCGGTACATTTTTTAAATTTTCCAGTACCTGATCTGTGTCCACCCCGATGTTTCTATAGCTTTCTTTTGCCGCCTCATATCTTTCTTCTACTGTCATGATGCTTTTCCTCCTATATTTTCCGGTTTATAAATTTCTATTTCAAATGACTGCGCCACACAGTTTCTTGCTTCTTTCAAATCCTTAAAACATCCGGCGTATCTCATCTGTAAGAGCAGGCTTCCTATGGCTGTTGCCTCTGACGGTCCTGCATATACGGTACACCCGGTATATTTTGCTGTCAGCTCATTGAGGTATCCGGCGTTTGCGCCTCCGCCCACTACATAAATCTTTTCATACGTTTTACCTGTCAGGCTCTCGATCTCCCTGATGGTCTTTGCATAACATTCTGCCAGACTGTGATAGATCACTGCCGCTGTCTCCCACTCGCTCTTCGGCACCTGCTGTGAGGTCTTTTGGCAGTAATCTTTTACCGCCGCTATCATGCTGTCCGGTGCCAGAAATGACTCATTGTTGCAGTCCACAATGGATGGGATCGTCTGCTTAGATGCCATCTCACAGAGATAGGAAAATGAATATTCCGTGTCAAACTCCTTCTTTACAGACTGTATCATCCACAGTCCCATGATATTTTTCAAATAACGGAACCGGTAATCCACGCCTCCCTCATTGGTCAGGTTGGCCTTCATACTTTCCATGGAACAGTCCGCTTTTGTAAGCTCGGTTCCCATCAGGGACCATGTGCCAGAGCTGATATATAAAGCCTGTTCATCTTCCGTTGGTATGGCTGGCACTGCAGACCCAGTATCATGGGTTGCCGGAAGCACCACCTGGCAGTTGAATCCGATGTCCTTCTGGATCTCCTCAGTGAAGTTTCCGACAAAAGTTCCGGGAACCGCTATTTCCTGAAAGATCTCTTCAGGAAAACCGAGACGCTTTATCAAAGGATAATCCCAATCCTTTGTCTCCGGATCCACCAGTTGCGTTGTGGTGGCATTGGTGTACTCCGTCTTCTTGACTCCTGTCAGAAGAAAGTTAAAGTAGTCCGGGATCATAAGAAGGCTTTTGGCCTGATCAAGACGTTTTGGTTCCTTCTCCCTGTCCGCTGTCAGCTGGTAAATTGTATTAAAGATCTGCTTCTGTATCCCGGTTCTCTCATACAGCTCCTTAAGAGAGATCTCCTCATATACTTTTGTATCCATTCCCTGCGTCCTGCTGTCACGGTACCCGTAAGACTTTCCTATAGGACAGTCATTTTCATCCAGTAAAACGTAATCCACTGCCCAGGTGTCGATTCCCATACAGACAGGAATTTTCCCCAGATCCCTGCATTTTTTAAGCCCCTGCTTGATCTCGTAAAACAGAGCGTCTGTGTTCCAGCACAGGGAGCCGTCCTCGTTCTCCATACTGTTTGGAAACCGGTAGATCTCGTCAAGCTTCAGCTTTCCGTTTTCCAGAGTGCCTAAGATATGCCTTCCGCTGGAAGCTCCGATGTCCACTGCCAAAAAATATTTTTTCATTTTTCTGCCTCCTGATCAGTCTAAATGGAATACCAGCTGAAGGTCTTGGCTGACCGGGCTGTTGTCCGGATTCGTCTCCATGATGTCAGCCATAAAATCCCACCATTTTCGGTTGATCTGCGTATCTGCCCCCTGGTTCCATTTCTCTTCATCTTCGATTTCTATGTATCCATACAAAACATTGGTTTCCGGATCCAGATAGATAGAATAATTGCTTCCGCCATATTCATTGATCATATCCTTCATCTCCGGCCACAGCTGGTTGTGTCTTTTTTCATATTCTTCTGCCTGCCCTTCATAGAGCTTCATTTTGAATCCTTTGTATTGTTTCATTCTTTACCTCCTGCTGTTCTTTGGCTTCCGTTAATCCATACTTCAGATAGGTGGCAATGCCTCCCAGTACAAAGTAGCAGACCGTGATCGGAAAAGAGATTGTTTTCCATGTTTCCACACCGATGCCTCCTGCGAATACCAAAACTGTCACAGCTGCCAGAGCAGCTAAAACTGCATAGGACAGGAGCGCTGCCGCTTTCTGGAATTCAGGTTTCTTCGGCACATATTCGATGATATTTTCATCTTCCTCTTCCATTAATTCCTCAAGTGCCGCCCGCACCTTCTGGTCTTCTTCCTTCTGGGCCGTATAGTCCTCCCTGGCTCCCATGGAACAGGCCAGAATGATATAACTTACCATGGCAAGAAGATACGTGGGCAGGAATAAAAGATAAGAGTGGATCACTCCGGTCAAGGTCATCACCACCACAAATACCAGTGAGATCAGCCATGCAAAGAGACCTGCATAATTAATCTTCCATCCTTTAAATGTAGCCCAGTATCTGGTGCCGCCCAGTTTCGGAAGGATCCAGTGTTCCGTAAAAATCACTGCCCCGATGGCCGGAATCACAAGCACAATGATGTTGACAATCGCCATAATGTTCATGGTAATCGGGAAGCATGCCGCAAAGGTCATAACTGCGCCGATCACATAGGTGAGCTTTTTCAGTGGTATCTTGTTAAATATAGTTTCAAATGCGAGACTTGCACGATAAATATTCGGATTGGCAGTGGTCCACCCTGCCACAATGACTGCCAGCAGGCCGGTTGCCCCCAAAACGGCTCCTGTGAT
>OAWB01000841.1_pt1 | contig 13901 bp, 16 predicted proteins | sample 1550621 | NCBI WGS metagenome assembly OAWB01 (sample SAMEA2580107, study PRJEB22360) | human gut metagenome | biome: human gut; feature: human-associated habitat; material: faeces | place: Denmark | collected 2008/2010
GAAAGTCATGTCCTTTTACCCGTCCTGCGAGCATGGGCCCGCCACTGACGAACACTGTGGGTACATTAACGCGCGCTGCTGCCATCAAAAGTCCAGGGACATTTTTGTCACAGTTCGGCACCATAACCAAAGCGTCAAACTGATGTGCCAATGCCATTGCCTCTGTTGAATCAGCGATGAGATCACGGGTAACCAGAGAATATTTCATTCCGATATGCCCCATGGCAATTCCATCACATACAGCGATGGCCGGGAAGACTACCGGAGTTCCGCCTGCCATGGCAACTCCCATCTTGACTGCTTCTACGATCTTATCCAGGTTCATGTGTCCCGGTACGATCTCATTGTAGGAGCTGACGATCCCGACTAACGGTTTCTCCATCTCTTCTTTCGTATAGCCCAATGCATTAAATAACGATCTCTGCGGAGCAAAATTCTCTCCATTGGTATAAGTATTGCTCATATCACTCTACCTCCTAAATTCATCTATGCCTCCGGTATCCCGGAGGCGGTCATGTGCCGAAGGCACTTTATGTCAAATTGTCTTATATTCTCTCGATAATCAAATCACCCATAGCCTTGGTTCCCACCTGAACCATGCCGTCAGACATGATGTCTACGGTGCGGTATCCGTCTTCCAGCACTTTCTTTACGGCTTTTTCAATAAGATCAGCTTCCTCATCCAGATCAAAGGAGTACCGGAGCATCATTGCCGCCGAAAGAACTGTGGCGATCGGATTAGCAATATCCTTGCCCGCAATGTCAGGCGCTGATCCGTGACTCGGCTCATACAGTCCGAATTTGCCTTCAGCCAGGCTTGCGGATGAAAGCATTCCGATGGAACCTGTGATCATGCTGGCCTCATCTGATAAAATGTCTCCAAACATATTTTCAGTTAAAATCACATCAAACTGTTTTGGATTGTTCACCAGCTGCATGGCACAGTTGTCAACCAGCATATGTTCATATGTCACATCTTCATAATCCTTTGCCACTTCTTCCACAACCTGTCTCCAGAGTCTGGAGGAATCCAGTACATTGGCCTTGTCAACACTGATCACATGCTTTTTTCGCTTTCTGGCAATATCAAATGCCTTGACAGCGATTCTTCTGATCTCATTTTCATTGTACGTCAGGGAATCCTTTGCCACACGGATGCCGTCTACCACCTCTGTGCTTCTCTCTCCAAAATACAGGCCTCCTGTCAGCTCTCTCATGATGACCATGTCAAAGCCGTCTCCGATGATCTCATCCCTTAATGGGCAAGCCTTCTTTAACTCTTCATATAAATAAGCAGGCCGGATATTGGCGAATAACCCCAATCCCTTTCTCAGAGCAAGAAGTCCTGCTTCCGGTCTGAGCTTGGCAGGCAGCTGATACCATGGGGATGTGGAAGTATCTCCCCCGATGGATCCCATCAAAACCGCGTCGCTTTTTCCGGCAATCTCCAGAGTCTCATCTGTGAGAGGTTTTCCATAAGCGTCAATGGATGCCCCTCCCATTAAAATCTGTTCATATGTAAACTGATGTCCCGACTTTTCTGCCACCGCATCCAGTACCCTCACCGCCTGGTCTACGATCTCAGGACCTATTCCGTCACCTTTGATAACTGCTACATTAAAATTCATAGAATTCTCCTCTTCCCTATAATATCACCGATATCATCTCCACGCCCAAAGCTGCCCCGCAGCTTAAACAGGCCACAGTGACAATGTTCATCTCCCTGTATGCCAAGATCACAGCAACAATAAACCCTATAACGGATGACCCTAAGCTTTTTGTAGCTGAAAACACCGCCGGTATGACCATTGCTGCCAATACAGCATATGGTACATAGAAAAGAAACGATCGGAAAAACTGATTTGTTATCTTTTTTTGTATGGCAGCCAGAGGGATCATTCTTACAAGATATGTAGTCAACGCCATGGCAATGATATACAAAAGCAATCTCTCAAGACTCATTCTTCTTCCTCCTTGACAGGAAACATCACAGCCCCTGCTCCTGCAGCGATCAGCGTACACAGGATAATGGAAAAACCGCTGGAGATGAAAGAAAATAATTTTACAAAGCTAAATATTAGGCTGAAACATACTGAAATCAATATGACTGCCACGATTTTCGGGTTGTGCTTCGCAGGCGGAATAACGATGGCGATCAGCATTCCGTAAATGGCAATGCCAAGTGCATTCATGACCATCTGCGGCAGAAGGCCGCTTGCCGTGGCTCCCAGAAAGGGGCCTAAGGTCCATGCACACCACGAAATACTCATGAGTCCATAGAAATATTTGGGTCCGATCTCCCCTTTTCTTCCGCAGGCCATGGCGAAAATCTCGTCTGTCACACCAAATGCCATCAGAAACCGATTCCAAAGCTTTGTTTTTGATATCAGTTTTTGTCCTATGGCAATGGACATGATAGAATATCTTAGATTAATAATGACCTGGGACAGGATCAGCTCGATCAAGGATCCCCCCGCAGTGATAGAAATCAGCCCTGCGAACTGCCCTGCTGATGTAAGGCATGTGGCAGATATCAGGGTTACCGCCCAGACAGGAACCCCTTTTGCACTTCCTGCGATCCCAAAAGCAAAAGAAACCGCCAGATAGGCCAGCGCAATCGGAATCGAATCCAGAACCCCGCGCCGAAAGCTGTTCTCTACTTTCATTTTCTTCTCCTGTTACTATTTCATTGATTGTTCTGCTTCTATAATATGGAGGAAGAAAAATCCCCCTGAAGCGAACTTATATAATAGGATACCATATTTCATTAGAGATTGAAAATAGTTTTTTCATTGAATATGCGATTCCCTGGCCCTTTTTGCTGTTTTGGAAGGAATTATGGATGAACAGGCCGGATTTTGGCTTTTGAAACAATAAGAATGAAAAAAGAGGAGATCCATAATCTTCCATCAAGCATATCACTGTTGTTTCAGCCAGAAAAATATATTATAATGGCAATAACAGAATAAAAAAGGGAAAAGGGGAATACATATGAATCGTAAATCACTTCTTTGCTTTGGTCTTGCAGCCATGATGCTCGTCTCAAACATCCATCCTGCATCCGCTATCAGTGCTGGGACCAAGTTTAAGGTACAATACACCCATAACAAAAAGACTTATACAAAAAAAGCACTAAACGCCAGATACAACAATACTATCATCAAGACAAACATGCCTGGCTTTCTGGACGGGTCTACCTCTATGTACTCTGCCTACTGGATCTTTGGCAGATGCAAATCATTGGGTACTTCTTATAAGTATACAAGTAAAACAAAAAAAATTACTATTAAAAAAGGCAGCAAGACCGTTGTCATGACTTTGGACAGTAAAAAAGCCACCTTAAACGGCAAATCCTTTACTCTTCCGGCTGCCCCCAGAAAAGTCCGTTATGTGGCGAAAAAGAAAAATTATATCATGGTGCCAGGGCAGACCGTTGCCGGAAAACTGGGCATCTCATACACATGGAATAACCGGCTGTTATCTGGCGTGATGAAAGTTTCATCTTCTTCATCCTCTTCGTCCAACTCTTCGTCTCCTTCAACTCCGACTACGGGACAAGTAGTTGCACCTAAGACTAAGATCACGGCAGGCAGCAGTAATTACTCCGTGCGGATAAAAAAGCCGTCAGGATTATCTTCCGCTGCCGTTACTTCAGAGGATGATTATTGGAATAAACGGCTAATATTAAATATCAATGGAAATTATAAAACTCATTTTTCTTCTTCATCCAACCGGAATATTAAGGACAGCCTGTCCTATTCTGTATCCTATACCGGAGGAAAGACAAAAATCTATCTGACTACGAGTTCGATCAAAGGTTTCAGTATCACACAGGATTCCAGTTATATCTATGTGAAGTACGCAGCGCCAAAAACCATGTTCTCGAGAGTGATCGTCGTGGATGCCGGGCACGGCGGTAGCGACAGTGGAGCCGTAGGAAATGGACTTTATGAAAAGAATATGACTCTGTCTATTGTCCTGAAAATGAAATATTACTTTGATCGAAACTCTAATTACAAAGTTTATTATACAAGACTTTCTGACTGGTATCCCGGAATTAAAGAAAGATATACGTTTTCTAATAACATTCATCCAGATAGGTTTGTTAGTGTTCATATTAATTCTTTTAAAAAGAAAAGCGCTAATGGAACGGAGACATTATATAATCCTAAGGGGAAAAACTCCTCCTCTCCTTATAGTATAAGTTGTAAAAATTTTGCATCTAGTGTTCACAAAAAAGTTTTAGCTGCAACTAAATTTACTGACCGCAAACTTACGCAACGTATTCCTGGCAGTGGAGCAGGAGTAGGAGTTTTATCTTATTCAAATACCGCTGCTACATTGGGAGAAGTCGGTTTTATAACAAATTCTTCTGATGCTGCTTTTATGAAAAACAATTACACTAAGATTGGTAAAGCATTTTATGATGGAATCTTAGCTTCCTTTTAACAGAACAGTATTCTCATAATTAATATAGAAGTAATAGAAAATCCCAGATTGTTTTATTTGGCAGACGCCTCAGAATTTAAAACAATTATGGGATTTTTTATATGATTATTGCGTTTTTATTACGAATATGTTACAATCTACCCGAAAGGACGGGAAAGTATGCATAAATTAAAAAAATCTATCGCTTATTTATCACTTGTGATGTTAACAGTCACTACGATTCCTGCATCCAGTGTTAAAGCTGCTTCTGTTCCAAAAGCAGGCAGTTATTATACATTAAAAATTGCGGGTAAAAAACAAAAAAAGAAATGCCGGAATGTCAAAGTCAATGGCAAGACTGTAAAGACATATGCTCCGGGATTTGAAAGAGCTAACACTTCCATGTATTCAGCCTACTGGCTGTTTAAGAAGCAAAAAAGTCTTGGAGTGTCCTACAGTTATTCATCTAAAACAAGAAAAGTTACTTTGAAGCGTGGTAGTACATCTGTTGTCATGACTCTGGACAGCATGTATGCATATGTAAATGGCAAGAAAACAAAGATGCCCACACCAGCAAGAAAAGTATATTCTTATGCCAAAAAGAAGAATTATATCTATGTCCCGGGAGCTTTCTGTGCCACAAAACTTGGACACAGTTATAAATGGAGTTCCTCCCAGAAGAGCGGCCTGATAACAACCAAAAGCCAGGCTTCCTCTAATTCAGGGAGCAGCTCTTCATCAGGCACCTCAACCGTGACTCCCAGTACAAGGATCACAGCATCTGCTTCCAACTACAGCGTGAGGATAAAGAAACCCAGCGGACTTTCATCTTCCGCCATCACTACATCGGATGATTACGGAAACCGAAGACTGATCATAAAGGTAAAAGGTAATTACAAAACCCACTTCAGTTCCAGCTCTAACCGATACATAAAACCGGACAAGTACTTCCGCTCCTATACAGTCACCTACAGCGGAGGCTACACAAATATCTATATCCGGCCGAGAAAAGATGTCATCAAAGCCTATGCGGTTTCACAGACATCCAGCTATATCTATATAAAATATGATTCGCCGAAGAAAATATATAATCGTATCGTAGTATTGGATGCGGGACACGGTGGATCAGATTCAGGTGCTACTGGAAATGGACTTAGAGAAAAAGATATGACCCTAAATATTGTAAAGTCAGCAAAATCATATTTTGACAAAACTGGTTCTTACAAAGTGTATTACACGAGGCTATCTGACCGGAGCCTCATTTTGAGTGAACGTTCAGACCTTGCTAATAATGTGGGTGCCGACCGCTTCATCAGTGTACATATCAACTCTGCTTCTGCATCCGCTCATGGAACAGAGACCTTATACAACTCAAAAGGTTATAAGTCCTCCTCAGGGCTTACCAGCTATAACTGGTCCAATAAGATTCACGGTTATGTGAGACCCGCCACAGGCTTTACGAACAGGGGACTTAAAAACCGGACCGGCCTGGCTGTATTAAGGAATACGAAAACAGCTTCCAGTCTGACAGAGATCGGATTCATCTCCAATAAGAAAGAAGCTAAGAAAATGAAAAGCAATACGGGCACTTATGGAAAAGCTGTCTACAACGCCATTGTAAATTCATTTTCCACCTACCCAAGCAAACGATAACATCATGTGATAATGGAAAGACCGGAACAATAGTACCGAAATTGTTCCGGTCTTTTCTTTATGTCAGCTAGTGTCTAGTCTCAACAGGACAAGAAGATGGTCACTTATAGTATGGAATCACAAGATACATCCCCTCTTTGATCTCACCATCATAAATATGGTTTGCCTCACAGACTTCCTCTACATACTCATGAACTGAGCTGTATTCTTCCGATATATTTTTCTTGGCGATAGACCACAGGCTGTCACCTCTCTTAATCTGAATGCTGGTAAAGTACTTCTCCCTGCCGTCGGCGGCACCGGCCACCTGCCGGCCCCCTGATATAACGGCTGCAGCGATGCCCAGTACCGTAACGATAAATAGAACAGTAATCAAAACTCTTATCTTCAGTGTTTTCATAACGCTTCCTCCTATCGAACATTTGTTTATATTACTATTATATAGAACGCACGTTTGTTTGTCAACTGTTTTGTCGAAAATCTGTTCGGGAACACTTGTTTCAATCTGCAATATATGGTAAGATAATACCAAGAAAATAAAGGAGGCACATTATGAGCAAACAAAAGCTGAGCCCAAAACAAGAACAAATCTTAGAATATATAAAATCTCAGATACTGGAGAAGGGTTATCCGCCCGCAGTCCGTGAGATCTGTGCCGCTGTCAGCCTGAAGTCCACCTCTTCCGTTCATTCTCATTTGGAGTCCTTAGAACGCAAGGGCTATATCCGCAGAGACCCTACAAAACCGCGCGCCATCGAGATCATTGATGATGACTTTCAGCTCACACGCCGTGAGGTTGTCAACATCCCTATCGTTGGAACCGTCACCGCCGGAGAACCGATCATTGCCACGGAGAATATCGAGGACTATTTCCCGATGCTGCCTGAGTTCATCGGTTCTAAGAATACCTTTATGCTCCATGTCAAAGGAGACAGCATGATCAATATCGGAATCTATGACGGAGATATGGTGATTGTGGAAGAGACCCCATCGGCCGAGAATAATGATATTGTAGTTGCCCTTATAGAGGACTCGGCTACCGTAAAACGTTTCTTTAAAGAAGACGGACATTACCGGTTACAGCCGGAAAATGACTTTATGGATCCAATCATTGTAGACGAAGTTTCCATTCTCGGCAAAGTCATCGGCCTGTACCGCAGCATGTCATAATCATACATATCTATGGAATAGAAAAAGCTGATTTGGAGTAAGTTCCAAATCAGCTTTTTCTATTCTGTACATATTAATTTATCCTTCTGCTTCCATGGGCACTTCCACCCCATCCTTCCAGATCCTTTCCAGATCATAAAACAGACGGTTTTCCTGGTCAAAGACATGGATGACAATATCGCCAAAGTCGATCAGCACCCAGGTACCGTTCTGATACCCTTCCATCTGTTTCATCTCATATCCCGCCTTAAACAGGGCGTCCTGTACATTATCTACGATCGCCTGCACCTGGTTTTTATTCTTACCGTTTGCAATGATAAAATAATCGGCCACCACAGAAATCTTCTGGATATCAATCACTTTGATCTCCTCTGCCAATTTTTCTTCCAACGCATGATAAGCGATGTTTGCCATCTCTAAAGACTGGTTCATGTGCGGTCTTCCTCCTTATAATATTGATAGGTTTCCTTTGTTTTAGGATCAATGGTCTGGTTCCTGCTCTCAAGATACTGCATCGTGCTTTCCAGTATCCCCAAAAGACATTGGTCCATATCTGAAAAAGCCAGCTGTCTCACACTGGAAAGACCCGGTATCTCTTTTCTTCCCGGCTCAATATAATCTGCGATAAATACGATCTTCTCCAGGAGCGTCATTCCTGGTTTTCCGGTGGTATGGCACTCGATTGCAGATGCGATTTCCTCATCCTCATTTCCGTAGCAATCTCTGGCGATATACGGTGCCAGGGCTGAATGGAGCAGCTGCGGGCTTTCCCTGCGCTCTTTTGTCAGTGGAATGCCATATCTTTGGCAGAGCTCTTTCTGCCGCTCCAACGGATATCCTTTGGCACAATCGTGAAGCATGCCTGCCATAAACGCTTTCTGGATATCTGCGCCAAATGCCATCGCCATTGCGGCAGCTGTATAGGCCACCCCGACAGTATGGTTATAACGGCTTTCCTTCAAGTTTTCTGAAAGCTTTTTTTTGATCTCATTCAGTTCCATACAAATCATTTCTTTCTATATAAAGTCTGACTTCCTCCGGCACGAAATAACGGATGCTCTGTCCCCTAGCCGCTCTTTTCCTGATCTCGTTGGAGGAGATCTCTAAGTCCGGGCTGTCCAGATGGCATATACTGCACTGATACTTATCTTGAATATACTCAATCTGTGCGTCCAGGGCGCTCCTAGAGTCATTTCTGGATGCCACCAGAATGGTTGCCATGGATAAAATCTGTTCTGTATCCTTCCAGGACTCAATCTGATACAAGGAGTCTGCACCCATAATAAAATAGTATTCTGCATCCGGATGCATCTGAGTGAGCTTTCTTAGAGTGTCCACTGTATAAGTATATCCCTCCCTGTAGAGTTCAATGTCCGAAAACTCAAAGCCAGGATGGCTTGCGATCGCCAGCTTGACCATGTTCACACGGTCCTCAATCTCCACATTCCTAGATATTTTTTTGTATGCCGGATTTTTGGTAGGGATAATCAATACCTTGTCCAAGCCAAAATCCTCCAGGGCAGTCTGACCAAGGATCAGATGTCCGTGGTGGATCGGGTTAAACGTCCCTCCCAGAATTCCAATCTTCTTCATAATCCCTCCGAATCTAGTAAATCATCTGCGATAGTTTTTCTCCATTATCTCCAGTCGGCTCTGGAAAGGCCTCCTTCCGACAATGAAGAAAAACTATCGTAGGATGGCACCTTCTGTTTAACTGTCATCCTTATCCAGCAGACACTACGTCCATGTTCTACATGATTGGAGTGAGGCATTCTAAGAGCTGAACGGAAATCATGTGGAACATGTCATGCTTTCGGCAGCTGTATCTTCTTATGGTCCTTAGACTCTTTATATAACACAATCTTCTTTCCAATCACCTGTACGACTTCAGATCTGGTCCTCTCAGCAAGGATCTGCGCAAGTTCCTTCGGATCATCCATACAATTCTGAAGTACAGCGATCTTGATCAGCTCCCTGGCGTCAACCGCCTCTCTGATCCCCTCAATCAATTCCGGGGAAATGCTGTCTTTCCCGACCCGGAATACCGGATCGATTTTCATTGCCAGGCTCTTTAAATAGGCTCTCTGTTTACTTGTCATTGTTTCTCCTTATTTGTAATAATCAAACTCTAAATCATATAACTTCACGGTATCCCCTTCTTCTATCCCAAGGGCTTCCAACTCTTTTACGACACCATTCTGCTTCAGGAATTTCTGAAAGAAATCGAATCCACGCTCAGATTCCAGATTCGTATAACCGAGCATTCGCTCCACCTTGGGGCCTTCTACGGTGAACAGGCCTTCCTCTGGATTCGCTACAATAATACTGCCCTCTTCTTCCTCAAATGTAAGGTCATATTCCTGCTCAAACTCAGTCGCTCCCTCCGGCAGCTCGTCCAGAAGTCTGCTTACGTGCCACAAAAGCTCTTTGACACCTTCTCCGGTAACTGCGGAGATCGGGAACACCTCAATGCCGTCTTTTCCGAATTCTTCTGACAGCAAGTCCATCACGGTCTCTCTGTCTTCCAGAGTCATGGCATCAATCTTGTTTGCCGCGATCACCTGGGGACGTTTTAGGATCTCCGGATTGTATTTCTCCAGCTCTTGGTTGATGGCATGGATATCCGCAATGGGATCTCTGCCCTCCACGGAAGCCGCATCCACCAGATGGATCATCACCTTTGTCCTCTCAATGTGGCGCAGGAACTCAAATCCAAGGCCTACGCCTTCGGATGCCCCTTCAATAATACCCGGGATATCGGCGATGACAAATCCCTTTCCGCCTGCCAGGTCCACAACACCCAGATTGGGATTTAAGGTTGTAAAATGATAGTTGGCGATCTTCGGCCTTGCGTTTGTCACCCTGGATAAGAACGTAGATTTGCCCACATTCGGGAATCCTACCAGTCCCACGTCAGCGATGACCTTCAACTCCAAAGTCACTTCAAGTTCCTGGCATTTGCCGCCCGGCTGGGCATATTTCGGTGCCTGCATCACCGCTGTGGCATAATGCTGGTTTCCTTTTCCTCCCCGGCCGCCCTTTAAGAGCGCCACCGGCTCTGTTTTATTTGACATATCAAGGATTACTTTCCCTGTTTCTTTCTCTTTAATGATCGTGCCCGGCGGGACTTTCAACACGATATCCTGTCCGTCAGCACCATGGCAGCGCCTTTTTCCGCCCTCTTCACCGTCTCCGGCTTTATATTTCCTTTTATGGCGGTAATCTGCCAGAGTGTTCATTCCCTCATCCACAGCGAAAATTACATCGCCTCCGCGGCCGCCGTCACCGCCGTCCGGACCGCCGTTGGGCACATAGAGCTCTCTTCTGAAGCTCACATGTCCGTTGCCGCCTTTTCCTGATCTGATATATATATTTGCTCTATCTGCAAACATCGGCTTTTCCTTTCTTATTTTCAAAAAAACGGCTCCAAATTGTGAAATTTGAAGCCGTTAAACATTCAACTGTCTGCCTGTACAAACGATGTTAACAATTTATGCAACTGGGTGTACAGAACACTGTTTCTTATCTCTGCCTTTTCTCTCGAAACGAACGATACCATCTACTAATGCAAATAATGTATCATCACCACCGCGTCCTACATTGACACCCGGATGGATCTTTGTTCCTCTCTGGCGGTAAAGAATATTTCCAGCTTTTACAAATTGTCCGTCAGCTCTCTTCGCACCTAATCTCTTAGATTCGGAATCTCTTCCGTTCTTTGTGGAACCCATTCCCTTTTTATGAGCGAAAAATTGAAGGTTCATTTTCATCATTGTCTTACACCTCCTCAAATACTACGTGAATATATCGATGATACTCTGATTCAATGTTGGTTATCCCAAGAACCAGAGAATCCAATAATATCTGTCCCTTTTCAGAACATATCCCTGAGACTTCAAAACTGATCACTGCATCTTCTTCAGATACATGATGTGTGCCAACATCGTCTGTCAGCTGTTCAAAAGAATTCAGGAAATTTATGACCAGTGCAGAAACTGCGGCGCAGACAATATCTTGTCCTTCCTCCGCATATCCGGTATGGTCTTTTGCAGAAAACCCTCTGGGTTTTCCTTCATGGTCCCGGTAGAATGTGATCTCTGTCATTCTCTCGGCCCTTGATTATCCAACAATATTGTCGATCTTGACTTGTGTGAATAACTGTCTGTGACCATTTTTCTTATGGTATCCGGTTTTTCTCTTATACTTGTAAACAACGACTTTTTTGTCTTTGCCTTCGCTTACAACGCTCGCTTCAACCTTCGCACCGTCTACGTTCGGTGTTCCTACCTTAACAGTATCTCCACCAACTAATAAAACATGATCAAAAGTAATCTTTGCTCCGACTTCTGCGTCAAGTTTTTCAACTTTGATCACATCACCTTCGCTTACTTTGTACTGTTTTCCTCCTGTTGCAATAATGGCGTACATCTATGGCACCTCCTATAATCAAACTCGCCAGCTTTGGTGATCTCTGAGGATTCTTATACCTCGCTGTGCGGCATACTGGTATAGTATAGCAATTTATTTTTTCTGTGTCAAGAAGTTTTCTTACAGGAAATCCTCTTTTTCTATGGGTTTTCTGACTTTTTTCCTGGTGATCTCCATGAGTCCCAGTCTCGTCATATCCACTGCCGCCGCCTTTTTGGAATCCCTGTTCAGGCAGGACTGCATGTAAGAAAGAAGCTTATCCTCTTCCTCTTTTTCCTTCATATCAATAAAATCTACAAGGACAATGCCGGATAGGTTTCTCAGCCGGATCTGCCTGGCCGTCTCTTTTGCAGCTTCCCTGTTGATTTTTATAATATGGCCTTCCTTTTTACCCCGCCCGATGGATTTTCCTGTGTTTACATCCACCACGGTCATGGCTTCGGTGCGCTCAATAATCAGAAATCCCCCTGACTTCATCCATACTCTCGTATGGAATGCCTCCTCCAGGCTGTGGGAGAACCGATAGGCCCGCTCGATGGACTGGTCCTGCCTTTCCATTTGGCGGACCTGATATCCATGTTCCTGTGCCTGTCTGCATATCTCGCCGTCATCGGAAACAATCCTGTCCGTCTGCCCCGGCGAGAGGCCGAATACATAGCGGGATGAAAAACTCTGGTTGGTGGCTGCCAGCTGGCATGGTTTCAGATACTGCTGCTTTTCCTGAATCTTTATAAACCGCTCAGCCAGAGTTCTGGCTTCGCTTATGATCTCCTCATCCCCTGCACCGGCGGCCTCCGTGCGTACGATAAATCCGTAGTCCCCGGTAACAAAACCAGAGACGAGACTCTTTAACTCTTCTCTCCTTGCCTTGTCCCGGATCTTGCCGGATATGCCCACGAAAGATCTGTCCGAAGACAACACCAAAAACTCTCCTGTTAGTTCTATGTTTTCAGTAGCCAGCGGTTCCTTCTTGTCCGTGCCGTCTTTCTTTACCTGCACAAGGATCTCCTGTTCATTTTTAAGCTTCTCTTTGCTTCTCCGCTCATCCAGGGGATAAAAACAGAGCCTGCCCCTGTCAATCTCCACGAAAGCCCCATTGATATTCGGCACAATATTCTTTATCTTACCTTTATAGATATTTCCGACCAGACTTCCCTCAGTGAGGGGCTCAGAAGAAAATTCTACAAACTCTCCAAAAGCCAGCCGCTGACAATATGCTGCCGGCGTCTGGTGATGATTACTTCATTCATATGTACTATTCTTGGCCGGAAATGCTTGGGATATCCACAGAAGGGTCAAGATCCTCCTCGTAGTCCACTCCATCCATACGGAAGCCGAACATTTGGTAGAAATCATCCCAGTATCCGTCAATATCAGAATACTCCTGGACATTTTCGGTGCAGACCTTCTCCCAGCGGCGTTCCACTTCTTCCTGGACTTCCGGGCGCAGTTCCCAGTCATCCAGACGGATCAGACCCTGTTCATCTGTCTTGGCCTGTCCAAAGACAGCCTTTTCAGAAAACAGCCTTACGATCTGTTCGATACAGCCTTCATGAAGTCCCTTTTCTTTCATAACGCGGTACAGCACAGCCATATAAAGCGGTACGATCGGAATGGCAGAACTGGCCTGTGTCACCAGCCCCTTATTGACGGAGATGTATGCTTTGATTCCATCCTTTGAGAATTCCTCATTGATCTCACCCGCCGTCTTATGAAGATGCTTCTTCGCGGCACCGATGGTTCCCTCAAAATAGATAGGATATGTAAGCTTAGGTCCGATATAAGAATATGCGAAGGTGACTGCGCCCTTTTCAATGGCATCCGCATCGGTAAGCGCCTGGATCCATGCCTTCCAGTCCTCCCCGCCCATGACCTTCACGGTAGCTTTCACTTCTTCCTCTGTGGCAGCCTCGATGGTTTTCTCACTGATGGTATTATCTTTAAGGTTCAGGTTCTTATTTGTAAAATCTTCCCCTGTTGTCTTTAAGACAGACTGATAAACCGTGCCGTCCTCTGTCGTTCTTCTCGGTGCAGCCAGACTGTAAATGACAGCGTCAACCTTACCGAAATCCTTCTTGATCAGTTGGATGACCTGGTCTTTTACTTCCCTGGAAAATGCATCTGCGTTGACCGTCTTCGCATATAAGCCTTCTCTGGCCGCCGCCTGTTCAAATGCAGCTGTATTATACCATCCGGCAGTGGCGGTACGTTTACCGGCCGCC
>OAWB01000852.1_pt1 | contig 13736 bp, 8 predicted proteins | sample 1550621 | NCBI WGS metagenome assembly OAWB01 (sample SAMEA2580107, study PRJEB22360) | human gut metagenome | biome: human gut; feature: human-associated habitat; material: faeces | place: Denmark | collected 2008/2010
AAACTGGCAGTTTGTTTCGGTGCCGGGGCGGCGCCAGCCGCTTCTTTCGCTGCCTGTGCAGCCTGAACGGCTATCTTGGCCTGAGCTTCCGCCGCAGCCCGGGCCGCGGCTTCTGCGGCTGCCTGAGCCGCAATCTGTGCCGTTTCAGCCTGAGTATCCGCAGAGGGAGTGTGATGCTGGTTGTTTGCTTCAGCCAAAGCCGTTGCCAGAATTTTGGCACGGGTCTCTTCTTCATAATCAGCCTGCGGTGCTGCATCGGGCGTACTGCGAACCAAACCGTTTTTTTCTTCCAGCTCGTCAACATACTGCTGCAAAACGGCTCCGCCCGGCAGCGAACTGAACATGCCGCGGATTTCTGCTGGCTGTTCCAATATCATTTGGTTGAAGGCTTGTTTTCTTTCGTCGGTAAAAATATGCAGCTGCCGGAAGATGTTTAAAAAGCGCTGCGCAATAATAACCGGGTCATCCTCTGTCCCGATTTTATTGTAGTTCTTTTTTGTTTTTCCGGCCGTTTCTACCAATTTTTTACCCGAATCTGTCTGTCATCAGTTTAAAATCTATCCATATTACCGATTTTACTTCTGATGTTGTAAATTTCAGGTTAATAAAACGGGGCGGAAACGGCAGAAATCAAAAAAAACTCCGCCGCAGCGGAGTTTTTTCTTAAAGGTAGATTGCAACCACTTTATGAAGGCTGTTCAAATCGTCGTTGCTGATTTCAATCCGTTCGTCCGGATTCCATCTCAAGCCGTAAAGCTGTCCGTTTTCATCTTCGCGGATACTGACGATTTTGGCTTCTTTTTCATTGCTGTAATAAACGGCAATGTCTCCGACGCTGACAACATCCTGCGGATCGACAAACAAAATTGAACGTGTCGGCAACAGGCTTCCGAGGCGGCGGGTGCAGAGATTAACGGCATAAGCGTCTTTTTTGTTGTATAACTGCGGCGGACGCTGAACTTTTTTGGTCTCCTGACTGAATTCAATGATAACGTCGCCGTCTTTTCCGGCCACGCCGTAAACTGAAATTTTAACGCCGTCCTGATTGGAATTTCCGAAAGCGGAAATTGCTCCGCGCGGGGTGGACAACAGTTTGTATTTGGCATCGTTGCGCTGAATAATCTCTTCCAGCATGCCTTTGTCTTCCAGAGCTTTAATCTGCTCTTTCAACTCTTCCGGAGCCATATTGATGGCCTTGGCAATATTTTTAAATTCTTTGTCGGAAACTTCACGCTGGCCCATTTCAATGCGGTGGTAAACGGAAAGGGTCATATCGGCGCTTTCGGCAACTTCAATCAGCGTCAGGTTCTTTTCGTTGCGGATCTGACGCAAACCGGCACCCAAAGTTTTCAAACCGCTTTTTTCGTTGATTTTGTTTCTTCTCTCCTGTTCGCGCCTCCAGGATTGGACGACTTCCTGCTGGGAATTCTGTTCATTAACAAATAAATCCTGCAGCGGGCAGTCCAGAAATTCGGCAACACGAACCAGCTGCTCCTGGTCCACGCGGCGGTAACCCTTTTCAATTTTAGAGATTGCAGAAAGGCTGACGGACAAATGATCGGCAAGTTCCTGCATCGAGCGTCCGCGAAGTCTTCTGTACATTCTGATTTGGTTCGGGAAAATAATTTCTTCCATTTGAGTCCACCTTTTATTGTAATAAACACAACTTCATAATTTGTTTGTATCATAAATATAAGCGTTATATTAATCAAGAAAATAGTACAAAAAAAGACAATTTGTGTACAAATATAACTGTAAAGCCGGGAATTTCTTCCCGGCTTTAATCAAGACGGCTGCCGCCTTATTTTCCGAATTCGGCCATCGGCTGGTCTTTTCCGTAAGTGGCGACTTGTTCTCTGAAAAGCTGCATATCCGCTTCGCTCATCATAATTTCGTCTGCCGGAACAGACCGGTTGAATTTGCCGTTGCTGTCCATTGAGCGGGTGTGTGCCGAATTATAGTTTTTGGCAAAGGCATAGTTGTTTTTAACGCTCTTGGCATCAACCGTGCCATCCTTGTTCAGACGGTAATTTGATTTTTTGTTGATGATGCCGTCGGACGCATAGCTTTCGGCTTTGCCGTTTTTGCCGATGTGGGTGTATGTCAGCATATCACGCTTGTCACCCTTGGTCATCTCAAAGATGCTGGTCGAGCCGTCGGCATTGGTCTGCTTAACCCTGAAGACTTCGCGTCCCTGGTCATCCAGCGTACGGCTGACTTCGCGGTCTTTGAATTCGCGGTTCATATCTGCCCCGGGAACACCGCCCATACGTTCCTGCATCATTTGGCTCATAATCGCCTTATCGACATCGTCATTGGACATGCCGCTGCCGCTGCGGATTGCATGAATGGCCGCTTCGTTGCGGGTGCCGTCACGGTTCAGCAATGTCTTCCCGGCAGCGGTATTCATTCTTGTTTCCTCGCGAATAAGGTTTCCGTCTTTGTCATAAGTTTTCTTGTTCTGAATGAACTTGTCATTGTTAACAGAGGTTGCCTTATTGCCGCGCAGGCTCTGTTTTGCCCGTGTAACCGTTCTGGTGCCGTCCGGAGCAACTTGCAGCGTATCGGTAACCTTGCGGCCGTACCAGGTACGGTGTTGCAAAGTTTTGTTGCCGTCGGCATCGGTTACCGTTCGGTCATCGTTTTCAATTTTTTTAGCTCGGCGGTTTACTTTATATGAGTTATAAGCTTCCCGCCCGCGGTCAAGAGCCATGCCGCCGACTTTACGGGTTGCTTTGCCCGCTGTTTTGAGCCCTCCGATTGCCGCGGTGTTTGCCGTGGATGCGGCCAAACCGCCGACTTTCGAACCGATGTCTTTGACGCCGATGCTCTTGGCGAAACTTCCGGCAAAGGAATTGGCTTCACCCAGAACCGCCCAGCCGAGGATCATATAGAAAACGAGTTTCAGGAATGTGGTTCCCCACCATGCCAGATTGCTCAAAATAACCTTGTAACCGCTTCGGGTTCCGACATCAGACATCGCTCCGCCGCTCTCAACCCCTGCTTTTGATAAAACATCCATCAGACCGTTGGTCAGAATAAAGATAATCAGTGACAGGAAAATAAAGTTAAACATACAGTTAAGGAACGTATCCCACACTTTGCCCACATATTTTTGCGTTGATTTGAAAGCGTAAGCTCCGATTGCCGCCGGCAGCAGCGCCGTCGCCACCGTCAGCTGCAAAACCGAGTCAATCAGCAGGAACGGATAGATAATCAGCAGCAGAATTGCGGCAATCCACAACACAAGACCGACAATCAGATAGCCCAGATGCGGGAAGAGGGCAAGGCCGTGCCATGATTCGACATACAAAGCGACGCAAATGGATGTCGAGCCCAAAGCCATAACATCAAGAATTTTATCCTGAATGGTCTTAATTGTGCACAAAATGCTGACACCCATACTGGCCGGAAGGCCTGCACCTTTTTCTTCGGTTAAAATATCAAACGTGGATCCGTCGCAGGTTTCGCCGTTCGCACCTTCAGTCGCAATTTGCGCCAATTTAAATCCGGTATTGAATATCGGCTCCATCGCCAGCCGGAAAAAGTCTGCCGAATTGAGACGCAGCAGCGTGACAACAATCAGCACCAGAAACGCTTTGTTCAAAATTGTTTTAACCAGAATGCTCGGATTCTTTTGTTCCATGGAGGAAATAAACTGCATAACCGTAATGCCGAGCCAGAGGGCAAAGCCGACGCAAACCAGCATGATAACGCCGTCTGCCAGTGCATTGTATGATTTTTTCGCAACCGAGCTGGCGGTATTAAACAAAACACCGAAAATATCACAGAAAATACATGTCTTGAAACTGCTGCGATAACTTTCGACATTACATTCGCGATCGCCTTTATCTGCGGATTCGGTAGATACCGCGCCGATATATTCATTTAAATAAGCCGGGCGGGACGCTTGCCCGAGCCGGACGGAAGCCGACGGATATTCGTCTTCTTCACAGGCGCGTTTGCCGGTAACTTTTTGTGAGGCTTCTTCCAAAGATGAGCCGTTTTCCATTTCTTTTCGAATAGCTAACGATTCGAGCGCTAATTTTTCATCTTTGGCCGCGCGTTTGGCATAAGGGGTTTTATCTGCATATCCCGAATACATGACTTCGGCATAGCTTGCATAATAAGCGGAAATAATCGTTTCGTCGGAAGCCGTTTCAAAGGTTTCGGGAGCAATTGCTCTTTGAACCGCCTGAAAATTGTTTCTCATCGGGCCTGCACCGGCAACCGCACCGGCTAAAATAATCATATCCATTTCGGGAGAGCGGTTAAGCAAACTTCCCATGCCGGCATTTTTCAAAACACTTTTGCCGTAGCTTAAATAGTGATTTTCAATATATTCTCTTTGTGAAGTTCCGAAAGAACTGTCTTGGGAGGCTAAGGCCTGCCATTTCTGCGAAAATTGCGTAGCCGGCGGATTGCAGGCGGCGTTAATGGTGCTTTGCAATGAGCCACCTATTTCCAGTGCCTTATATTTACTGGGATCATTCTTCTGCAAATGTTGCAAATAACTAGCCATTGTTGAATTATTCCATTTTGAGGAATCCCGGTAGCAGACCATTTGCGAAACGCCATAAGAACAGCCGCCTTTATCATCTGCCCAGCATTTGTTGAATGCGCCGGCATCGCCTCCGGATTCACCCTGTTGGTGAAAAGCGGACAGATTATCTGCCGGAAGCAGTTTGCCGCATTTGCCTAAACTGGCTTCCGCCGTCACCATTTGCGGATCTGGATCGTTTTCGATAACCGGTGCTTCCGGAACCGGAATGTTGCCGTCGCACAAAGCATCTGCCGAAGCGCAGGCGGGAGACAAAATCTTACCTTTTCCCGTGCCGCCGTCACGCAGTTCAATATGCAGGTGAGCGCCATATGCGCCGTGTTTGGTCGTGCCGTCCGAACAACCGGTGGTTCCGACGTAGCCGATGGTCGTTCCTTTGGCGATTTTTTCTTTGGTTCCTGCAATTTTTTTTGTTTTGTCGGCAAATTTTTGCAGATGCATATATGTTGTTGTATATTGTCCGCCGCCGGCTTTTTCATGCTGCATAATAACAGTATTGCCGCCGCCGCCGTAACAGGAGCTGATTGATAAAATAACTCCGTTGGCCGCTGCGGTAACCGGAGTCCCTTCCGGTACGGCGACATCCATCCCCTGATGTTCACGATAACATTTGCCGTCGGGATATTTTACTTTTGTGCTGTATGAACTGTTGCAACTGGTAGAACGGTGGCAGGCTTCTTCGGAAATTCGTCCGACGGAGTTGAGAGAACCTTTGGTTTCAACCGGAACAGTATTCAGACAGCCTTTTTGCATTTCTTCAATTCGGCTGTTGGGATAAAGATTCCTTGAAGCTGCGGCACCGTCAATTTTACAGGGATGAAATTGAACGGCGCAGGTATTAGACACGTCTGCGGCCCGAGCGGAGGAGATGCCGGCCGTATTCAAGCCCAGCCATAAAACGGCGGCAAATGCCAATCCGGCTTGTCTGGTCAATTTAGATATGTTAGTCATCATCTCCATAATAACACCTGCTTAATTCGGCTTATTGTTGTCTTTCGGGCTGTCGCCTTCTTTCTTGCCCTCATTGTCTTTTTTGTCTGCGTCTTTATTGTCTTTGTTGGCATCTTTGCCGCCGTTTACCCGGTTTTTGACAAAGTTGACGGCCCCGCCGGCAACGGCTCCGGCAGCCCGTGTCGCCTGATGAGTGACAACGCCGCCGGCAAAAGACGCGGCCTGAGTGACCTTGTTTTTTACAAAGGCGGTCATCTGGGTTGCTTTCATGTGCATCGGAGAGGCATCACCGAATGTGCTGTCGTTAAAGAATTTTCCGACATAACCGGTAACCGTGGCGCCGATCATTTTAATACTGTAAACATAAGCAAACATAATCAGAATAAAGTTTGCGCCTGAAATGGAAAAGGTGTTGGAAACCCATTCCGCATCGCCGGCCTTGATTTTGGCATAGAAAGTCGTCAAATCGCCTAATGACACGCTTATCAGCGATAATGCATAAGAAGTGGTCAAAGCCAGGAAAGTAAACAAAGCTGCCGAACGGAAAATAATGCTCATGCACGATGTAAACTTGCCTGATGTCGGCCCGAACGGCCAGAGACCGATAACAATCGGCAGTGCCATAATGCAGAATCCGATTTTGAAACAAACGTCAAGCAGATAGTAACCGATACCTAAAGTCAGCATAAAACCGCAGAACCAGATAGCGGCACCGCACAGCCAAATCCAGAGGTCAGGAATACGGATAGTGACGTTAACACCGAATAATCCGCCGGTATATTCCAACATGCCTGCATTAAAAGAGTGGCAGGTGAGGGCATGTCCGATAACCAGATTGGTGGAAACCGTCTTGTCGATTCCCTCGGTTAAAGCCATAATTTTGTTAATAACTACCGGAGAAATAATTTCTGTACCGTTATAGGTAAAGTTTGAGGTCAAAGCAACTTTGATTATTCCCTGATTTGCCGCCTGTAATAATCCCAGCCCGTAGTCGGCACCGGCCAGCAGCAAAGGATTGACGAACAGGTCAACAATGGCGCCGATACCTACGTTAATTACGATATAGGCGGCGGCAACCTTGAACATGAAGATCAGCAGTGTGTTGAGAATGCTCATCGGTTCTTGGTTGGTAAAAGCCGAGACAAGCTTCAGGGCAAATGCGGCCAGCCACAACATTGATCCGATAACCAACACCTTGCTTCCGGCTTCTCTGGTTAAATCATAAACTTTACCGCAGGCATTCATAAACGTCGTAATCAGCGTCATGATAATTTTGCAGGAATAACAGGTGGACTGATACATCTTCTGCATGTCGGGAATACTGCAAGCCGAATTGTCCCCGCGTTTTACCGTTATGCCGTCCTCTTCGGTTGTGTTTTTCCCTGTTTCATCAGTCTTAACCGTATAAGAAGAAAATCCGGCTGTTGTTGTAACAACGGTACTGGTATCCGTACCCTTTTCTACAGGTTTCTGTTTTTCTCCAAATAAAGGTTTTTTCACATCTTCAGACTTTTTACATGTATAAGATAATGTTGATGAAGAATATGAACCTCCCGTCCCTTGAACTGACACACTGTAGCTGGAGTAGCATTCCATACCTTCCGGACATCCTCGCGGATATTCGCTGCCGCAAGGTTGATATTCTCCGGCTGCAACGGCACGCTTATGCTCAGCTAATTCTTCGGCACGTGCAAACTCTAATTCCGTGTTTAATTTTTCATATTCCGCTTTTAAGCTGTCGTATTCATTTTTAAAACTGGGGTTTTGAGCAATAATTTTATCAAATCTTTGGTTATATTCGTCAACAGTTTCCTGTTTCCATCCCCAGTCAAAAGATTGAGTTGGAAATACATTTGTATCTACTTTTTCACCATTATCTTCTCTTTGTTCTAAGTGTTTTGCTAATTTTTCGCAAAAATTTTTTAATTTTGTTGTGGCTGCATTAACTTCATTAACCTTTTGCTGCGTTTTTTGAGTGTCCAAAGGCTCAAAAGCTTTTTCTCCTTTGGAACGGCCTTGATAAGCAGAGCCGCATGTTTCTTCAGTAAAATTTATCGTCCAAGCATTAACCGGGCGGATAACGCTAAGGGAAAGAAATCCTGCCAGAAAGAAGTTAAAAATATGTTTGAGGAGTTTATCAGTCATTTTTACCTCCCCCGCAAACTGTTCATTTTGTTTTTGAACGAAGCGACTTTGGCTTTTCCGTTCTGAACTTTTTCAATAATTTTGCGTCCGGCGGCGACCTTGCTGACGGCGGCAACTGCGCCGGCGGTAAAGATACTGCCCAGAACTTTGGCTGCGCCGATAATAACCGCTTTGGCTTTGGCGTTAAAGCTGCCTTTTGAGCTGCCGCCGACCAGAGAATCGGTTACCTGCTGCGCCAGCTGAACGGAAGAAGCAATCAGAAAACCGATCATCAGCAGGCACATAAACGGAATGCTGAATTCTTTGAAATCTTTATCCGTGCCATTTTCAAAAATGTCGGCATTGTCGATGATAATTTGCTCCAAAGCCAGCATGGCAATTGCAATCATAATTGCCATAAACATCATAAATGCGGCAGAATTCAAAATGGTGACAAAGCCTTGCGACAGCCATTTTTTCGTTGGTCCGAAAGGATATCCCATAATCAAAATCGGCAGCATAACCACCATAATCGTAAATCTGAAAATAGTGTCAACCAGATAAAAGACAAATCCGAGTTTGACGAAAGTAAAGCAGGCGATAATCATCAGACCGATAATCGTGGCCATAAAGCCCGGAGCTTTCAAGACCTTATAAGCCATTGCCAGTCCCAGATTCATCCGGTCATTCATGGCACAGACCATGCATTTCATCATCTCTTTCGGCGATTCGGGGAAACCGCTCAAATCGGCATTGGCAACAGCGTCGGACAATTTGCAGATAATAGATTTGCCTGCGGTAAAACTAAATCCGAAAACTTTTATGGAATTGGCCTTGCTGTCGCTGAGCGAGGCATGAGCCAGCAATTCGCTTGAAAATTCCAGAAACGCATTATAAACCGGAAAAATAATGTCATTCATGAAGAACAGCAGCTGCTGTGGGGATGATGCCACATAACCGCAGGCAAAACAAAGGAAGAATTTTCGGGCAATTTCGGTCCAGGTCTCTCCGATGTTTTCTTCGGTAAACGAACTGACATGTTTCAGCAGGCGGATAGAAAGCCAAACCGCAAAGGCAACCATCATGAAAGTCAGGGCGCCGGAAGTAATCTTGTTATAGGTTCCCATTGCCACTTTGCCCATGTTGTCATAAAGCAGTTCAATGATAGAGTCCTGCCAGCGCCAGCATGTTGCCTGATCTTGCGCGATGCTCTGTTCATCAACGTCCCCTTTTACGGCTGCCCGCGATGTATCCGGGTTTTTATCGTCATTGGCACAGGCGGTAAGCATGAACATAGAGACTGCAACCACCAGCAGCAGTTTCAAAACTCGTCCTATGTCAATACTTTTCCACATTGTCGTTACTCTGTTATAAAATAATTATTTTTTCGGGTTGCGTTTTTTCATTTCGTCTTGAACATATTGGTTCTTGTAACGCTCATTCTCCTGTTTTATGGCATCCAGCTCGCTTTGAGCCTTTTGAGTGTCGGCTTTAGCCTTGTTATAGGCGGCTTCGGCTTTGACGGCCTCTTCAAACTGAGCGTTTGCCAGGTTTTCAAAGTTCTTTTTCTGAGCCGGGTCAGAGGCGGACTGAGCCTTTTTCAGGTAGTCATCGGCTCTGCGGTTATGATAATTCATTTTACCCTGAGCTTCGTTTTCCGCTTTTTTGTTGCGGGCAACTTCTGCCGTCTGGTTTTGAATCATCTGCCGGCCGGCTCTGCCGTTGGCGGTGTTGTTGTAATCGCTTTCCAGCTGCTGTCTCATTTGCTCGGGCGTCTGTTGCGGCGTCTGAGTCTGCTGCGTATCCGCCTGATTTCCGTGCGGTATTCCGCCTTGAGCGGCACCGCCTTGCGGGGTTGACGGATTCGTCGGTGTTTGCGGCGAAGGTGTTGCCGGTTGCTGCGACCGCGGTCCGGCCTGCTGCATCTTCTTGATTTGATTCTGAGCAGTCGGATTCGGTGCACCCGGTGTGGCAGGTCTTGGCTGCGTTTGCGGAGTTTGTCCGTCCGTGCTGCTTTGCTGTTGTTGCTGATCGCCCATCTGTGAACGTCTGGCCTGTTTGTTGCCGGCAGCGCCGCTGCGGCGTCCTAAGCCGACAGCACCCCAAACTTTATCTTTCGCCCAATCTCTGCCTTTGTTGACAACATTGGTAAGCCCGGTTTTGTCACTGACGGCTTTAGCCGCGCCGAGACCTGTCTTAAGGGTTCCCTGAACGCCTTTTGTCGCAGCACCATAAGCCAGACCGCCGATGTTGGCACCGATTTTCGGTCCGCCGCCGCCGGCCATGGTTCCGGCCAAATCAGAAGCTTGTCCGGTCAGTTTAAAGGCAAACAGACAGCAGGCAACCAAGACCAGGAAGCCGGCAAAGCCGATATCCAGTAATTCTTTGAGTTCTTGAACTTTATTACCGTTCAAGGCTTTCATAATGGCATCAAATCCGCCTTTTGAACCGGTTAATCCTTGTCCAAGCAATTCAACGTTGATACTGACGACCAATCCCATGAAAACATAAACGAAGAATGTGTTCATAAAGATACCCCAGCCTTTGCTCGTATAGTTGCGGGTTGCCTTAAACGGCCAGCAGGCGATCAGGAACGGCATCAAAGCGCCGATAATGCCCAGCTGAATTGTCGCATCAATCAGATAAAAAGCAAAAGCCAAAGAGATAATCCAGCCCATGACCCAAATGGCAAATCCTTGGAACATCATGCCGAAATCCCACAAAACATTGCGGACCGGTCCGATACTCTCTTTACCGGCATTGCGGGCAACGCACATTAAAGACGAACCGACGCTCTGCGGAACGGCCACTTCGGCTTGTACGGCTCTGATAAAGCAATCCAGATTGGTGTAAAGATATGCCGGCATAACCCCGTTTGACACGTTCTGAAGCGTTTTTGAAACGTCACAGGCTGCCAGATAGCTGTCGTTTTTAGCAAACAGCAGACTTGAACCGAATTCAAAGCCGGCTTTAAGTACGGGGCCCACAATGTAGCCGTAAACAATATTGGCGTTTTTTAACATATAATAAGCTACCAGAACCTTAAACATATTGACCAGCAGCTCGGTTACGAATTTGGGTGCATCCTGCTTGGTAAACGAACTGACGTTTTTCAAAACCATAAAAGCAATCACGATTGCAAAACCAATCAGCATCACATTGGCCAACGGCCCGGCCAGCTTGTCATAAGCTTTGGTGGACATACTTTGTGCCGCATTGAAAATCGTTTTAAATAGCGGGCAGTAAATACAGCTTCTGGATTCTGCCAGCTTGGCCGGCAACGGCACACAACCGCGGGTAACGCCGGTAATGGACTGGAATTTGTCGCCCTCCATTATGAAATAATATTCAGCAAGGATAGTGGGTTTGCCATCTTTGGTTTTACCCATGACCGTATATTTATAAAGAGATTGCCCGGCCTTAATGGTTGTCTGCATGCTGTTAAGTTCTTCGACTTTCTGATCAAGTTGCTGTGCTGTAGAAAGTGCAGATTCGCCAAGTTTATGAAGTTGTTGAGCAACGGCATTGTATTCTTGGACGACACTGAGGGCCTTTTGCAGGGCTTGTTTCTGTTTCTCGTCTTTCGCTTCCACATTAGTAATACTGGAAGCATCAATAGTTTTCGTATTGGAAATCAGCCGCTGTGTGGACCATGTATAGCTGCCGTTAATCAAGCGTCTCAGCGAATCCGGATCTTCGGCATAGTGTTCTGCCGCTATGGCTCCTACCGCCGTAGCTACACCGACGATAACCAATCCCACGCCCCCGGTGCCGATTGCCAGACCGACTGTACCGATAATGGCAAGGGCGCCGCCGATAATTGCCGTCTTTTCAAAACCATTTAGTTCTTTTTCCACTTCTCCAACTTTTTTTTGTAATTCTTCAATCTGTTTCTGATAATTTTCAATCCCTTCCATATTTTCTTTGTATGTCTTTTGGAGACCTTTAATCTCAGAAAGCAGTTTACTGCGGATTTTGGCTAATTCTTCATTTTCTAATTTTTTTGCACCAGTGCTGTTATCGTCAGGTGCCATCAAGCGATTGATTATTTCATTAACATCTTTGCTGACAGCTTCGTTTTCAGCAAAAGCATTGCCCGGAGCAGACAGCATCCAGGTTCCGAGCACTAACAGGGAGGTATATTTTATAAACTTATTTATTGTCATCGTCGTCTCCTCCGGCAAAAGGATTGCCCAGAACTTTTATTGCAATAATAAATACAACCGCCACCAGAGCTAATGCGCCCCAAAAGGCATAACGAGAGGTAAACCAGCCGAAGAAGTCAATATAATAGGCTCCTATAATGGCCATAAAGATGATTATGTTTACCAGTATTGCTCTCATCATATCCTCGGTTTTTTAAAGCTTCTGCTTCATGCTATCTCTATTCTAGCATATAAAAGTAAAAAAATTTGTTACAGTTTTTTGATTTTTTCGCCATGTTTCAGAACTTGCCCTGATTCAAAAATTTGACGCATCTGCGAACAACTTCTTCATTTTTAAAAGGATTAAAAAACGTATTTTTTATCGTAATTGTTTGTTTGACGCCTTTTAGTTCGGCATCTTCGCCGCTTCCCAGCATTTGCCGCCATTTTTCGGGCAGCAGGAACAGGATTCGTTTCCACACCGGCACGCAATTGATAATGCCGACTTGCTGCGGATTCTCAAACGGCGGAAGGCGTTTGGCCGCTTCCGGCGTAACATCTTTCAGAATCGGTCCCAGAATCCGTTGAAAAAGCCGGTATTTGTCCAACAGCTTAAACAGAGTGCTTCCCTGATTCGGAGGGCTGACCTCTACAATCCGGTTGAGCTTTATTTTGTGCCGCCACGGCGAATCAAACGAAAGCAATTTCCTTAAAATGACGCCGCCGATACCGTTTGTTACAAAAGAAACTTCCTGTACGTCTTCCAGATGATTCATAAAAAAGTCAAGCTGGCGAATGTGTCCGTCGATTCTCTTGCGGGTGGAAGGATAGTTGATTGCCGCGGCCATATAGCCGTTTTTCAGCGCCTCTCGCCACAAAGGCTTGAAGATGTTTTTGCTTTCGCCGAGTCCGTGCAGCATAATAACCATATGTCCCTTCTGCCGCGAAAGCTGGAAGACTTCAATATATTTAAGAAAAGCACGCCGGCAGTTCTCAAAACGGCCTTCCGCGCGCCGAATGTCCCAGTTGTCCAGGAGCCGGTATTGTTTCGTCTTATAATTTCTCTGGATTCGCCACTTTTGATAAAAAAAGACGTCTTCCCAGAATTGGCTGCCGCCCAGAGTAAAAAAGTCGAATCGCATCGGTTAAGACTCCTGAATCAGTTCTTTTGTGTAACGCCGGTGTCATTCGGAATTGCCGTGATTGTCACCAGCGATTCGTCGCTGCCCAGCCGCTCAATCAGAATTTGAATTGCCCTGCGGTCGCGCAAGTAAGTCATATGGCTGATTTTTGCGCGCACAACCGCCACTTCCGACCAACGCAGCTTCGGCATTTCGGAAACGTAGAAATCATAAATGCTGTTGGCTGAAAAAGGAGTCGAAAAAATCAAACTGCCGCTCCAGTTCTGCCCGCTGCCCAGAGTTCTGGTCTCACCCATATCTATATAAGAGGGTTCCGGAAACGGAACATCGGGAAAACTTGCAAACGCCGGCGGAACTTCGGAACCGTCGACTCCTTTTAATATCGGCTTCTCCTGATTCCCGCAAGCCGAAAGGATTACAACTAAAGTTAGAGCTAAGATACTGTTTTTTAACATAAATGCTACCTTGTTATCTTTTTTCGTTATGCTATATTGAACCTATAGTAAGGCGATAAGGTTAAAAAAAAGGAAACAAACCCTCGTTTTCCTTTCAAAAAACATGCACAAAAAATTATCCTCTAATCAATGAGTTAGAAAAAATGTGAAAAAAAATCAAATTTTTTTGCTTTTTTGTGTTGACATCTTGCTTGGGTTGTCCTATAAACCACTTCGCCGACACGGTAACGGTGCTTCACTTAAAACACCAACCGAATGGCAGTTATAGAACAGAGTGAATAGGAAGAAAAAAGAGGATACGCAGACGGTATTTAATATTGAGAAAATATGAATAAAGTCTGAAGTATTCAAAGGAACC
>OAWB01000856.1_pt1 | contig 13699 bp, 9 predicted proteins | sample 1550621 | NCBI WGS metagenome assembly OAWB01 (sample SAMEA2580107, study PRJEB22360) | human gut metagenome | biome: human gut; feature: human-associated habitat; material: faeces | place: Denmark | collected 2008/2010
CCTTTCCGAATTGCGCCGGAACGGGGGGGCGGCTGCCATCACCCGTGCCCACCGTGAAGGTGCCACCGTGATGGGCATCTGCGGTGGCTATCAAATGATGGGGCAGGAGGTGCTCGATCCTAAGCATGTGGAAGGAGACATCGAACGCCTGCCCGGACTGGGACTGTTGCCCATCAGTACCCGCATGTCGGGAGAGAAGGTGACCCGCCAGGTGAAGTTTGGTCTGTGCAATCCCCATTCTCCATCTTCCACTCTCCATTCTCCATTCATGCAGGGCTATGAAATCCATATGGGAGTGACCACCCCCGTGGAAGGCGCCCCCGATTCTCCCCTGAATCTTTTGGAGAACGGCTCTACCGACGGATACTACGTGGACTCTACCTGCATGGGGACCTATATTCATGGCATTCTCGACAATACGGAATTCATAGATTTCCTGCTTGCGCCTTTTGCAGACAAACTGTCCGGGAATGCCGGCGCTTTCGATTACCATACATTCAAAGAAGAACAATACGATAGGCTTGCCGAGCACGTGCGTCGCCACGTTAACCTGCCGCTTATCTACCAAATATTGACAAAGAACCATGATTGAAGGACACGGAGACGATTCCTATAAATACAGCCGTCCCATTACGGCAAACTTCAGCTCGAACGTTTACAACAGGGTAGACCTCTCTGCCTTGAAGGCGCATCTGTGTGCCCGGATTGACGGCATCGGCAACTATCCCGAACCGGAGCCTTACACGCTTGAGGCCTGCCTTGCCCGCCGCCACCGTCTTCCTGCCGAGGCAGTGTGCGTGACGAACGGAGCTACCGAAGCCATCTATCTTACCGCACAGACTTTCCGCGGGACAAACACCGCCATTGTGCAGCCCACTTTCAGTGAATATGCCGATGCCTGCCGCATGCACGGCCATCGGGTCACTTCCCTCTACCGGCTTCCTGCGGAGAGCGAGGGGTATCGCTTGCCGGAAGAGGTGCGCATGCTGTGGCTGTGCAATCCCAATAACCCTACCGGAACGGTTGTGGAGAAGGAATATCTGGCAACACTTATCAGTCATAATCCGCAGGTCTGTTTCGTCATCGACCAGTCCTACGAGTTTTTCACCTTGCGTCCGCTTTTCTCTGCTGCCGAGGCTGCGGAGTTTCCCAACGTCTTGCTGCTGCACTCCATGACCAAGCGTTATGCCGTTCCCGGTCTGCGACTGGGATATGTCACCGGCGCCCCCCACCTGCTGCACCGTCTGCGTACCAACCGTATGCCCTGGTCGGTCAACCAGCTTGCCATTGAGGCAGGGCTCCATCTGCTGGAACATGATGTTCCCAATCCGCTGGATGTGGCGTCTTACTTGCAAGAGGCTGCCCGCCTGCGCAGTGCGCTCGAGGCATTGGGAGGACTGGAGGTATGGGCCACCGAAACCCATTTCATGCTGGTGTGCCTCCGTATGGGTAGGGCTTCCGCTTTGAAAGACTATCTGGCAGGGGAGCATGGTATCTTGATTCGGGACGCCTCCAACTTCGACGGACTGAATGAGCATTTCTTCCGTATAGCCGCCCAGAGCCGGGAGGAGAATGACAGGCTTGTAAAAGCAATAGGACAATGGCTTGAGGAGGAATAACCGATGGAAGAAGATGTACTTATACTTTTGGGTGTCGCCTTCAACTTGAACCTGCCGCTTCTCACTGCCTGGCTGCTCGACCATTGGCTGGGCGACCCCTTGAACACCAGCATGAATGGCTGCTCGACCATTGGCTGGGCGACCCGGCGTGGCTGCCCCATCCGGTTGTGGCTTTCGGCAAAGCCATTTCTTTCTGTGAGCACCGGTTGAACCGGGGCGATTCGTGTTTCCTGAAAGGTGCGTTTGTGGCGGTGTCTCTTGTCTTGGGGGTATATGTCATTACGCTTTTGTTGCTCCGCTTGGCGGCACTCTTTTCTCCGGGCATGCTTCTGACGGTGCAAATATTGCTGATATTCTATTGCTTGGCGGGCACTACGCTGGTTCGCGAGGTGCGTATGGTGTTCAAGGCGGTGGACCGTTCCTTGGAGGAAGGGAGGATGCAAGTGGCACGTATCGTAGGGCGTGATACGTCTGCACTCTTGGCGCAGGAGGTGAGAACCGCGGCATTGGAGACTTTGGCAGAGAATTTGAGTGACGGGGTAGTTGCCCCCTTGTTCTGGTATCTGCTGTTGGGAGTTCCGGGCATGCTTGCCTATAAGATGGTGAACACGCTGGATTCCATGGTCGGCTACAAGAATGAACGCTATCGTCGGTTCGGCTGTTTTGCTGCCCGTTTGGATGATGTTGCCAATTATATTCCCGCCCGTCTGACAGCCTTTCTGATGGTACTGGTTTCCGGTCGCCTTTCCTTGTTTGCTTTTGTGGGCAGATATGGCAGCCAGCATGCCAGTCCCAATTCCGGTTATCCGGAAGCCGCCCTTGCCGGTATTCTGGACTGCCGTTTCGGAGGTCCGCACAACTATTTCGGCGAGGAGGTATGGAAACCTTATATCGGTTCTAATGAACGGCCTCTGAAGACGGAAGATATGCGTGTGGCTGTCCGCATCAACCGGCGTGTGGAGTGGTGGATGGTGGTTGCCGTAATAGTGACATCGACCTTGGCTTCCTTTTGTTTTTAAAATGTTGTTATTTTAACTGATTCTTTGTCCGTTCCAAAAAGATATAATATCTTTGCAAGACCGCGTTGCATTAAAAAATGTAACTTTTAAAGCAGACAAAGTCTTATAAATGAGGATAAAGCAACTATATATATTCCTTTTCTTTATTTGGTTCGGGAGCACAATAATTGCATCGACAACAGATAAAGCGGATTCTTGGACTAAAGAAAAGGAAAGTATAGTCCATGAGGTCATCTCCACTTTTCACAACAGCCTCGGTTTCGACTATCTGACCCGGGAGGAGTGTGACTCGCTGAATGCCGACGGCCTTTTGTCCCAATTGGATGAATCCCAGCGCTATTACACCTATTTCGAACTGGAAAGGATACTTATAAAATCCTCCCTTTTCCGTGGAGAAATCCGTATGGCCATTGCCCAGAGCGACCAGATGTACTCCAAAGCCCGCGCGCTTGCCTACCCCTTCGGCAATGCCCTGGCGCTGAATGCCATGGGAGAGGTGTACAGCTATACCGGCAGGCTTCGGGAAGCCGGTGCCGCTTACGAAGAGTCTTTGAGACTGCTGGATGGGATGGACGGGGAGGATGTGCATATCCGCATGCTACTGGTGGAACTGATAGATTATAACCTGCGCATACGGAATGTAAACGGTGCCTCGCGTTATCTTGCACGTCTGAACCTCTATCCGGAAGACCGGCTTTCTCCGCTGGAGCTGGCCATGCGTCACATCTCCAATGCTTCCTGCCAATTATTCAAGGGTGACTTGAAGGCCGCCAGCCATTGTTTGGCACAGATAGGCCAGCTTGAAGCGCAACTGATTCCGGAGATACGGCAATACCTTCTGATTATAGATGCCCGTTATCTGGTGGCCACCGGAGCGCATGAGGCAGCCTTGACCGCCTACAATGATTTCCTTCAAACCGAATATGCCCGGATAAACCATAATATCTACAAGGAAGCTCTGCTCGAAAAGGCGGATTTACTGGTGAAGATGGGGAACAAGGAAGAAGCCTACGGACAGTACGGCAAGGTCTTTTCGTATATCAAGACTTCGTTCGAGAAGAACTATCCCAAGGAGATAGACCGGCTCTGTACCCGTTTCCAGGCCGACCAACTGGCCTACCAGAACGAACGCGACCGCATTGTATCCATGCGTTTCTATCTGGCAGGCATCATTGTGTCCGTACTGTTTCTGATATTCCTCCTGGTGCTGGGCTGGAAGAAGATATTCCGTTTGAAGCGTTCCCAGATGCGGCAGGAGGCGATGAAGGAGAAAGCGGTGCAAGCCATACAACGGAAGAATATGTTTCTTTCGAACATGAGCCATGAGGTACGTACGCCGCTGAATGCCATTGTCGGATTCTCGGCGGTACTGACGGATGAGGACGAGTCGTTCGATGACGAATCGCGCCGGGAATTCTCCGAAATTATCAAGGTGAATTCCTTTCAGTTGCTGAAACTTATCAATGACATTCTGGATTTCTCGGATTTCGAGAATGACAATATAACCTTCAACATCCGCACGCATGATGCCGTGAAGTTGTGTAATGAGGTCGTGGAGACCGTGATGGCCTCGCGCAAGCTGGAGGTTGAAATGCGTTTTGACACGGATTTGTCCGTCTTGATGCTGGATACGGACGATGCGCGCCTCCGCCAAGTCTTGATAAACCTGCTGGTGAATGCCGCCAAGTTTACGGAACAAGGCTCCATCGTGCTGGAACTGAAGATGGTTGATGCCGGTACGGCACTTTTCTCCGTGACGGATACCGGATGCGGCATTCCACCGGAAAAGCAGCACTTGATTTTTGAACGCTTTGAAAAGCTGAATGATTTTGTGCAGGGAAGCGGACTGGGTCTTTCCATCTGCCAACTGATTGTGAAATATATGAACGGCAAGCTGTGGGTGGACAGTGGGTACACCCGTGGCGCGCGTTTCTGTTTTACGCATCCTTTGAAGTATAATCCCGCATTACACGGAGGAACGGCGCAATGAAACGAATACTGATTCTCATCCATGTTTTGTTTTGCGGATATATCTGTCCGCTGCTGGCAGAAGACACGGGGGCTGTCCGGTATCAGGACAGCATCCTGAAGGTTGCCGATGCCCTGCCGGCCACCCTTGTCCGGCTGACGTATCTCCGTGACATGGCCTACAAGCACCAGTATGCTCCCTATAACATGACTTTTTCCACCCGTCTGTACGAGGAGGCGCGGCGGCAGAAGAACGCTTTCTATGAGAATATGGGCGCTTACTATCTGGCGGCATGTTATGACAAGAAACACGACCCGGACAGTCTGTCGTATTGGGTGGATGTGCTGAAGGATTTTGTCTCCCAGGTAGGCACTTACGATTATTATCTGGAGCAGAAGGCTGCCATCAGCCGCGCCCTGGCTTCCAAGAGACAGATAGAGAAAGCGGTGTATGTGGCTAAGGAGACGTTGGAGGAATCAAAACTCCACCATAGCAATAACGGGATGATAGCGGCGTATAACAGTCTGGGATGTGCCTACGGAGTGTCCAGCCGCCCGAATGAGGCACTGGACTCTTTCTTGGAGGCTTACCGGAATTTCTCTCCCCAGACAAAGGCCAGCCTGAAGGTGGATATACTGTCGCGTATTGCCCAGGTATACGGCAATGGCGGTAAAGACAGCCTGAAGCTGCCCTATTTGCATGAAATGGACACGACGTTGCAGACGGTTATTTCCAAAGAACCCGAGACAAGGAAGAACTGGAGCAATTTCGAGATTGACTGCGAAGTGAAGTATATCCTGCACTACATGAACCGGAAGAACTTTACAGTGGCGCACGAGCATATCGAGAAAGTAAAGAAACTGCTTGAACCGCATGTAGATCCCGTCTTCTGGCTGAATGTCCAGTTGATACAGCTTCAATATTATGCCAAGACCGATGAGTATGACAAAAGCATCGCATTGATAGACGAGGTGACCCCTACGGTACTGAACAACTACGTCTCCACCTTTGCCACTTTGATAAACTACAAGGCGAGTACGCAATATGACAAGGGGGACATTGACGGGGCCATCGAGACCCGGCGCTACCTCATACGCAAGCAGGATTCGCTGAACAATGCCTTCTCGGCCAACCAGTTGAAGCAGGTGAAGGAGATTTACCACATTGACGAGCTGTTGTTGGAGAAGCAGAAGATTCAGGACATGAATTACCGTATAGGATTTATATTCCTGGGTGTCTGCCTGCTGCTGATGCTGCTTTTCTACTTGTATACTCGCTATGTCTCCGGAAAGATTGCTGTCATAGAGAAGAAGACGGCTGAAGCCGCTTTGCAGGCAGAGACGGACAACATCGCGAAGGAACGTCTGAAATCGGAAATCAGCCATGATATACGTACTCCGCTGAATGTGGTGGTGGGCTTTGCCGAATTGCTGACCGGGAAAGAGGAGCTGGATAAAGAGACTAAGAGGGAGTACGGACAGATGATTCAGACCAATGCGGAAAGTCTGCTGAATTATGTCAACAGCATTCTGGAGTTGTCCCGCTTGGAGTCCGGCAAGATTCAGTATGAGGACGAGGAGTGTGACATTATTCAGTTGTGCAGTGAGGTGCTGGATAAAGTGAACGGCCGTGAGGAGAGCACTGTGTCTGTCAGCCTGCAGACCGACCTCAAGGAACAGCTTGCGAGGACAGACCGAAGGTGGTTCGATACATTGCTTGTCAGCATGCTGACTCCGTCAGAGAATGACACTGCCCGTTATGAGGCGATTATCCGCATCAGACGGGACCGCACTAGGTCGGCCCTCTATTTCGACGTGGTCAACGCCCCGTTTGCAAAGGTACATTTTGAGAATAAAACGAGCTTGATTCGCCATGAAATCAATGCCCATTTTATTCATTATTTTGGAGGTATCTACAAGGTGCAAACCGAAGCGGAGGAAGGCTCTACTATTTCGTTCACTATTCCTTGTTGAGATTGATGCGGACGATGCCGCCGTAGGGCGTCAATGCGTCGAAGGCTTCTTCGGCTTTGAGGATTCCGGCATAGAGTTGTGCGCAGATTAATACGCCTCCGTGTGCGAAGATGGCAACGCGTGTATAGGGCTTCTTCTTTAATTCGTCCAAAAACTGGCTGACACGCCGGTATTGCATGGTAAAAGATTCTCCACCGGTAGCTGCCACGTTCATGTAGTCGGCATACCATTCCTGCAGGCGTGGGTCTTCATTCTGCTCGAACGGCTTCATCTCCCAGTCGCCAAAATTGATTTCCATAATCCGTTTGTCCCGTTCTGCATCGGGATAGCCGCAATAGGTGGCGAGGCGCACGCAGCGGGTTAGGGGACTGGTGTAGACGTGGTCGAACGGAAGGTATGCCTTCAGGTTTTCTGCCGTCACGGCGGCTTCCGTTTCAAACGTGGGTTTCAGGGGAACATCGGTCTGACCGTAGCACATCCCCGGAGGAACATCTACCGAAGTGTGTCGAATGAGTATTACTTCCATCTTTAATTTTCAGTTGTTAATTTATAATTAGAATAAGGCTTCCCAAGTAGAAGGACAGTTCGCATAGCAGGAAAGTGGCCCCGCAGCAGTCACCCGTATATCCTTGTAGGCGCCGCTTCATCAATCGGTAGAGCAGGAAGAAGGTGAGCAGTGGGAAGAGGGTGGCAATCCACAGTTTTATAGGCAGCAGCAGTACGAAAGGAAGCAGACCGCAAAGAAATCCGGCCAGTAACTCGTGCCAGCTCATGCGGTTGTAGACGGTCTTGCTTTTGCTGTCTTCCTCTTTCCGGGCATAGGGCAGGTAGTTGACAATCTGGGAGGCACAGAACTTGGACCAGCAGTCACCGCTGAGCACAAGGATGCAGAGAAGTCCCAGTGGCAGGTGATGAAGTTGGAACAACAGCAGGAAATAGCATATCAATCCGATGACACCGTAGCTTCCGATGTGGGAATCCTTCATGATGGCAAGAGTCCGTTCTCGGGTGGTGCCGCCGCCGAAGCCGTCGAAAAAGTCCGCCAGTCCGTCTTCGTGCAGGCAACCGGTGACAAGCAGGCGTGCGATGAGGGCAAGAATCCATGCCAATGACACCGGCATAATCTGTCCGGCAAGCCACAGCACTGCCGCCATCACGCCTCCCGTCAGCCAGCCTACAAGCGGCCAATAGGGAACCACATGCTTGAAACACTCTGCCGGTACTTCCTTGATTTTCCAGAAGGGCAGTCGGGTGAGCATTATGAATGCAGCCAAGACATTGTTCATGTTAAAAGTATTTGGTGATGGAGGCATGTGCAAAGTTATCCATTTCATTGAGCATCCGCACGGCCGAGTCGACAATGGGATATGCACAGATGGCCCCCGTTCCTTCTCCCAAACGCAGCCCCAGATTCAGCAACGGACGGGCATGCAGGGCGTCGAGTACCAGTTTGTGGCCCGACTCGTCTCCGCAGTGTCCGAAGATGGCGTAATCCGTCACTTCCGGGTAGAGCCTGGCGGTGGCAAGCAGGCAGTTGGTCATGATGAATCCGTCAACAAGGATAATCATCCTCAGCTCGGCAGCTTGCAGCATGGCGCCTATGGCCATTACCATTTCCAGTCCACCAAAGTAGCGGATGATGTCCCGGGGAGAGCCGTCGCCTTTGTAATTCTCCATAGACTGTTTCAGCACTTCGTATTTGTGGCGGATGCCCGCGCTGTCGAGTCCGCTGCCTGCGCCGACACATTGTTCCAGAGGAATACCGGTAAAGCAGGTCATCCACAAGGAGGATGAAGAGGTGTTTCCGATACCCATTTCACCGAAGCTGAGGACATTGCTGCCTTCTTCATGGCATTGGCGCACCACCTCGGCACCCCGTTCCAGGCACATCTCCATTTCCTCTTCCGTCATGGCTGCCTCGTGCAGATAACTCCGGGTACTTTTGCGCACTTTCATATTGATGATGCCTTTCTCGTAGGGGAGGTCGTAGTCTACTCCTGCATCTACTATTTTCAGGGTAAAGCCGTGCTGCCGGCAGAGGAAATTGACACCTGCCCCTCCATGAAGGAAGTTGCTGATTTGCTGCCAGGTGATTTCCTTTGGAGACAGACTGACCCCTTCTTCTACAATGCCGTGGTCGGCGGCGAAGATAATGTTTTGCGGATGTTTCAAGGTGGGGGATAATGTCTGTTGTATGAGTCCGATTTGGAGTGCCAGTTCTTCTAAAATGCCCAATGAACCTTTGGGTTTGGTCAGGTTGTTGATTTTGTCAATCAATGCAGGACGGATTGACTCGTCCGGGCGGGTGATATGAAATGTTTTCATCAGTCTGTTGAATTTTAGTTGTTTGTTGTTTTATGAATGAGTGTTTTTTACGGTAAGTGGGATGCCGGATACCATCAGTATCACTTCGTCGGCACGGGCGGCTACATATTGGTTCATCCAGCCTTGCATGTCCGTGAACTTTCGTTGCAGTTCGTTCTCGGAAGTTCCTCCCATACCTATTTCATTGGTTACAAAGATGAAGGTTGCGTCTTGTGCCGTGAAGCGGTCGAACTCCGCCTTTACTGCGGCAAGTGCCCGGTCGGTATCTGAATGCAGGTCGAAGAAAAAGTTGGTACACCATAAGGTGATGCAGTCTATCAGGACGATCCGTCCCTCCAGCCGGTGGCGGCTGAGTTCTTTCTCCTCTTCGATGTTTGTCCATTCCGGCCCTCGGCGTTCCTGATGCCGGACTACCCTCTGGCGGAATTCTTCGTCCCAAATGCGTGCTGTGGCAAGATAAACAGGAGTGGGAGAGAGCTCGAGTGCCAGCTTTTCCGCATAGGTGCTTTTGCCGGAACGTGCTCCTCCGGTGATGAGTATGATTCGTTTCATTGGTATTTAGTCTGTATTTTGAAAGAATATCTTTGTTTTCCCGAGCAAAAATAAGAAATATTTGACGAAACGTTTGTTTTTTTAGGAAGGAATTTATTAACTTTGCCACCGTTTTTAAGGCATGACCTTGGAAATGTTTATGCGGCAGTAGCTCAGTTGGTAGAGCATCAGCTTCCCAAGCTGAGGGTCACGAGTTCGAGTCTCGCTTGCCGCTCTTTATAAAAGGCTGAATACTTAGTTATTCAGTCTTTTTCTTTTTTAAGAACATTCATTCTCAGGTATTAATAATTCTTCTAAACTATTTTTTAAGCTGCACTTATATTGTTTTTCCCCTTTTTCTGTTTTTCTTATTGTTTGTTCGCATATGTAATATAGCCGAAATATATATTACATCGTGAATAGTAAATTTGCAAAAATGCAACACTTTAAAAGTTAATAAATATAAAAGAAGTGATAATATATTCTTTATATGTTGCTTTTATTAAAAATTATCCATTTATTTGTCTGACAAATAATACTAATAGGACTAATAATAACACGATTTAATATATGGAAAACTTAAAAATTGATGGGCAGTCGATTACTTTGGTAGACCAAGTGGAAGACAAGTTATTGAATTATTTCAGAAGTCAGGACTTGAAAGTGGGTGATTCTATCCCTAACGAAATTGAGTTGTCGTCAGCGTTGGGGGTAGCTCGTAGTGTTCTTCGGGAAGCTCTTAGCCGTCTGAAAATGATGGGAATGATTGAAAGCCGTACACGTCGTGGAATGATATTAACTGAGCCTTTCATCTTAGGGGGAATGAAGAGAGTGGTTGATCCCCGTATTATGAGCCAGGAATCACTTCTCGATCTTTTGGGATTTAGGGTTGCCTTGGAGATAGGAATCAGTAGTGACATATTTCATAATATTAAAGAGCAGGATATTATGGAACTGGAAGAGATTGTTAATGCAGGCGTTGCATTGGGGAACAACGAATATGCCAATCTCAGCGAATATACTTTCCATTCAAAACTATACGAAATAACGGGGAATAAGACGATTGTACAGTTCCAAAGCATCATTCATCCGGTTATGAACTTTGTAAAAACCAATTTGAGGGAACGGGTGGAAGCTATAAATATAGAACTGGAGAAAAAGGGAAAGATTGTAACTCACACCGATTTATTGAACTTTATCAAGAATAAGGATGAAATGGGCTACAGAAATGCTATCGAGCAACACTTTTATGTCTATAAGAAGCTGATTTATGATAGGGCAGTGTTAGGAGAACAGAATAAGGGTCAATCACAATAAAAATATGACAAATGACACGGATTGTAAATAATTGTGTTGCATTGGTATGCCTTTGTTTGTTTTGGGGGCAAAGCCTGAGAGCTGCAGATGCTTCTCATTCTGAGCAGATAAAGTGGGGCAACGAGAGTGTTTTTAATGAGGAACACAACACTTTGGGACTCTTTTCCGGAGTACTTGGCGGACAAATTGTATTGGCAGGCGGCACTTCCGACGATTATAGCCGATGGGGAAGAAATGCGGTATGCCTTTCTGAAAATGCCGGATTCGCTTTGTATGAAGATATGTTGTCCAAGCCGTTGGCTTATGGCGCTTCCATAACACTCTCTGACGGTATCTTGTGTATTGGAGGGCGTGATTCTTCCCAATGCTACGAAGATGTATTTTTTGTCACAATGCAGCAGGGTAAACTGAATGTTTCGGAAGATTGGCCGCCACTTCCTTTTCCGTTGTCTAACGCGGCAGGAGCACTACTGGACAATAAGGTATATTTGTTTGGAGGCAGGAAGTCGGTAAGTCCGTCTAGGTTATCGGATTCTTTTTTTGTGCTGGACTTGTCGAACAAGTCCAGAGGATGGAAAGAACTACCGGGCTATCCGGGATGCGTCCGGGAAGATGCAATTCTCGTGGTACAGAACAACGGCGTTTCCCCTTGTCTGTATTTATTGGGTGGACAGACGGAAACAGAAGAAGGGTTGTCTTCTTGCTTGACTGATGGATATGTCTATAACCCCCAATTGGGTAAATGGAGTTCATTAGGTTCGGATTTTCCGAAAGGAATATGTGCTGCTGTCGCCAGCGGAGCCAACCATATACTTCTTTTTCAGAAAGAGCCGGAAGATACACAGCATCTTAAAAAAGAGAATACTTTATGGAAATATCATACAATTACGCAGACTCTTGTCAAGTCTGAATGTATTCCAGGTACCTATGACACCATGCAAGTCTTGCAAAGAAACCGTTCCTTCGTTATACTCGGTAGCAATGCCAGTTCCGGAACGAATAGACTGTACAGCCTTCAAGGGGATATTGTTCCTTTGGAAAAGGGGTTGGGACTTGTCAATATCCTTGTGATTATCGGTTATTTTGCCGTATTGGCCGGAATTGGAATTTACTTTTCACGGCGCCAGAAAAGTACGAATGACTATTTCAAGGGTGGAGGACGCATTCCGTGGTGGGCTGCCGGGCTGAGTCTTTTCGGAACCGCGTTGAGTGCCATCACCTTCATGGCTATACCCTCCAAGGCATATGCCACGAACTGGAGTTATGTGTTGTTCAATACCGGTATTGTGTTTGTTGCCCCCGTCATTGTTTATGTCTTTATTCCTTTTTTCCGGAGATTGAATATAACGACTGCCTATGAATATCTGGAGATACGTTTCAATGTCTTTATCCGGGTTATTTGCAGTCTGGCCTTTATTATTTTCCAGGTAGGGCGTATGGGTGTTGTGCTTTTTCTGCCCTCCATTGCTTTGAATGTGGTGACTGGATTGGATATATTCCTATGTATCGGTATTATGGGAGTTTGTAGTATTCTATATACAATGATAGGGGGAATAGAGGCGGTTGTATGGACAGATGCCATTCAAGTAATTGTACTGTTGGGAGGAGCGATATTTGCAGTGATATACATCTCGTGTTCTCTTCCTGGCGGATGGGGTGAAACGATTGATATTGCCGTGGCAAACGGTAAGTTCGATTTGGGAGCAACGAACTTTGACTTGAAGGATGCTACGATGTGGACTGTCATTATTGCCGCATGTTTTACCCATCTTACCACCTATGGGACGGACCAAAGTATGGTGCAGCGCTATCTCACTACCTCTTCGATGAAAGAGGCACGGAAGAGTGTATGGACCAATGCGATACTGACTGTTCCCGCCACACTGATTTTCTTCTTTATAGGCACTGCGCTTTATGCCTATTACAAGGTGTATCCTGAGAATCTGAGTATCAGTATTCCTAACGGCGATGCTATTTTCCCGTGGTATATTTTTACCCAATTACCGGTCGGTATTGTAGGGTTGTTGATTTCGGGCATCTTCGCTGCGGCAATGTCCACTTTGAGCGGCAGTATGAATTCGGCAGCCACAGCTTATATAGTAGACATTTATTCACGTTTCTTTCATAAGGGAGAGGGTGGCAATGAATTGCATGCGGCACGTATGGCAACTTGTGTGATAGGAATCATTAGTCTATCTTTTGCTTTTCTTATGGCAACATGGAATATCGCTTCATTGTGGGACGAATTTAACAAGATACTCGGGCTCATATTGGGCAGTATGGGAGGACTGTTCATGTTGGGCATGCTTACCAAACGCGCCAATTCCGGAGGAGCAATCATTGGTATAGTCGCAAGTATCATCGTACAATTGTTTGTTGCCAGATTCCAGACGTTCCATTTGCTTTTGTACACGGCATCCGGCTTTATCTCATGTTTTGTCATAGGTTATCTGGCAAGCTTGTTCTTTAAGAAAAAATAGGTTTGAACCTATCATTAATTATAATATAATTTTATTTATGAACAAACGACTTTTAACAGGATTAATCGCTGCACCATTTACGCCAATGCACGAAGATGGTTCCTTAAATTTGCAGGTGATCGGGCCGTATGCAGAGTTTCTGATGCAAAAGAAATGTGTGACGGGAGTGTTTATTTGTGGCACGACGGGAGAATCCGTTTCTCTGACAACAGAAGAACGAAAGGCTGTTGCGGAAAAATGGATGGAGGCAGCCAAGGGAAAACTGAAAGTGATAGTGCATGTAGGTGGCATGTCGCAGGTTCAGTGTGCCGAGCTGGCAGCCCATGCGCAAGCTATTGGAGCTGATATGATAGCAGCCATGGCGCCCTGCTTTTTCAAGCCCGGTTCTGTAGATGAGCTGATAGGTTTTTTCAAGCCGATAGCTGCATCGGCTTCCCGCTTGCCGTTTTATTACTATAACATGCCG
>OAWB01000874.1_pt1 | contig 13471 bp, 13 predicted proteins | sample 1550621 | NCBI WGS metagenome assembly OAWB01 (sample SAMEA2580107, study PRJEB22360) | human gut metagenome | biome: human gut; feature: human-associated habitat; material: faeces | place: Denmark | collected 2008/2010
CAAAAATCCCCTATCATCACCGGGGATCTGACACAGAAGGATCTGCCGTTTGACAGTGTATCCGGTCTAGAAGAATCGGTGAGAGTGCTCGGAAAGATTCCGGATATCGGGATCTGCCGGCTGACCAGCAAGGACGTGGTACGCCATCCTCTTGTACAGCAGATTGTCACTGCTTATGAAAAATATGAAGAGAGCAAAAACCGGAAGAAGAAAGAGAAAGCCCCGCGGAAACGAACGAAAGATAGGTAAGATTATGAGTGTTTTTTTAGAAAATGAGTACGAAGGAACAGCGGATATAGATTGTGAAATGATTGCCCGGCAGGTGATCGAGGCTGCTGTGGATTATGTAACATGTCCTTTTGAGTGTGAAGTAAATTTGATGCTTGTAGGGAATGAAGAGATTCATCAAATCAATCTGGAGCAGAGGGGGATTGATCGTCCTACGGATGTCCTTTCGTTTCCGATGATCGAGTATGAAAAACCTGCATGCTTTGATGGTTTAGAGGAAGATTTGGCTGCTTTTCATCCGGACTCAGGTGAACTGATGCTGGGTGACATTGTGATTTCCATGGACAAGGCTAAAGAGCAGGCAGATGCTTATGGACACAGCTTAAAGAGAGAATATGCTTTTTTGATCGCCCACAGTATGCTCCATCTGTTTGGCTATGACCACATGGAGGAGAAGGAACGTGCGGTGATGGAACAAAAACAGGAAGAGATCTTGCAGCAGGTCCACTACACGAGAGATTAGAGGTAACTATGGGGAAAAAACAAAAGAGCAGTTTTTTAGTACAAGGAACCATTTTAGCAGCAGCTTCATTGATCTGCCGCGTCATCGGCCTTTTATACCGCAGACCCTTAACCGCCATTATCGGCAACGAGGGTATGGGGTACTATGGGTTTGCGTATAACGTTTACAGCATTATCCTGCTGATCGCATCCTTCAGCATACCGCTGGCAGTTTCAAAATCAATAGCCGCAAGGCTTGCCATGAAAGAATATAAAAATGCCCAGAGGGTTTTCCATGGAGCTTTAGTATATGTAGTGATCGTCGGAGGGGGCGCTGGCCTGATCACTTTTTTTGGTGCACCGGCATTTCTTCCGAATCAGCCAGGTGCTGTTCTTGCTTTAAGAACGATGGCACCGACCATTTTTTTATCTGGTATTCTGGGTGTTTTAAGAGGCTACTTTCAGGGACATTCTACAATGGTGCCCACTTCTGTATCACAGATATTGGAACAGATTTTGAATGCTATTTTCAGTGTTCTCATGGCTTATGTTCTGGTAGCACCATATGTAGGCATCAGCGGAAAGGTAGCCACATATAAGCTGGCCAAATATGGAGCTGCGGGAAGTGCCATAGGTACAGGAGTTGGAGTTCTTACAGGGCTGCTTTTCTGCGGTATTATCTATTGGGTCTACCGGCCAAAGGTAAAGCGTCAAATAGCTGCGGATAAGACAAAGAAGATAGAGTCTTATCAGAGAATATTAAAAATTTTATTGCTGACGATTACTCCGGTTATTTTCAGCACGGCAATATATAACTGCAGCGCGATCATTGACTCTACCTTGTTTAGTACGATTATGGTCAACAAAGGCATGGCGTCCAGGTCAGTGGCTGCTTTGTTCGGCATTTTTTCAAACCAGTATAATGTTTTGATCAATGTGCCAGTTGCTATCGCCTCTGCGTTATCCAATGCCATTGTACCGGATATTGCAGGAGCATACGCAGTCAATGATAAGCAGCGGATGAATGAAAGTATCAATATGGCCATAAAATTTACGATGATCATTTCCATCCCTTGTGCCGTGGGCATGGGCGTTCTTGCAAAACCGATTGTCGGCCTTCTATTTGGTCCTGCTAAAGCATTTGGACTTGGTCCGAAGCTGCTGATGGTTGGTGCGGTCTCCATTGTATTTTACTGTCTTTCTACACTCAGCAATGGAATATTACAGGGGATGGGCAAGATGAAAGTGCCGGTCCGACATTCGGCAGTATCTGTAGTGATCAATGTTTTTGTTTTGATCGTTTTGCTTTATACAACGAAGGTGGATACTTATGCTTTAGTATTTGCTACTATGGCATTTTCGTTTGTCATGTGTATCTTGAATGCCCGTTCCATTAAAAAATATACTGGATATGAACAGGAAGTGTCCAAGACATTTATAAAACCTCTGATCAGTGCTGTTGCAATGGGAATTGTGATAGGGATTATAGGATTTGTTTTTCAGAGATTCATGTCAGGGACAAGTCTTGGCTATGCTTTGTGTCTGTTGATAGCAGTTCCTCTTGGAGCATTGGTATACTTTGTTGCTATCATTGGATTAAAGGTTTTTGAGGAAGAAGAACTTCAGAGAGTACCAAAAGGTCATTTGATATTAAAAATGGCAAAAAAATTGAGATTATTATGAGTTTTTCTCCATTGTTCTCAGTCGGCTCTGGAAAGGCCTCCTTCCAACAATGAAGAAAAACTATCGGCCTTCTTTCTTGCGTTATCTTTATTGAGGTACATGGAAAGGAGGCTTTTTGTTCATTTGGGAGGAACTGACACATGCTGAAATGTTATGCTTTCTGACGCAAAATGAATCCTTAAAGATTTTTCAAAAAGATGAATTGTTTCTATCTAACAACGTTTGATATAGGAAATCTGATTATGCTCATAAATAACAAAACAACAGTTTTACTATAAATTCTCTACATTCAAATGAGCCTTGATATGACTGATTAATGTTAAAAAATACAAGAAAACCGTAGTGTACCAATTATAATAAATATGAAGTACGCTACGGTTAGTGTTGAATTTATAGACCACGCCTTGGACAATGACAATTCTGTTTCTTATCCTGCGTTAAGACATAAGGAAATGAGTATCGGGACGAAGAAAGAACAGATAATGCCGTTCAAAACAGACAGCACGACCGTTTCCTCATTCGTATATTTTAATATGACAGGGAGCGTCGTATCTTCACTCGTTGCACCAGCAGGAGCGATACAGGTAAAATGATTGAACCGCAACGCCAGAAACGGAATGATGAAGAAAGAGAATATCTCCCTCATAAGGTTGCTCATAAAAGCAATGCTTCCTAATTCCGCTCCTTCTAATTTGCTGATTGTTGCCCCTGCAAGGCTGTACCAGCCCAGACCGCTTGTAACCGCAGTCGCATGACCCGCAGGCATTTTCAAGATTGCTGAACAGAACAGTCCGCCCAGAAGCGAGCCTGCAATAATTCCCGCAGGGATAATGAAAATCTTAATGTGGTATTCCTTGATTTTCTGTATGATACCGTCGTGCATACCGATACTGATACCAACAGAAAACATCAGTATGTACAGGACAATGTTTGAATGTTCCGTAAGAATGGATATGAGAACATTGTCCATATCAGAACAGCCATAAGCTATCCCGAAAGTCAAGGAAAGTATCGTCAAAAGGACTATCACAGTTCTTCACTCCTTTCCGCAGAAATTCCCCTGTCTTTCTTCATAAACCTTTGTGTCAGATAGTAGACCAGAACGACAGAAAGCAAAGTAGGTATGAAAAAGAACAGAAAGCTCGTTATCCCCAGCGACGAAAGTTCTTCAAAGAAATTCTCCTTTTCTCCCAGCGTGACACCCATAGAAAAGATTAAGACAAATGTGCATAGCAGGGAAACAGATTCATTTTTCTTTTTCAAGCGTCGCAGGAAAGCAAGCCTGCCTATCAAAATGCCAATACACATGATGATAAGTATATCCATATTCAAAACTCCTTTCGCTAAAATTTACACACTTAGACACTATATCAAATAATTAAGATTCCGTCATCATGTTCCAAGAAATATCGGCATTTTTGCGGTACGAAATCATTGATCGCCTTTAATGCGCCAGATTAGTCGTGGACGGCAAGGCTTTCTGTTTCAATCCGAAAATACACGGACAAAACGGTACTGCTTCATAATCGGACTGCACAGCCCTTTGATTTTTCTACAAGCTCTTTGTCGGGTGAAAACAGGAATATATCCTTGACCGCCCGCCATAGAACCTTCATGCTTTCTAAACGATCCGTGTCTCTTTACAATTTTGATAATTAATTATAATCTGTTTGCTTTTCTGCTATAATATAAGAAAAAGCGGAGGATAGGGCATGAATCAAATATTAGAACAGATGCAGCAGGAAAAGAAACTGGTCAGCTTATATCACTTTGTCGGAGGCAGGGAAAAGATTTTAGAAGGTTACATTCTGTACATAACAGAACAAGAACTTCTAGCGGCGAAGATTTCAGAAAGAGGAGAATACGACGGTTTTATTCTGGAACGACCGGATCATTTCTTCAGGGCACAGACTGACGGCAGCAGGGAGAGGCGGATTGGAACGCTGTATCTCCACAAGAAAAGAAGTCACGGGAGGATTATAAAGAAGGATCATCAGTCCTGTATGGAGGCACTTTTGAGATATGCCAAGGAACAGAGACTGCTCGTGAGTTTTTATATGGATGAAGACAGAAGATATTCCATTCTCGGATCCATTCTGGATTTCAGCAAGAATTTTGTCAAAGTCCAAAAGATTGATACCGATGGTTTTGAAGACGGTTTTGTGTATCTGGATATTCAGAAAGTAATTTCCTGCCGATGTGATACGGCAAAAGAACAGGATATTTTGCTGCTGAATCATATAAATTGCTAAATTTGATTTTTTTTGAATAGGACGGTTGATTTTGGGAACGCTTAAGGAAAAGGAGTGTTTCGTATGAACAAAATCAACCGTTTTTTATTAATATATATGGTGGTCATCACCACCCTCTGTGGATATATGTGTTATGTAGCTTTTTATCAGAAGGATACAAGCCAGGACAAGCTGGTCCATCAGGTTCAGTCTACTATTATCAAAGAACAGACCACAAAGGAGCAGGCAGCCACCAATAAAAAAGAAAAGATCACATATGGTTTGGAAGTACGCGATGGCAGTTTGGTCATCCTCAACAATCAGACAAAAGAAATCTTTGAATATACTGATTTAAAAAAGAGTGATCTTCCAGATGAGATCAAACAAATGCTCAAGGAGAAAAAGAAATTTCATTCTGTAGAAGAAGTTTATCATTTCCTTGAGTCTTACAGCAGTTAGCACTATAATCTAAGGTAGAAGAAAAAATTCATTACAAATAGATTGAGGTGACCGGAATGAAGAGAGTTTTTTTAATCGTACTGGACAGCTTTGGCATCGGGGAAGCGCCGGATGCAAAGGATTTCGGAGACGAGGGCAGCAATACACTGCGGGCAGTTTCCAAAAGCCAGTACTTTGACCTACCGAATCTAAGCAAGCTGGGATTGTTTTCGATTGACGGCGCAGAAATTGACGGTGAGAGGCAGGAGATCATTCCTATCGGCGCCTATGGGCGGATGACAGAGCAGTCCAAGGGCAAGGACACCACCATTGGCCATTGGGAGATTGCGGGAATTATTTCCAGACAGCCGCTGCCCGTCTACCCGAAAGGATTTCCAAAAGAGGTGACAGAGCTTTTTGAACAGGAGACCGGAAGAAAGATTTTATGCAACCGTCCTTATTCTGGCACAGAGGTGATCAAGGATTACGGAGATGAGCATGTAAAGACAGGAGCGCTCATCGTATATACATCAGCAGACAGTGTGTTTCAGATCGCAGCCCATGAAGAAGTGGTGCCGCCAGAGGAATTATACCGATACTGCAAAATAGCCAGAAAGATTTTGACAGGCAAGCATGGCGTAGGCCGGGTCATTGCCCGCCCGTTTGTCGGCGAAAGCGGAAATTACACAAGGACATCCAACCGGCATGATTTTTCTATCGAACCGCCGAGGGTGACCATGCTGGATCAATTAAAGGAAAAAGGCCTAAGTGTGATCGGGATCGGAAAAATCCATGATATTTTCGCAGGAAAGGGATTGACCGAGTTTTCGTTTTCTAAAAATAACGAAGACGGAATCGAACAGACAAAAGAATGGATGAAAAAAAAGTTTGAGGGTCTCTGCTTTGTCAATCTTGTGGACTTTGATATGCTCTATGGACATCGCAATGATGTGGATGGCTATGCAAAAGCTCTGACCTATTTTGACAAGCAGCTTCCGAAGCTGATTGGACTTATGCAGGAGGGTGATATCCTGATGATAACAGCAGACCATGGATGCGATCCGTCGACACCGTCCACAGACCATTCCAGGGAATATACACCGTTTCTTATGTATCACCACGGACAGACAAAAGGGGTAAACTTAAAAACGAGAAAAACATTTGCGGATATCGGGAGCACTGTGTTAGACTATTTTGGTATAGAATCAAAATTAGACGGAACCAGTGTTTTGGAGGAAATAGATGAAATATGATGTAATCATCGCAGGAGGCGGAGCATCTGGTATGACGGCAGCTATCACAGCGGCCGGCAGAGGATGCTCCGTCCTTGTGCTGGAACGGATGGAAAAACTGGGGAAAAAGATCCTGGCAACAGGCAACGGACGGTGCAATCTGACCAACAGCTTTCTGGACCAGGACTGTTACCGGGGAGAAAAACCGGGCTTTCCCTATTCGATGCTGGAACAATTCGGGGTACCTGAAACCCTGGATTTTTTTCAGTCCATGGGGATGCTTACCACGGATTTAGACGGTTATTACTATCCTGCATCCATGCAGGCATCCACGGTAGTTGACACATTGGCCGGTAAGATAAAGAGCCTGGATATTGATGTGAAAACAGAGGCTTTAGTTGAGGAAATCAAAAAGATTAAGGATACATTTTATATAAAAAGCGGAAAAGACCAGTACCAGGGCAGAAACGTCATATTGGCAGCCGGTGGAGTGGCACAGGAGAAGCTTGGAAGCAACGGAAGTGGCTACGGATTGGCAAAAAGCCTGGGGCATACAGTGACGGATCTGTTTCCTGCTCTGGTGGCGCTGGAGTCTGGAGAACCATTTTTTAAATATTTGGCAGGGGTCCGCAATGGATCCAGCCTCTCTGTTTATGTGAACGGTCAGAAAAAAGTCTCACAGGAGGGAGAGGTCCAGTTTACCAAATATGGAATATCGGGGATACCGGTGTTTCAGGTCAGCAGGTACGCTATTGACGCTCTCAGAAAGAAAAAGAAAGTGGAGATCATTTTAAATCTGATGCCGGAACAGATCACATTGAAGGAGATGATGGAATATTTCCGTAAGGTGGGAAGTTACAAGACGGCGGAGGAATTTCTTCAGGGATTTATGAATAAGAAATTGGCATTTACTGTGCTTAACCGTCTAAAGATCCGCCCTGAAACCAGTGTAAAAGAACTTGGACAGAAGGAACTGAGACAGATCCGCACGATGATACAGAAATTTACGGTTCCTATTTCGGGGTACAAAGGGTTTGATATGGCACAGGTCACTGCAGGCGGGGTCTCTGTGAAAGAAGTTATGGAGGGAACCCTGGAATCTAAGATCCACAGGGGACTGTATTTTACTGGAGAGATCCTGGATGTGGACGGTACCTGCGGCGGTTACAATTTACAATGGGCTTTTACCTCAGGGTACATAGCGGGAAATCAGATAAAGGCGGGAAATCAATGATCAGAATCAGTCAGATAAAGCTTCCGGCAGTACACACAAAAAAACAGCTGGAACAGAAGATAAAGAAGGAAGTACATTACGCGCAGTTTCAAACCTATGAGATCTTTAAACGTTCTTTGGATGCGAGAAAAAAAGATCAGATCAGCTATGTGTATACAGTTGACGTAGAAATGGAGCGGGAGCAGGAGTTTCTGAAAAGAAACAAAAATTCTAAAATAACAAAAGTAGAAAAGAAACAGTATCATATCCCGGTGTGCAAAAAAGAAATCCCGGCACGTCCTGTGGTGATCGGCATGGGGCCGGCCGGATTGTTTGCCGCCCTGGTACTGGCTGAAGTCGGATTAAAGCCGGTGCTTGTGGAGCGGGGAAAACCCGTGGAGGAGCGTATGAAGGATGTGGATGCCTTTTGGGAGACCGGGGTCCTGAATCCTGAGTCCAATGTCCAGTTCGGAGAAGGAGGTGCCGGAACCTTTTCTGACGGTAAGCTGAATACCGCAGTGAAAGATAAGTTTGGGCGGAACCGGTTTGTGCTGGAGACCTTCGTAAAGTACGGAGCTCCGGAAGAAATCTTATATGACGGAAAGCCTCATATCGGTACGGATCTGCTCTGTAAAGTGGTGGCAAATATGAGAGCTGCCATCTGCCATGCAGGGGGAGAGGTTTTGTTTGAGAGTAAGGTGACGGACATCCGGACAGAGGATCACAGACTGTCTGGCCTGGTCATTAATGGCGCAGAATTATTGGAGTGTGAAGCGGCAGTGCTCGCGGTGGGGCACAGCGCCAGGGATACCTTCGAAATGCTGTATGACAGAAAACTTTTTATGACTCCAAAGTCCTTTGCCATCGGCGTGCGGGTGGAGCATCCGAGACAAAGGATCGACGAATCCCAGTATGGAAAAGCGGCAGAGAGCGGGAAACTGCCCACAGCGTCATATAAATTAACGTACCGGGCATCCAATGGAAGAAGCGTTTATTCCTTCTGCATGTGTCCGGGAGGATTTGTGGTCAATGCATCCTCTGAAAATGGAAGGCTGACGGTCAACGGAATGAGTAACCATGACCGTATGGCAGAGAACTCAAACAGCGCGATCATTGCCAGTGTGACACCGGAGGACTTTGGCGACGACCATCCGCTTGCAGGTGTCAGCTTTCAGAGAAAATGGGAAGAGAAAGCTTATCAGGCTGGCAGGGGAAGGATTCCGGTCCAGAAGCTTTCCGATTTCAGGGAAAACAGGGCGAGCGAGTGTTTTGGAGCCATTCTTCCGAATACAAAAGGGAAAACGGCATTTGCAAACATAAGGGAGTGTCTCCCAGATGAAATTTCTGAAGCGATCTTGGAAGGTATGGATGCTTTTGAGAAAAAGATCAGAGGATTCTCAGATGGGGACACTGTTTTAAGCGGGATTGAGGCGAGGACCTCTTCGCCGCTCAGGATGGAGAGGGACGAAACTTTTCAGGGCAGTATCCCTGGCATTTACCCGTGTGGAGAAGGAGCCGGATATGCAGGAGGAATCACGTCTGCGGCCATAGACGGCATAAAGACGGCAGAACAATTAATCGAAAATATGGGTAAAAAATACAACATATTGTGATAGAAAATATCTGGACACACAATATATATAGGTTTATAATAAGGGACAGAATATGTGAAAGGGTGAAGATAAATGAAAGTTATTAAGAGAAATGGCAGTAAAGTGGAGTTTGATCCGGCTAAAATTGAACTTGCCATCTTAAAAGCAATGCGGTATGGAAGCGGAGTGGTAGACGAGAAATGCGCAAAAGATATTTCCTTTGAGATCCATGAGCAGCATCAGGGAGATGAGGATATCAGCATTTATCGTATTGAGGACCAGGTTTTTGAAAAGCTGATCGAAAAGCAGCAGATTCTCACAGCCAAAGCTTACGAAGGCTACCGGAAGGTCCGGGAGTTCCAGAGAGAGACCAATACCATTGATAATGAGGTGTTTGGGATCGTGACAGGGGAAAACCAGGAGGCCCTGGATGAGAACTCCAACAAGGATCCGAATATCCTGGCAACCCAGAGAGACTTGATCGCCGGAGAATTTTCCAGGGACTACTGCCGGCGAATGATGCTGCCGCCTAAAATCGTTCAGGCACATGATGACGGGATCATTCATTTTCACGACATGGATTATTATATCCAGCAGATGCACAACTGCGACCTAGTGGACTTAAAGGATATGTTCAGAAACGGGACTGTCATAAACGGAAAACTGATCGAGACGCCCAAGTCTCTTCAGACGGCATGTACGGTGGCGACCCAGATTGTACAGCAGGTGGCCAACGGACAGTATGGCGGCCAGACCATATCTTTGGCGCATATCGCTCCTTTTGTGAGAGTCAGCTTTGAAAAGCATAAGGATAAGGTTAGAAAAGAAGGAGAGATGATCGGCAAAGCATATACGGAGCAGGAAGTGGAGCTGATCGCAAATGACCGCCTGCACGATGAAATCGTATCGGGAATCCAGACGATCCAGTATCAGATCAACACCTTTTCCACCACCAATGGTCAGGCGCCGTTTTTATCTGTATTTATGTACATAAGCGAAGAGCCGGAATATGAGAAAGAGACGGCAATGCTCATTGAGGAGATGTTAAAGCAGCGCTATGAAGGTATGAAAAATCCGGTAGGGGCCTATGTGACACCTGCATTTCCGAAGCTTTTATATGTACTGGATGAAAATAATGTTCCGAAAGACAGTCAGTACCGGTATCTGACGGATCTGGCAGTCAAATGTGTAGCCAAGCGCATGATGCCTGACTTCATATCTGCAAAAATCATGAGAAAGAATTACCAGGGGGAAGTTTTCCCATGCATGGGCTGCAGAAGCTTTTTGGCTCCATGGAAGGATGAGGACGGAAATTATAAATGGTACGGAAGATTCAACCAGGGTGTTGTGACCATCAATTTGGCCGATGTAGGGCTGTCCGCAGAACAGGATATGGACAAGTTCTGGAACATTCTTGAGGAAAGGCTGAGCCTTTGCAGAGAGGCCTTGATGCTCCGCCATGAAAGCCTCAAGGGAACATTATCCGATGTGAGCCCGATCCACTGGCAGTTTGGTGCCATTGCAAGGCTGAAGCCGGGTGAGACCATCGACAAGCTGCTGGAAGGCGGATATTCCACTCTTTCCCTTGGCTATATCGGACTGTATGAGTGTGTGCTTTCTCTTCTTGGGAAAAGCCACACAACAAAAGAAGGGGATGAGTTATCTGTCGAGATCATGAAACGTTTGAGAGGCGCATGTGATCAATGGAAGGAAGAGACGGGACTTGGATTCAGTGTATACGGAACACCAGCGGAGTCAACAACCTATACATTCGCACGAAGCCTGAAGAAACGGTTTGGTATCGTGGAAGGCATCACAGATAAAGATTACATCACAAACTCTTACCATGTAAATGTGACAGAACCCATAGATGCTTTTGAAAAGCTTGGATTTGAAGCTAAATTTCAGAGCATTTCCTCTGGCGGAGCCATCAGCTATGTGGAAGTGACCAATTTGAACCAGAATCCAGAAGCCCTTTCCATGCTGATCGACTATATGTATGACACTATCCAGTATGCAGAAATCAATACCAAGTCTGATTACTGCCAGGAATGTGGATTTGACGGGGAGATCCTTCTGGATGAGAATTACGAATGGTACTGCCCAAACTGCGGCAATAAGAGCCACAAGACCTTAAATGTCTGCCGCAGGACCTGTGGATATCTGGGCGACAACTTTTGGAATAAGGGAAGGACCCAGGAGATCGGGGAGCGCTTTGTACATTTGGATAACCAGATGCAAGAGGTGAACTGATATGCGGTACGCACAGATCAGAAAAATTGATATTTCCAACGGGACCGGCATCCGGACGTCCCTGTTTGTGCAGGGCTGCAGAAGAATGTGCAAAGGCTGCTTTAATCCGGAAACATGGGATTTTAACGGTGGATTGGAATGGGATGAGCATTCAGAAGAACAATTCCTTACGCTGACCGGAGGAGAACATATCACAGGCGCCACCATTCTGGGAGGAGAACCCATGGAGCCTGAAAACCGTGAAACCGTCAAGGAAGTATTAAAAAAACTGAAACAGCGGTACCCCGAAAAAACTACTTGGATGTATTCCTCCTATTTATACGCGGAGATCATGGATTTTGATCCGGAGGTTCTCAGGTACCTGGATGTTTTGGTGGACGGTCCTTTCGTAGAAGAACAGAAGGATTTGAACTTAAGATTCCGCGGCAGCAAAAACCAAAGGGTGATCGATGTGCAGGCATCCCTGAAAAATGGAGACGTAGTGCTTCTTGATTTCTAAATATAAACGAAAATCCAGTAGATTATGGATGAATGGCTCCAGAGCATTTTGCTTTGGAGTCATTTTTCGAGATTTAATGGACACGTTGAATCGCTTTTCCAATTTTCACGCTCAAAGTGCTGTCCGCCGGAAGTGAGAACAACGTCGAATTTTCAGCCATAGAACATTGATTTTTTTTAGAAAAAGGATTACAATAACGATAAACTGCGCTGATGGAAAATCAGCAGGAGAGGACAGGATCACTTCGCATGGAAAACAGAGAAAAACTAAAGAATAAGAAACGGATTATAGTAAAAGTAGGGACATCTTCCCTGATTCATCCAAAGACAGGACAGCTGAACCTGTTCCGTCTGGAGAAGCTGGTGAGAGTTTTAACGGATCTCCACAATGGCGGGAAGGACGTCATTCTAGTGTCATCAGGAGCCATTGGGGTCGGATTTAAAGCACTGGGCTTAAAGGAACGGCCCGATTCTCTGCCGATGAAGCAGGCATGCTCTGCCGTGGGACAGGGACAGCTGATGATGATCTACCAAAAGCTGTTTGCGGAGTACAACCAAGGCTCTGCACAGATATTGATCACAAAGGAAACCATGCTGAACGATAAACGCAGGTTTAATGCCAGAAATACATTCAACCAGCTGCTCAGTTTAGGCATCATTCCCATTGTAAATGAAAATGACACGGTATCCACGGAAGAGATCGAGTTCGGAGACAACGATACCTTATCTGCGGTGGTCACTGCGGTGGTGGAAGGAGATCTTTTGATCCTGCTGACGGATATCGATGGATTATATACCGATGACCCGCATAAAAATAAAAGAGCAAGACTGATCTCAGAGGTGCCTGTGATCACCGAAGAGGTGGAAAACATGGCCAAGGGCGCTGTCACCAAAGTGGGGACTGGAGGAATGGCAACAAAGATTGCGGCGGCTAACATTGTGACCGACTGCGGGGCTGATATGGTGATCGCCAACAGCCGGGACTTTAATGATCTGAATAGGATCGTGGACGGGAAAGACATCGGAACACTGTTTTTGGCCCATAAGAGAGAACATTTTGATTTCAGAAAGTATTTGACAGAATGTCCGTACTTAAATTCATAATTTTTACTGGAAAGGAATAGTATGAACGAAGACAAGATTAGAAGAATCAATGAACTGTATCATCTGGAAAAGTCCGTTGGGCTTTCGGAAGAAGAAAAGAAAGAACAAAAGAAACTGCGCACAGAGTATATCCAGTCTGTCCGGGCGAATCTGCGCGGCCAGCTTGATAATATCAGTATAAAGAATGAGGACGGAAGCGTTACTCCGCTGAAGCCGAAAGGAAAGCACTGAGATAAAGCAGGGAGGTTGTTATGTTAGAGCAATTAGGAAAACAGGCAAAAGAAGCATCTGTGATTCTGGCCCAGGCAGCCATGAATGACAAAAATGAACTGCTCCGGGAAGCGGCAGACCAGCTGGTCACAAACCAGAATTACATTTTATCTGAGAATGTAAAGGATGTGAAGGCGGCCATGGAGAGGGGCATGTCAGAGGCATTGGTGGACCGGCTCACCCTGACGGTGGACCGGATTGAGGGCATGTCAGAAGGCCTTCGGCAGG
>OAWB01000892.1_pt1 | contig 13231 bp, 9 predicted proteins | sample 1550621 | NCBI WGS metagenome assembly OAWB01 (sample SAMEA2580107, study PRJEB22360) | human gut metagenome | biome: human gut; feature: human-associated habitat; material: faeces | place: Denmark | collected 2008/2010
GGCAGCGGCCTCAGTGGCTGTCAATAAGACGGGATATCCGATTATGAATGAGGATTATACCTTTAAAATTGTATATCCGGTAGCCTCTACGGACAAAATCGGCGGTTGGGAAAACAAGGATTTTGTTAAAAAAATAGAAGAGGAAACAGGCCTGAAGATTCAGTGGATGGGAATACCTGAGGCATCCTATAACGATCAGGTGGCAATCATGATTGCTGCGGGAGATCTGCCGGACGCATTTATCGGTCAGATACCCAACTTTGCACAGTTCCTGGATTCCTTTGTCAAGATGAACGATATGATAGACGAATATGCACCCAATCTGAAAGCGTTTTATGACAAATATCCGAATATCAAGCTTGCCAGTGTATTTCCCGATGGTTCCATGTACGGACTGCCGGAGGTGCAGCTGGATGGCTATGTAGCCGGTAAGAGTCTTGCCATTAATAAAAAATGGCTGGAAAATGTTGGAATGGAGATGCCCGAAACTGCGGACGAACTGTTTGATGTACTTATGGCATTTAAAACGCAGGATCCCAATGGAAACGGGCAGGCAGATGAAATTCCCTTTGCTTTTTACAAAGACAGGAAATTTGATTTGATCAAATCCGCCTTCGGTTTTGCCGGCTATGATGAGAAGGACTATAAATATCCTTACTTGCAGGTAGTGGATGGAAAAGTTGATTTTTATCCTGTTTCCGATAATTACTATGCCTATCTGCAGTATCTGAATAAGCTGTATTCCAACGGGCTGATAGATCCCAACGGTTTTATTCAGGAAGAGGTAGATATGATTGCCAAGGGTACCAACGCCCAGATTGGCGTATTCCCCAACTATTCCTATGATGACATTACTGTAGGCGATTATGCAAATGAGTATACATACCTTCTTCCTTTAAAGGACAGCAGCGGGGAAAGACATTATCTTCCCAGCTCGTGGTCAGGCTCCGTAATTGTAAACCAGTTTTCCATTACAAAGAACTGCCCTTATCCGGAAGCAATGCTCAGACTTTACGATTATATCAACAGTTCTTTTGAAAACAGGCTTCTTTTCGGGTGGGGTCCCAAGGATATGGCCTGGGTTGACAATGGCGATGGGACGATTTCCAAGAAGGCAGATCCGGTTCTGGAAGGCTATAACAGCTACGCTGAGGTACGCCACACTTTATCCATGGGCATAAAAGGTGTATTCTTATGGACTGAAGAGGATAATGCAAAATTCGCAGTAACTTCCGATCGTGAAATCAAATATATGGAGAGACAGGATCCTTATATGGAATGCGCCGTAAAGGAATTTATACCTGAAGGCCAGGATTATCCTGAAAACACCCAGGAAATTAATGTACTTCTTACGGAGTTAAGGACCTATATGGATAATTTCATGGCGGAAAGCGTAATGAATGGAATTGATGACACCAAATGGCAGAAACATCTGGAAGACTGCAAAAAGTTTAAATATGAAAAATATACGGAGCTGAATCAGGAGTATTATGATAGAATGATGAAGCTGGCTGAAGAATAAGCAATGAAAAGGCCATAGGCTGGCGATTACGGCCATGGCCTTTTTCTTTCATAGGAAGAAAGGATGGAGAAAAATTATGAAAGCAATCATGGTAATGTACGATTCCCTGAACCGTCACATGCTTTCCCCATACGGCTGTGACTGGACACAAACCCCGAATTTCAAGCGCCTTGCGGACCGCTGCGTCACGTTTGACAAATGCTATGTGGGAAGCCTTCCCTGCATGCCCGCACGGCGGGAAATCCACACAGGACGTTACAATTTCCTGCACAGAAGCTGGGGCCCCATGGAGCCCTACGATGATTCCATGCCGGAAATCCTGAAGAAAAACGGCATTTACAGCCATCTGATCAGCGACCACTATCATTATTGGGAGGATGGAGGCTGCACCTATCATAACAGATACAGCAGCTGGGAAAATGTGCGCGGTCAGGAGGGGGATCACTGGAAGGCCTGCGTAGGTGAGAAAGAACTGCCTCCGCATCTGGGAGAGTGCGTTAAGCAGGACATGGTGAACCGGGAATACGCGGATACCGTGGGAAAAATGGCACAGACCCAAACCTTCCAGGCCGGAATCGAATTCCTGGACAGAAACCATGAAAGCGATAACTGGTTCCTTCAGGTGGAGACCTTTGATCCTCATGAGCCCTTCTATGTACAGGATGAGGATCTCATGGGCTTTGAGCCGGAATATGACGGCCCATTTTTTGACTGGCCGGGCTATCATCCCGTAACGGAGGAGGAGAAGCCGTATGTCCGGCATGTACGCAATAAATATGCTGCCCTTCTCAGGATGTGCGACCGCAGCCTGGGCAGGATTCTGGATAAAATGGACGAATATAACCTGTGGGAAGACACCATGCTTATCGTTAACACGGATCATGGCTTTATGCTGGGAGAACATGACTGGTGGGCAAAGAGCAATCATATAAACTACTACGAAGAGATTGTACATACACCACTGTTTATCTATGATCCCAGAAGCCGGGCCGCGGGCCGCTGTGACTGCCTGGTCCAGACCATTGATCTGGCGCCCACCGTTCTTGATTTCTTCGGCCTTCCGGTTCCGGATGATATGCTGGGACATCCGCTGGGCGATACGATAGCGGAGGGTAAACCGGTGCGCAGCACCTGTCTGTATGGAACCTGCGGTTCCCAGATCAGCTGTACCGACGGCCATTATGCCTATATACTGGCGCCTGCTGATAAGAACAATAATCCATTGTATAATTATACACTCATGCCCACACATATGCGTTCCATGTTTCCGACACAGGAACTGCAGGAGCTTGAACTCAGCGAACCCTTCTCCTTCACCAAGGGCTGCCGCCTCCTGAAAATTAAAAATCAGGAAAAGAAGGAATACCTGGATGAAAACGGAGAACACCCTTATGAAACGCTGCTGTTTGACCTGGAGAAGGATCCCGGGGAACTCTCCCCCATATCTGATCCTGCGTTAGAATCATACTTCAGGAAGGAAATAGCCCGTCTCATGAAGGAAAACGATGCGCCCGCCGAGCAGTATGAGAGGATGGGGCTTTTGGAGGAAGTAAAAGAAATTCAGTAAATATTGTATGTTGAAAGGTTCTGTCCTTAGGATAGGGCCTTTTTTAGTTATGACATCAAAAATAAAACTGATAAGTAGTATTTTTTCACAAAAAACTGTGACCGTTTTTGTGCACTGGGATAAAAATTGTTTAACTGCACATATTTATCTTGATTTTTAATATTAAGTATATTAATATCAAAACATACATATTGCTGATATGATTAATAGAATGTGAATAATAATTCTATGCTCGAGAGGATTTATATACTGGTCTGTAAGATTGTTAATTTAAATCGTATCAGTAGCTTGTAGGGAAGGTTAACTTCTATTGCCGGCATAGGAGCTGCTTTCAGGAAACGGTTAAGCATCTGTAATTGGAAAGGGAAGGAACAGCTATGAAGAAAAAAATTATTACTCTGTTGCTTATTACTACCATGGTATTTGGAACATTGAGTGGATGCGGAAAGCAGGAAAACTCAGGTGGAGGTACTGATGCGGCAGCTGAAAAGCAGACAAATGTATCAGATGAGGCTGCGGAAGAACAGCAGGGCGAAGGAGAGGAAAGCTACAAAATAGGTGATGGAAATTTATCACTTACTATATACTGTGGATTCCAGAATGCGGCTAGAGCACATTACAAAGATCTGGGAGATAATCCTGTTGTACAGAAAATTGAAGAGATGACTGGAGTAGATTTGAAATTTATTCATGCTCCGGCAGGCGATGACGGATCATTTTTCCAGCAATTACTGGCATCAGGTGAATATCCTGATTTATTTGCAACAAATGAGTTTCAGCTGAAATATCCTGGCGGCGTAGAAGGAGCAGTGGAAGACGGTATAATTATGAATGTGGATGAATTAATTGAAAAGTATGCCACGAATTTTAACCGCTGGGTATCAGAAAGTGATGATCCTTTGATTCAAAATAAAATCAGAAGTGATAATGGTTCAATAGTTAAGTTTGGGACAATTTGGCTTCCGCCCTTTGATGATGGTAAGACCTGGTACGGAATGATGGTAAGAAAGGATTTACTGGATAAGTATAATCTGGAAGCACCGGTAACTATTGATGAATATACCAATGTGTTAAAAACTTTCAAAGAGAATGGTGTAAAAGTCCCGCTGGCAATTTCTGCATTTACAGAAGCGGCAATGGTTGCAAATAACCCTATTGCCAGTGCATATGGAGTTTCCGTTAATGATTTCCAGCTGGATGACAGTGGAAATGTTCATTATTCTAGAACGATGGATGGCTATAAAGATTTTCTTACCTTACTTAACAGCTGGTATAAGGAAGGGCTGATTGATGACGATTTTATAAGCCGGAAGCTCGCAGATTCCACAAAGCTGTTCCAAAATGGTACGGCGGGTATGGTTTTTGAACATTCTATAACAATTAAGGGAGATCTTACCGCGGGAAAAGCAATTGATCCTGATTTCGATTTGGTGGCCTGTGAATATCCCAGAATCAATGTGGAGGATAAGCTCCATTTAACTCATGTGGTTAGTTCGGTTAACTCTTTCTCATGGCAGGTTGCCTCCACTACAAAACATCCCGAGGAAGCTGTTAAATTTGTAGATTTTCTTATGAATGATGAAGTAGTGCGGATGACTGCATGGGGAACCGAGGAATCAGGATGCTACACGGAAGATGCTGATGGGAATAGAACCTATACAGACTTTGTACTGAACAATCCGGATGGATTGGAGTATGGCACTGTACGTGATTTATATGCGTGTTCACCGCTTCAGATTAAATATGATCAGCAGCAGGAAGAACAAATGTATACGCTTCCTCAGGATACAGGAAGCTGGCCGATTTGGCAGAGAGATAATGATAATGCCTGGAGGCTGCCTGCATGGTTAACCCTTACAACGGAAGAGTCCAGTGAAGTTGCAGATATTAAGGCTAAATTGGATAATTATTCTGATGAGATGGTGTATAAATTTATATTTGGGGAAGCTTCCATAGAAAATGAATGGGATTCCTTTGTAGATACTTTAAAGAGCCTTGGAAGTGAAAAAGCAGAAGAAATTTATAAAGCTGCTTATGATAGATATCAGGCAAGAGCCAAATAATTGGCTGATATTTTAATGGCAGTTCTGGTTTGCCTGACAAATAACAGAATATTCCGGAACTGCCATTTCTAATATGTATTAATGTCAGGTGGTTATAAACTGATTAATGAGGGAAATTATATGAAAAGGACGAGAATTAACCTTGCCGACAAGTCCCAAAAAACACTTTTCAGGCGATTTATCAGCAATATTGCTAAACATCCATTGCTGTATATTATGGCATTGCCGGTTATTCTATATTATCTGGTTTATCATTATTATCCGATGTATGGGATGCTAATCGCTTTTTTTGATTATGCTCCTATGAAAGGAATGTGGGGAAGTAAATTTGTAGGAATGAAGCATTTTCAAGCTTTTTTACAGGATCCATATTTTTTTCGTACTATGTGGAATACCTTATCTATTAATGTGAAGCTGTTGCTGTTCGCATTTCCCTTCCCGATTATTTTTGCAATTTTGTTAAATGAACTGACAGGGACCAAATTTAGGAAATTTATACAAACTGTTACATATATGCCTCATTTTATTTCTACTGTTGTAATCTGTGGGCTGGTCTTAAATTTTTGCAGTTCATCAGGTGTAATAACCAGTTTGATATCAGCCATAACTGGTATGGAACCAGCAAATCTGATGTCAAAAATATCTTTATTTCAGCCAATTTATGTTTTAATGATAGTCTGGCAGGAATTTGGATGGGATTCTATTATTTTTTATGCAGCATTAACAGGAATTGATCAGGCGCTGTACGAAGCGGCAACTGTAGACGGCGCAGGACGATGGGCGAAGATACGCCATATAACACTGCCCGGTTTGGCACCAACCATAATTATTCTGTTGATTTTAAGAATTGGTAATCTTATGAGTCTGGGTTGGGACAGGATTATATTGCTTTATAATCCTATGATATATGAATCTGCAGATGTTATTTCAACCTATGTATATCGGAGAGGTTTATTAAACTTTGAATACAGTTTTGCATCTGCCGTAGGTTTTTTTAATTCTATAATCAACTTTATTCTTCTTCTGTCAGCTAATGCGCTCAGCAGGAAAATAAATGATACCAGCTTATGGTAGATTAAAGAACAAAAACCTAAAGGAGGATTGGCTATATGAAAAAATACCATACACTGGGAAGCCGCATATTCAATTTCTGCAATATTGTTTTTATGCTGCTGCTTATTTTTATCACTTTATACCCGATTTACCATGTAGTAGTAGCATCATTGAGCGATCCTATTCTTCTTATGTCGCATACAGGACCTTTGTTTAAGATCTTGGGTAAACCCACTCTTGTTGGGTATGAGAAAACAATAGCGAATAAAAGTCTCATTACCGGATTTGGAAATACATTGTTTTATGTTACAGTTGGGACATTCCTTCAGGTAGCATTAACAAGCTTTGCTGCATTTGTTCTGACCAGAAAAAATTTTATGATCCGTAATATAATGATGAAATTTATGATTTTTACAATGTTCTTCAGCGGCGGCTTAATCCCACTGTTTTTTGCCATTAAAAATACCGGTGTCTATAACACTATTTGGGTTTCTACGGTTCCGTATCTAATCAGTACTTATAACGTAATAATTATGAAGACTTTTTTCCAGACAATTCCGGAGAGCCTGGAAGATGCCGCATTAATTGACGGAGCAAATGATTTTCAGGTTTTTAAGGATGTGATACTTCCACTATCTAAGCCTGTGATAGCAGTGATAATACTTTACTGTGGTGTGGCACAGTGGAATTCATGGTTCCCGGCGGCTATGTTTGTAAGAGACAGAGGATTATATCCATTACAAATGATCTTAAGAGAAATTTTAATACAAAATGACAGCGCCACAATCACTGATTCTGTAGTAGCGGCGGTTGAAGAGAGTTATGCAAAAGAACTTGTAAAATATTGCACAATTGTTGTTTCAACCGTGCCTATACTTATAGTTTATCCGTTCCTGCAGAAATATTTTGAAAAAGGTGTCATGATCGGAGCGGTAAAAGGATGAGGACGATGGAAGATACGGGCTTTTATATAAATTATTTGAAAATTCTGGGTTCTGAGCTAATTCCTGCTATGGGATGCACAGAACCAATTGCCATTGCGTATGCTGCAGCTAAACTAAAAGAAGTTTTGGGGGAATTCCTGAAAAAATGGTCGCATCGTGCAGTGGTAATATTATAAAAAATGTAAAGGGAGTAGTGGTACCTAATTCCGGAGGGCTCAGGGGTGTGGAGGCTGCGGCTGTTTTGGGAGCTGTTGCTGGAAATGCTGAATTAGAGTTGGAAGTAATCAGTAATGTCAAACAGGAAGACCGAGATAAGGCAAAAGCCCTGTACCATGCGGGAATATGTAAATGTACACTTGTTGCGAATGAAGAAAATTTATATATAGAAATGTACGGATATTTTCGTGGGGATAACGCCTCTGTAGTAATTAAAGGAGCACATAACCATATTTCAAAAATAACGAGAAATGGAAAAATCTTGTTTGAGCAGCCAGAGATACCGGCACAGGAAAAAGGTGATAAATCGCTTTTAAATATCAGAGATATATTGAGATTTGCGGACACTGTTTTAGTTGATGAAATTAAGGACTTGCTGGATAGACAAATAGCATTTAATTCCGCAATATCACAAGAGGGCTTATCTAATAAATGGGGGGCGGAAGTTGGAAAAACTCTTTTTGAGCTGGAAGGTAACAGCTTGAAAACTAGGATTAAAGCAGCTGCAGCTGCAGGTTCAGATGCACGGATGAGCGGCTGCCCTTTACCAGTGGTCATTAATTCGGGATCCGGTAATCAGGGAATTACAGTTTCTATGCCTGTTATTGTCTATGCCCATGAGAAGGGAATTAATGAGGAGAAACTGTACAGAGCGCTCGTGGTTTCTAATTTGATATCAGTGCATCAAAAAAGATATATTGGGAATTTATCAGCATATTGCGGAGCTGTATCAGCAGGGACGGCTGCGGCCTGCGGAATTGCTTATCTGGATGGAGCTGGTTACGATATCATAGGAAAGATAATCTCCGATCATCTGGGAGCTGTAGGGGGTATTATATGTGATGGGGCAAAAGCCTCCTGCGCAGCTAAAATTGCCAGTGCAGTGGAGGCCGGACTTCTCGCTTATGAGATGGCTAAAAATGGCCGTACTTTTGCATTTGGAGAAGGTCTGGTGGAAGGCGATTATGAGCAGACAATCCGTAACATAGGCAGGATGGGAAGAGAAGGAATGAAGTCAACCGATGAAGAGATTCTCCATATTATGATCGGAGCGTAGGAGGACAGGAGGGATTTGCAAGTTATGAATCAACAGGAAATATATATAAAAGTAAGCGATTGGATGGAAAAACATGAAGAAGATTTGATAAATGATATTCGTCGGATTGTGGCAATACCCAGTATATCTAATCCGGAGGATGCAGTCCCTCCCTTTGGAAAGGAATGCCGTACCGCTCTTGAAACAATGCTTCAAATTGGTGAGGAACATGGATTTTATACAGAAAATTATGAATATTATGCAGGCAGTATTGGATGCCGTAAAAAAAACTGGGATAATATGATTGGATTCTGGAACCATTTGGATGTTGTTCCGGTTGGGGAGGGCTGGGAATATCCTCCTTTTACTCCGACCAGGAAAGGAAAATATCTTATTGGTAGAGGGGCACAGGACAATAAGGGACCGGCAGTCGGTATATTGTATGCAATGCAGTGTATACGGGATTTGGGGCTTCCTATGAAACATGATCTTTGTTTGTTTGTCGGTTGCGATGAAGAACGTGGAATGGAAGATATTGCATATTATACTTCGCATTACCCGGTACCGGCACTTTCTGTTATTGCAGACTGTGGATTCCCTGTATGTTATGGGGAAAAGGGGATTCTGGAGTGTAGAATTATATCCAGGAGAAAGTTAAGCGGCACAATTCTGGAATTTGTTGGGGGTAATGCAGGAAATATCATACCTGACAGGGCAAGGCTTGTTCTGAAACGGGATGGAACAGACATTGATAAAATAAAAAAACTAGAGGATGCTCTTCTGGTGAAGATAGAGGATGAAAAGATTTCTCTGACTGCTGAGGGAATTAGTGGACACAGCGCATTTCCGGAAGGAAGTAAAAATGCAATTTGTGTTTTATCTGAGGCGGTAATGCGGTCCGGGATTTTGACAGGATCGGATTTAGATATTGTGGATAGTGTCCATAAAGCAACAGCGGGTAATTATGGAGAGGAATTCGGAATCAGTTATGAAGATGAATTGTCCGGAAAGCTGACTTGTGCGGGAACTGTATTGAAAACGGATAATGGTAATGTTTCATTGATCTTTAATATTAGATACCCTATAACTGCTAAGGCTGATATAATTATGGAAAGATTAAAAAATTATTGGGAAGTCCGCAGTTTTGAGTGGGAATTGATTCGCAATTCAGCTCCCAATTATTTTAACCCGACGCACCCTGCGGTGGGAAAATTAACAGAAACCTTTAACGCCTTAACAGGACAAAATACAGTTCCATACACAATGGGCGGTGGTACATACGCGAGAAAGCTTCCTAATGCCTTTGGATTTGGAATAGGTAACATGCCGGAAAGAAAAGCAGAAGAGGAAATCTTCAGACTGCGTCCCGGGCAGGGGGCTGCACATGGACCTGATGAGGCGCTGGATTGCAATAAACTTATTGATGCAATGAAGATATATGTTATGGGAATTTTGAGTTTGAATGATATTGAATTGAAAAGTGGGGATGGCCATAAAAATGGAGATTAACAAAAAACTAGATCGGCAGGAGGTTGAAACATGGATTGAGGATAAAACCCCGGAATTGTTAAAAGATTTTTGGGATATCTTACAGATCCGAAGCGTTGCTGATCCGGAGATAAAAGAACCTCCCTTTGGTATGGGGTGTAAAATGGTTTTAGATCAAATGCTTAAAATAGGAAATGCCTATGGATTTGAAACCTGTAATTATGATAATTACGTTGGGAGAATTACATATAAAGGAAGTGGAGAAAAAGATGATATAGGTATATGGTGTCATCTGGACGTTGTGGATGATAAAAATGGAAAGGGATATGACTGGGAATATCCGCCGTATAAGCCTACATTGAAAAATGGAGGAGTTATTGCAAGAGGTGCGCAGGATAATAAAAGCTCAGCAATTATGGCATTGTATGTGTTGCGCTATTTCAAAGATCATAATATAGCGGTGGATAAAGATATTTCCCTTTATTGCGGCACCTGTGAAGAACAGGGAATGTTTGATTTGGATTATTTCACGGAGAACTATCCCTGCCCTTCCTTATCTCTTGTACCGGATGCGGGTTTTCCTATCTGTCAGGGAGAAAGAGGTTCCTTTAACGGGGAACTGACATCATTAAAGGATTTAAGTGATAAAATTATTGATCTCCATTCTGATAGTGGATTATATATGGTTCCTGATAATGCATTTATTGTTATTAAAAAGGCGCAGAATACCATGGAGTTGCTTCAACGCCTTCCTGAAAGGGTTTCGTTACAGGAAGAAGAGGATAAAGTCACAATTTATTATCATGGGGAATCTATCCATGCTGCAAATCCCTCAAAAGGGATAAATGCTTTTTATGGACTGGTTAGTTTTTTATTAGAACGAAAGATTTTAACAGAAGAGGATGAAAATATTTTTCGTTTTGCGAAGAAAATAAATGATGACTTTAGGGGAAGCGCACTGCAGATATCCTGTGAGGATGAATTATCAGGTCCATTGGTTTTAGTTGCTACGCAGGCGGGGATGAATGGAACGAAGCTGGTTATGAATTTTATATCAAAATATCCTGTTACCAAAAATGAAATGGATTTTGAGGGATTAGCAGCTTCAGCCGCAGAAAAAAACGGTTTTACATTAAAAGTAACTCGAAGCAGTAAAGCTATTATCTATCCGTCAGACCATCCTGTGATTGAGTTGCTGACAAATATATATAGTAAAATCAGCGGTGAAGAAGCAAAGCCGTATATTATGAGCGGAGGAACCTATGCAAGGAAGCTTCCTAACGCGTTTGCATATGGTACAGGATTAGCAGATCAGTGGCCTCCCAGGGGCATGTTTCCACCTGGACACGGAGATTATCACCAGCCGGATGAGAGCATTTCAATAAAGCGTATAAGAAAAGCATTACTTATATATATATTCAGTATATTTGAACTGGATAAATTAAAGGAACTTAAATAAGACCGCGTTAAAAAAGCACCGCCGGTATATCAGATATCATTTGATTATTTTCTGTTAGTGGTGGTTAGCAAATAAAAAAGGAGAGAGGAAAAATGGATAAAAGAACAAGAGTTTTAAACGCAATGAATAAGAAAGAGGTAGACCATGTTCCTGTAGGGTTCTGGTTTCATTTTGCAGGAGATGAAGCATCAGGGGAAGGATGTATTAATGCACACTTGAAATATTATCGAGAGACAGATCTGGACTTTGTAAAAATTATGTGCGATGGTTATTTCCCGTATCCCCTGCCTGAAATTAAAAGTGCTGAAGACTGGAAAACTTTAAAACCGCTGACGTCAGAACATCCTTTCATCAGGGAACAGGTGGAAAGGGCTAAGGCTATAGTTGATGATATCGGAAAAGAACGCTGCGTATTTTATAATGTGTTTGCACCGTTTTCCTCACTTCGGTTTGGTGCAGAGGCAGTAGGGCTTACTGACTCGGATGTAATGGATTATATCAGAACAGATAAGAATGCTGTGATGCAGGCTTTAGATATAATAGCACAGACGAATGCGCTTCTTGCAGAATTACTGATTACCGAGGCTGGCTGTGATGGTGTTTATTATTGTGTACAAGGGGGAGAATTTGATCGTTTTACACCGGAAGAATATAGAAAAATAATAACACCCAGTGATTTATATGTGCTGGAACACGCCAACAGATATTCGGATAATAATATAATTCATATGTGCGGATGGGCAGGAAACAGAAATCAGCTGTCTTTATGGCAGGATTATCCGGCAAAGGTGGTTAACTGGGCAGTGTTTGTAGAAGGACTGAACCTTGATGAGGGACGTTATTTTATAGGAGGAAGAACATCTCTTGGTGGATTTGAAACACATTGGGATGCCCATACACAGCAGGGTATTATTTACACAGGAACAAAAGAAGAGTTGCAGAATTATACAAGAGAATTGATTGTAAACCATGGCAAGATTGGTTTAATGCTGGGCGGAGACTGTACAATTGATGCAAAGCTGGACTGGGAAAGAATCCGTTGGGTAGTAGAAGCCGCGAGAAGTATTTAAGTCAGTAAGAGAAAAATACATAGTTAGAACGGCCGCTGTAGGGGATATCCTGGTATTCGTCATGAATATTCTGGATATCCCTAAATAATAATGTCGAACTGTGTGGACACTGAACAGTTATCCCCTTTCAAAAAAACTGGAGGAACCAACCATGAACAAAATAACCCGCCTCCAACAGGCAATGCCCGCCTCCATGCAGGCGATAGTCCTGCGTGACGGCGCCAACCGGTTTTACCTCACCGGCATGAAATCTTCCGCAGGAACCGTGCTGGCCACCAGAAACAAAGCATGGCTGATCATTGATTTCCGCTATCTTGAGGAAGCCGAAAACAAAGTGAAAAACTGCACGGTTCTGGAAGAAAAGAACCTGTATGCCCAGATAAAAACACTGCTGGAGGCAGAGCAGATCACCTCCCTTTCCGTCCATGCCGGGCTGGTATCCCTGGAGGAGTTCAGGAAGCTGCAAGCAGGCCTGCCGGGAATCACCCTGGATGGCTCCGAGGCCCTTTCAACCCTCATGGACACCCTGCGCAGGGAGAAGGATGAGGACGAAATCGCCTGCCACAGAAAAGCGCAGCAGATTACGGATCACACCTTTTCCCATATTTGCGGTTATATCCGCCCCGGCGTGACGGAAACGGACATTGCAAGGGAAATCGGCGTTACCCTCACCGCCCTTGGTTCAGATGATAAAAACTTCAACTTTATCGTGGCGTCGGGCCCCAACAGCTCGCTGCCCCATGGTTTTGCCACAAACCGCCTGGTCAGGAAGGGCGATTTTGTCACCATGGATTTCGGCGCGGTATACGGCGG
>OAWB01000910.1_pt1 | contig 12963 bp, 11 predicted proteins | sample 1550621 | NCBI WGS metagenome assembly OAWB01 (sample SAMEA2580107, study PRJEB22360) | human gut metagenome | biome: human gut; feature: human-associated habitat; material: faeces | place: Denmark | collected 2008/2010
CATAAAGCTGTGGCCTATATCATTATAAATACAGCCATTCAGGCCATGATCAATGCGGCAGGCGGCGTAGAAGCAATGCCCGCCAACTCCACCACCACTATGCTGGGCATCACGACCCTGCAAATGGGTGTGTTCGGCGGCATCGTGGTCGGTCTGGGCGTGGCGGCGCTGCACAACAAGTTCTATAAGATCGAGCTGCCGCAGGTGCTGGCCTTCTTCGGCGGCACCCGCTTCGTGCCCATCGTCAGCTCCATCGTGTATCTGGTGGTCGGCATTGCCATGTTCTATATCTGGCCGGTGGTGCAGAGCGGTATTGCCGCGCTGGGCGCACTGGTGCTGGCTTCCGGCTACGCAGGCACCTTTATTTACGGCCTGCTGGAGCGTGCGCTGATCCCCTTTGGACTGCATCATGTGTTCTATATGCCGTTCTGGCAGACCGCTGTGGGCGGCACCGCCATCATCGATGGCGTCACCGTGACCGGTGCACAGAACATCTTCTTTGCCGAGCTGGCTTCCAAGTCCACCACGGTGTTCTCGGTCAGCGCTACCCGTTTCATGGCCGGTAAGTTCCCCTTTATGATGTTCGGTCTGCCCGGCGCGGCGCTGGCGATGTACCAGTGCGCCAAGCCGGAAAAGAAAAAGGCGGCAGGCGGCCTGCTGCTGTCTGCTGCGTTGACGGCTTTCCTCACCGGCATCACCGAGCCGCTGGAATTTACCTTTATCTTTGTGGCACTGCCCATGTATGCGGTGCACTGCGTGCTGGCCGGTCTGTCCTTCATGCTGATGCACATTCTGAATGTGGGCGTGGGCATGACCTTCTCCGGCGGTCTCATCGACCTGGTGCTGTTCGGTGTGATGCAGGGCAACGCCAAGACCCACTGGGTGTGGGTGGTCGTGGTCGGTGCGGTGTACTTTGTACTGTACTATATCATTTTCCGCTTTATGATCTCCAAGTTTGACTACAAGACCCCGGGCCGCGATGATGCCGAGGAAGTCAAGCTGTACACCCGTGCGGACGTGAACGCCCGCAGCGCCGCTTCCGGCAGCACCGCCCCCGCAGGGGATGACCCGGTCAGCGCCCTGATCGTAGAAGGTCTGGGCGGCACCGCGAATCTGTCCGACGTGGACTGCTGTGCCACCCGCCTGCGCTGCACCGTCAAGGACGCGGCGCTGGTCCGGCAGGATGTGCTCAAGGCCTCCGGTGCCTCCGGCGTGATCTGCAAGGGCAACGGTGTGCAGGTGGTGTACGGCCCCAAGGTGGCCGTCATCAAGGCAAAGCTGGAAGATTATCTGGAAAATGCACCTAAGACCCCGGCGGCGACCGCAACACCCGCCCCGGCGGCCCCCGCAGCAAAGGATACCGTGCTGTCTGCCTGCCTGAACGGCACCGTCGTCCCGCTGGCCGATGTGAAGGATGAAGCCTTTGCCAGCGGTGTACTGGGGGACGGCATTGCCATTGAGCCCACCGATGGTGAACTGGTGGCACCTGCTGACGGTGAGATCTCCTCCACCTTTGAGACTCACCATGCCGTGGGCATGACCACGGCTGACGGTGCCGAACTGCTGATGCACATCGGCATCGATACGGTCAAGCTGGGTGGCAAGCACTTTACCTACCTCGTCAACGAGGGTGACAAGGTGAAGAAAGGCCAGCCGTTGATCCGCTTTGAACTGGAGGCCATTAAGGCCGAAGGCTATCCCGTGACCACGCCGCTCATTGTCTGCAATACGGATGACTATGCCGCTGTCGCGGCCAAAGCCAGCGGCACCGTAAAGCAGGGCGATGCGCTGCTGGAACTGAAGCACTGAGCGTTTCTCCCAAACTGTAAGGCGGGGTTGTTATAAGGGGGAGCTGTTGCAAAATAGCCCCAACAAAAAAATGAGATAGACTTCCCCGAAAGGGGGGCCTGTCTCATTTTTTGCTGTAAGCTGAAACCGTCATGAACCAACTGCAATCCCCAACAAGCATTTTGCAACGCAAAACAGGCGTTTGTATAGACAGACGTACTGCTTGCCACGACAATGCGTCCTTTCAGGCGTCAATTGTTATACTCCGAACAGAACATGAAGTCCAAGCCCCGCCACACCACACAAGCACATGGTCAGGATGGGGTTCCACCTGAGCTTGCGCAACGCAAAGAACGCAACTGCAAAACTGCTGACACCGATCCAATCTACATTCCTAAATGCTTTTGCATTACCTCCGAATACTACCATAGACAGGATGGAAAGCCCTGCCCCAAAAATCAGTGCTACAATGACCGGGCGCAGGCAGGCAAGAACGCTTTGCAGCAGAGAAATATCCTTGTATTTGCGGTAGATGTGTGACAGCAGTGAAACAAAGAACAGGGCGGGTGTGATACAGCCCAGAGTTGCGATAATGGCTCCGGGAGCCTGTGCAATACGCAGACCTACAAAAGTTGCTGAGTTGACCGCAATGGGACCGGGGGTCATTTCTGCTATCGTGATGAGATCGGTGAATTCCTGCATGGTCAGCCAGCCGTGCTGTTCCACCACCTGACTTTGTATTAGGGGCATGGCAGCATAACCGCCGCCTACACTGAACATTCCTACCTGCAAAAAGCTGAGAAAAAGCTGTAAGTAGATCATTTTGCACCTCTTTTTTTCCACTGGTTCAATGTCCGTACTACACCGAAGGCTGCTGCAGCGAGGATGACCACAACCACATTGACATCAAACACTGTATTGGCGACAAACGCTGCGGCCATCAGGGCAATATACACCCACGAGCGGGTCTTCAGCACCTTGCCGCCGAGGTCGAATACCACATCCAGAATGACCGCCGCTACGCCGGCTTGCATTCCCTTGAGCAGCAAAGCGATGTAATGATTGGCGGCAAAGGCGTTGTAGAACACAGAAATGACAGAAAGAATGATCATAGGGGGAATGATCGTTCCCAACACTGCCACGGTCATTCCCACAAGCCCTTCTACCTGCCAGCCTACCAAAATCGCAGCGTTTACTGCGATGGCACCCGGCGAGGACTGAGCCAAAGCGGTCATGTCCAGCATTTCCTGCTCGTCGATCCAATGCAGCTCATCCACAAATTTTTTCTTCATAAAGGTCACGATGACAAAACCACCGCCAAAGGTAAAGCTGCTGATGTACAATGTACTTAAAAACAGCTTCCAAAGCCGTGATGACCGTGCAGAGGATGTTTTGTTTTTAACCATACAAGTTTTCTTCTCCTTTTTGATTTTTGGACAGCTATCTTTATTATCCTTACAAGTTCGAACAGCTTTTACCTGTTAATGCTTGCGAAAAATCGTGTTTTCCGGTATCCTTGTTTTAAGAAATGCAAAATACGAGGGGAGTCTCTATGAAACACAATACATTTCTCGTCAAGCCGGCGTCCAGCCTGTGCAATCTGCGCTGCCGGTACTGCTTTTACGATGATGTTTCCAACAGCCGGGCGTGCAAGAATATGGGACTGCTTTCACACGAAATGGCAAAAGAACTGATCGAAAAAGCCTTTGCCGCCACAGAAGATGGCGGCAGCGTCCATTTTCTGTTTCAGGGCGGCGAACCGACCCTTGCCGGACTTGATTTTTTTCGGTTCTTTCTGGAAACGGAACGCTCCATGCAACGCAAGATCTCTGTGTTCCACAGTATCCAGACCAATGGGATCTGTCTGGACGAAGAATGGGCTTCTTTTTTCAAAACGAACTCTTTTCTCGTGGGAGTCTCTCTGGACGGCACGCGGGAGAACCATGATCTGTACCGGATGGACGCCGCTGGGCAGGGAACATGGGACAAGGTGACGAGCACGATCGCATTGCTGGATGCCTATGGAGTCGAAACGAACCTGCTCTGTGTTGTGACCGGACAGTTGGCAAGAAAGCCGCAGCGAGCCTTCAAGAGCCTCTGCGAGTTGGGACGCCACGATCTGCAGTTCATTCCCTGCCTTGACCCGCTTGACACGATTGGCGGGCAGGCATATTCTCTGATGCCGGAACATTATGGTCGTTTTCTGTGCGGCGTCTTTGATGCCTGGTACGATCAGCTGCAACGGGGCAATTATGTCAGCGTCCGCAATTTTGAAGACTACCTGCGTATCCTGCTGGGAATGCCGCCTACATCCTGCGCTTCCTCAGGCTCCTGTGGACATTATCTCACAGTGGAAGGCGATGGAAGCCTTTATCCCTGTGACTTTTATGTTCTGGATGAGTGGAAGCTGGGAGATCTGAGCCACTGTACCGTCGAAGATGCCCTGGACTCGCCCGTAAGCCGGATGTTTCTGGAACAGGGGCGAAAACGCCCGGCGGAATGTGCGGCCTGTGCGTATCAGCCGCTCTGCCGGGGCGGATGCAAACGCGACTGGGATGCCGCTGGAAGTAACCGCTTTTGCACGGCATATAAGCAGTTCTTCTCCTATGCGCTTCCTCGCCTGCAGACTGCTGCACGCTTTCTGGCACAACAAAACCGATAAAGAGATTCTCCCGGAGAGCAGGACTGCCTCCGGGAGAACTTTTATCGCAAGTCAAGAAATCAACACAACATTCAAACAGCATATTTGCGATATGCAATTCAACGTTGTTGCTGTTGCATTAAAAAGTTGAATTGCTATATTTTACCTTCTTGATCTTCCGGATGGAATGGCCATCGTAGAGAATGGGCTTCATGACATAGGTGTAGTTTCGGTCGTCGCATTCGCCGGTGGAGATCATCTCCATAAGCCGCAGTGCGAGCTGACGCCCCATTTCGAAGCCTTGCTCCACGGAGCAGGTAACATCTTCCTGCCGATAAGTCTCCTCAGAATAATCAAAACAGACCAGCGAGTAATCTTCTGGCACGGTCTTACCCATTTTTTGTAAAGTCTTCATCACCAGCCGATAGATGATATAGTTGCAGCAGACGATAGCGGTGCATTTAGGGATGCTCTTCAGAAATCTTTCGATGGAGCGGACATAGCGTTCGTTATGAGCTTCGTCGGAAATACACCACTTGATGTAATCATCGTTCAGATCCAAACCGCGACTTCGCATCGCCTCCGCCATGCCCTGAAACTTTTCGACACTTTGATAGTTATCGTACACGAATATCCCGGCGATATTGCTGTGACCGGCATCGATCAGACGCCCGATCAACTGATGTGCACATTCAATATCGTTGATGGTCACACGGGGACAGCGTAAGTTCCGATAGAAGTTGTTGTAGAATATCACCGGGATCTTGCGCCGATAAAGCTCCTTGTAGCAGTCAAGATTCGGGCTGAGGATGCTCGATTTGACACCATCCACGATGAAACCGTGAAAATTCTGATGTACCACAGTCTCCAGACAGCGGCGCTCGTTGCAGAACTTGTTGTCGGTCAGAAATACATGCAGATTTACCCGTTCCTGCGTCAAGACGCTGCGCACGCCCTCGATCAACCCGGAATTTGCGCTCGTATCCTGACCCTGTAGAATAAGGCCGATCTTGTAAAGAGCACCCTCCGTGTTCAAGTCTCGTGTCATTACTTTTTCCCGGTGAAAATAGGTCCCGCTCCCTTTGATCTTATACACGATCCCTTCATTCACCAGTCGGTCAATGGCAACCCGTATCGTTTCTCGGCTGACACCCAGCTTCCGGCAGAGAGCATTTTCTGAAGGCAGACGCTGGTTCCCGGAAAATTTGTTTTCGTCAATATAAGCCAGAAGCCAGCGATATACTTGATCGGATTTTTTCTCGACAGCCGAGAGCATGGGCAAACGCTCCTTTTTAGTCGGTGATGGTGGGGCGGGTACCTTCGGCGTGCTGAATCCAGTTCAGCAAGCGCTCACGAAGCTCCGCCTTGACGTTGGCGTATGCAGGGTCTGCAACAACATTGTTCAGCTGCCACGGGTCCTTCTGCATATCGTAAAGGAAGTCGTCTGCATAAACATCGGATGCCGCAGCCTCGCCGCCGTTGATGCCGGGGGCATAGACCGAATACATGTAATTTTCCGTGCGGATGCAGCGTCCGCAGCGGCTTTCCGAAATCTGTGCGTAGACCTCATTGACTCTATTATGGTTTTTCTTTTCCACAACGTCAAGCAGATTTTCACCGATCATCTTGTCACCGACATCCACGCCTGCCAGAGCCAGCAGAGTTTTAGGGATGCTTTCCGTACTGACCAGGTCGTTGATCTCCTTGCCGCCCGAGAACGGACCGCCGCAAATGACCAGCGGAACGTGCAGGCAGCCGTCGTGGCAGGAGCGCTTGTAATCATCATAGCCATTCAGGTGCGCATCACGGTTGCGGGTCTTGAAATGAGAACCATGATCGGAGGCGTAGAGGATGACCGTATTGTCATATAAGCCTTTTTCCTTCAGCTTCGCCACCAGCCTGCCGAGGTTCTCGTCGAGGCTGGCACACTGACCCAGATAATCCGGGTATTCTTCCGCTGCGTTGCCGCCCAGAGCCTTCAGGTCCTCCGGCAGAACAAAATTTGCAAATCGCTGCCGGGAACCGACGGGTCCTTCGTAGTGGTTGTGGTCGTTCTGGTGGTGCGGCTCGATCTGAGATACAGTCATAAAGAAAGGCTTCTCGCCGGTGTACTGGTCGAGGTAGTCCAGTGCAAACTGGTTGATGCAGTCGGCGCGGTAGCCTTTGAAGTCGATACGGTTGTTGTTCTCGTCGAACACATAGCCGTCGTAGCCGTGAGAGGTGAACTCCAGCACGTCCGAAGCGCGCCAGTAGCCGGTGTAGCCGCCACGCAGTTCCAGAGGAACAGCAGTGATCGTGTGGTCGATGGTCGGTTTCTTTTCCAGTTCGCCGTCCGAGGCCAGATGCCATTTGCCGATGTAGGCGGTTTCGTAGCCAGCATCCTTTTCCATGTACTCGCCCAGAGTCTTGACGTTGGAGGGCAGCATCAGATTGTTGCGGAAGCAGCCGGTCTCGGTGGGGTATTTGCCGGTCTGGAACAGGGCACGGCAGGGGCCACACACTGGCTGAGGAGAAAAGGCGTTGTCAAACTTCACGCCTTCTGCTGCCAGTTGGTCCAGATTGGGTGTGATATTCAAAGGTTGACCAAAGCAGCCGCAGGTGTCCCAGCGCTGCTGGTCACTGAAATAGAAAATAATATTATACGCCATGGTTTTACCTCCTTTTACTGTTCCGGCTTGGCAGCTTTTGCTTCCTTCATCTTGCTGCGAAGAATGCCGAGAATGACTACCGCGATCAGAGCAATGAAGATCCAGCAGTACAGGCTGCTGACGAAAATTCTGGGGCTTCCATCCGAGATGAGCAGAGCGCGGCGGAAGTTGGTTTCCGTCATGTTGCCCAGCACCATGCCCAGCAGCACAGGGACAGCGGGCAGTTCCAGTTTGCGCATGAACCATGCCATTATGCCAAATACCAGTGCCACGCTCAGGTCAAAATAGCTGCTGTTTACCGAGTAAGCACCGGCAAAGCAGAAGATAACGATGATGGGGGTCAGAATCTGCTGCGGGATAGAAACGACCTTTGCAAACAGGCGGGTCAGGTACTTGCCCTGCAGGAACATAAAGATGTTCACGAGGATGAGACCCAGCATGATAGCATACATGATCGCACCATCGGTGGTGAACAGCGAGAGACCGGGGTTCAGGCCGTTGATCATCAGAGCAGACAGCATGATGGCCACGCAGCCGTCACCGGGGATGCCCAGCGTCAGCAGGGGGATGAGGGTCGCACCGCAGACGGCGTTGTTGGCGGATTCGGCAGCCGCCACGCCTTCCACAGAACCATGACCAAAATTCTTCTGGGTGTTTAGACAGGTTTTTTGCCGTGTTGTAGGAGAACCACGAAGCTTCCGATGCTCCTGTGCCGGGCACGATGCCAACGCAGGAACCGATGACAGAACCCATCAGCACTGGGCGAAGCATCCGCTTATACTCATCTTTTGTGATCTTACCGTCGTCATTGCCGATTTTTCCGGCGTGGAGGTTCAGCTCGCTCCGCTTCAGCTCCGCCTTGCCGATGATCTCCACCAGTGCGAACAGGCCGATGAGGGTAACGGCAAGGTCGAGGCCCAGATACAGGCGGTGGACGCCGAAGGTAAAGCGGTCGTAGCTGGTCATGGGGTCTGCGCCCACGCAGGAGATGAGAAGGCCGAGGCAGGCAGCGATGATGCCCTTGACAAGGCTCTTGCCCGAGACGCCCGCGATGATGGTCATGCCGAACAGACAGACCATGAAGTACTCGGCTGTACCAAGCTGCGCCGAGATTTTGGCGACCTGGGGTCCGAGAAAGAGCAGCACCAGCGCAGAGAAGATGCCGCCGAAGGTGGAGGCATAGAGCGCGATTTTAAGAGCCGCCTTGGTGCGGCCCATCTTGGACAGTGGATGACCGTCCAGCATGGTAGCCGCCGCGTGGGGCGTGCCCGGGGTGTTGATGAGGATAGCCGACACCGAGCCGCCGTATCCACCCGCACAGTAAATGCCCAACAGGAACATCATGCCAGGAATCGCACGCATGGTATAAGTGACAGGCAGGAACAGGATGATGCAGAGGATGACACTCAGGCCAGGAATGGCGGCAAATACGCAGCCGATGAAGACGCCGAGATTGATCCAAATGATGTTTTCCAGGGTGAAGAGCAGCCCGGAGGCCGGGCCGATAAAATCAAACAAACCCATATTCTGCCTCCTCAGAAACTAACATTCAATACAAAGTGGAACACGACCCAGATCAGCACCGCCATCGAGACGGTGATGGCGTAGTAGAGGGGCTTCTTGCAGCGGAAAAACAGCAGGAATGCCACCGCGCAGAATACAGCACCCACTACGAACAGGTCGGTGACCTTTGCCAGAAGATATGTGACCACCAAAATGAGGACAATGACCAGAGCCTTGGCTTCTACCAGCAGGTTGAGTGTTTTGGTTTTGATCGGGCGGTGCATCACCATATTGTACGCCTCCCGACCCACCAGAAGGGCGCTCATGACCAGCATGAGCCAGACCAGCATCGTCGGAAAGGCACGACCATTCACAACGTCCTTTTCGGAGATTTGTACCTGCTGCGGCATGATGAGCAGCAGCACAATGCCGATGACAAGAAACAGGATGCCACAGACCAGGTCTACGGGGTACTCGATATTCTTCACCTCGAGCTTTGCGCCCCATTCATCCAGCTTTGTCTCAGTATGTTCTATCAGATTTTTCACCAGTTTCAACTCCTTTTTGAAGTGTAAAAGCAGGGGGAAAGGGATGACCCCATTCCCCCTGCTTCAGCTTTTTCGCTACGAGATTTTTATCAGCCGGCTACGATGTCCTTATACTGCTCAACGATACTCTTGACGTTTTCGATATGAGCCTTGACGTCATCTTCACTCATCGTGTCAACTTCCAGCAGCATGGTATCGTTTAACCACTTGACCATTTCCTGGTCGGCAAGGATCTTGTCGTACAGCTCCTTCAGTTCTGCGACCTTTGCGGCATCGGTACCCTTGCGCGCCATCACGAAGCAGCGATTGCGGAAGAAAGGATAGCCCTTGGAGCCAACGCCTTCAACACCTGCGAAGGGACCGTTTTCGATAGACTTGTCGTCGAATGCACAGACTACATCGACACCGCCCTGCTGGGAGGTTTCGAGGATCTGGGACTGGTGAGAAACTGCGAAATTCGTTTCGCCCTTTGCCACAGCCTGTGCGGCCTCGGCTGCAGACTGATACGGAGTCAACTTGAGCTGGTCGCCAGCACCCATTGAACCGAACAGAGCCGCTGCCAGGAAAGCTTCAGAGCCGGTAGCACCGTTGACTGCCACAGACACCGGGTTGCCAGCCTTGACATAGGCTTCCAGGTCGTTCAGATTCTTAAGGCCCAGCGAAGAATCTGCGGACAGAACGAAAACGGAAGAATACAGGTTCTCAACGAACTCGAAATCGTCATAGCTGAACTGCAGCTTGGAGGGATCCAAAGTCTCGGTAATGGCGAACAGACCTTCGCCAGCAAAAACGAGGTCCTTGTCGTTTGCCTTGGTGCTGGCTACCCAGGTGTTGACGGTAGCAGCATCGCCCTTGATGGCCTCTGCCACCAGAGTGATCTTCTTATCCGAGTAATCCGGGGACATGGCTGCGGCCTTCTGACTTACCATTGCTGCGACACCAGACGGTGCCCACGGGCAGGTGACCTTCCAGCTCTCCTGTTTGCTCCCGCAGCCGGTAAGCATCGACAAAGCAAGGACACCGGCGGTGGCCAACGCCGCAATACGTTTCTTCATCATTTTACTCTCCTTTTTTGTTTTGCCTTTTCGTGTGGGGGAGCACTCAATGGTGCTCTTGTTGTCAACAGGATAGCATTTTCGCCCATCGTGAGTCAACAAATTTTCTTATTTCTTGCATAAAGTTGTACGATTTGGCTGCTAAATGGCCATTTCTGTATTCGATATGAGAAAATATATTGTGCATATTGCTTTGCTGCACAAGTTTCTTTTGTGCAACTTGAAATACCTGGAAAACGATCCGCTGACGGACGGAAAAGGGAGGTGCTCATTATCTGGTATTGCCTTTTTGGATGGAAAGAGGAGGGAGGACGGGCAGTACAGCATATGGAGGTGTTTTCCTGCCCTCTATAAGGATGATGGGGGTTATCTCCATGTGAGGTCGGTCTCGTCTGATTGATTGCTGAAACCTTCTCACAGATAAAATAGAGCTCCATCTTGAAAACAGCGTAAAGATTTATTATAATAAAATAAATAGTTGTTTTTTGTGTAAAGGAGGGCTGAATCATGGCAGCACAGCGCACCTATCTGGCAATCGACCTGAAAAGCTTCTATGCCTCGGTGGAGTGCGTAGACCGCCATCTGGACCCCCTGACCACGAATCTGGTGGTAGCGGACGCCTCCCGCACCGAGAAAACCATCTGCCTTGCGGTGTCGCCCTCCCTGAAAGCTTACAAGATACCCGGCAGAGCGCGGCTGTTTGAAGCCGTCCAGCGGGTGAAAGAGGTCAACGCCCAGCGGCTGCAAACTGCCATCCGGCAGAAAAAGGCAGTCCGGGGAGAGGACGGCAAATATCACTTTGCCAGCACCTCTTTCAATGCCAACGCCCTGAACGCAGACCCTGCACTGGGGCTGAGCTACATCGTTGCGCCGCCCCGGATGCAGCGGTATCTGGACGTTTCCACCCAGATCTACAAGACCTACCTCAAATATGTGTCCCCGGCGGATATTTACCCCTACTCCATCGATGAGGTTTTCATCGATGTGACGGGCTATCTGCCCTATTACCACATGAGCGCCCACGAGCTTGCCATGACCATGGTGCGGGAGGTGCTGTACAACACCGGCATCACCGCAACGGCAGGCATCGGCACCAACCTCTACCTTGCAAAGCTGGCGATGGACATCGTAGCAAAGCACATCCCGGCGGACAAGGACGGTGTCCGCGTTGCGGAGCTGGACGAGCAGTCCTATCGGTATCTGCTGTGGAACCACAGACCGCTGACGGATTTCTGGATGACCGGCCCCGGCACCGTCAAGCGGCTGGAAGCCCACGGCATCCATACGATGGGGGACTTGGCACGGTTTTCTATTCACGGAGAAGATCGTCTGTATGAGATCTTCGGCGTGGACGCAGAGATCCTCATCGACCACGCATGGGGCTATGAGCCCTGCGGTATGGCCGAGATCAAAAGCTACAAGCCCAGCACCAACAGCATCAGTGAGGGACAGGTGCTGACCTGCCCTTACCCCAACGACAAAGCCAAGCTCATCGTCCGGGAGATGGCGGAGATTCTGATGTTCCGGCTCACGGAAAAGAAGCTGGTGACGGAATCCATCACCTTGGAGATAGGCTACGACCGGGAGAACATGGACAAGGGCGGCTACCGTGGTCTGACCCAGACCGACCGCTACGGCAGGGTCATCCCTAAGGCAGCCCACGGCACCGTCCGGTTTGATGCCCCCACCAATCTGGGCAGCACGATTATCAACGAAAGCGCAAAGCTGTTTGAGCGCATCACCGACCCGGCGCTGACGGTGCGGCGCATCACCCTCAACGCCAACAAGGTCACGCCGGACGAGGGCATCTATCAGGTGGACTTTTTTGCCGACACCAAAAAGCTGGAAAAGGAGAAAAAACTCCAGCAAGCCATGCTGGGCATCAAGAACAAGTACGGCAAAAACGCCGTGCTGAAAGCCAGCAGCTACGAGGAGGGGGCCACCATGCGCCAGCGCAACGCACAGATCGGCGGTCACAGCGCAGGAGGTTCGGCGGGAGGTTCGGATGGAAAACTACAAAAATAGCAAAATCGGGCGGGAGACCGCCAAAAAGTACGGGGACATCCTGGAGATGGAACGCCCCCAGACCGAAGAATCCCTCCGCAAGCACCCCCGGATGACCCTTCAGAACCGTGCCAAGATCTTCTCGCCCTTCTCTCCGCTGCGGGGGTATGACGAGCAGCTTGCCGCAGAAAAGCAGCGCACCGAGCGTGTGACGAGGCGCATTCTGACCGAGGAAGAAATGTCGGCCCTGTCCGATCGGCTGATGCAGGTCACCAAGGGCATGACCATCACGGTGCGGTATTTCAAAGAGGATACCGCCCACCCGGAGATCCCGACGGTGGGCAACTATATCACCCTGTCCGGAAAAGCAGACCGCATCGACCCGGTGTTCCGCACCCTGCAGGTGGGCGACACCGTGGTGCCCTTTGAGGATTTGGTGGAGGTCAGCGGGGAGGGTATCATGGACATTGATGTGTATCTGGGCATCGGGGAAGAATGAGATGACCAGAAATTCTGAAAGAGATGTTTATAGGACACCTCTTTCGGTAAAATGACCTCAGAAGAAGCAAAACACACTTCGGACGGAGGAAAATACAATGGCAAACGGTGATTACGGCTATTTTGGCAAAGGTGACACGGGCTATGCCCAGTATATGACGGCTTTCAACCGCAACTTCGGCGGATCGTCCGGCGGTGGCGGTGGAAACCACAACAATGGCGGCGGGGGAGATGGCAGCGGCTGCGGCTGCCTCATCGCCATTGCGGTGGTGGTCGTG
>OAWB01000921.1_pt1 | contig 12846 bp, 9 predicted proteins | sample 1550621 | NCBI WGS metagenome assembly OAWB01 (sample SAMEA2580107, study PRJEB22360) | human gut metagenome | biome: human gut; feature: human-associated habitat; material: faeces | place: Denmark | collected 2008/2010
TTATCTGTGGATTCCAAACGGTCGATTGCCTCCAGTACCGTTCTCTCCGGATCACTGTAATCCATGGAAACACCCATGACACGGGTCGCCCATTTGATGAATTTATCCATGTTGTCCTTATACACATATTTCATCCATGCTGGGGTAATCACTGCCAGTCCTGCTCCATGGGTAACGCTCTGATATTCACCAGACAATTCGTGCTCGATGAAATGGGATGCCCAGTCTCCAGTTCTTCCCATACCGGTCAGTCCATTATGGGAAAGAGTGGATGCCACCATGATACTAGCTCTCGCTTCGTAGTTCGCCGGATCTTTTACAAGAATCCGTCCGCAATCCATACATGTATGGAAAATAGCCTCACATAAATAGTCTGTTAAAATATCATTCTCTTTTTCTGGTGTAAAATACCGTTCAAAGGAGTGGGACATAATATCAATCACTCCACAGGCTGTCTGGAACGGCGGCAGGGTCATCGTAAGCTCCGGATTTTCAATGGCAAACCTGGCACGGTTAATGTCATTGTCACAGAAACGCTTCAGATTTTCATCCGCTTTTGTAATCACACAGCTGTTGGACGCTTCACTTCCTGTGGCAGCAATCGTGAGGATAACACCCAGCGGCGTACTCTTTTTCGGTACATCGTGCGGCACTCCGTCCTCTTCGATAAAGAAATCCCACACATCTCCCTCATACGGAAGTCCCATGGCGATAGCCTTAGTGGAATCAATGACACTTCCTCCTCCAATGGCCAACAGAAAATCCACGCCTTCTTTTTTGCACAGTTCAATGCCTTCATACACCTTTGATAAATGAGGATTTGGGACAACGCCTCCTAATTCTACAACCTTTAAACCGTCCGCTTTTAACATATCGATTACTTTGTCAACAAATCCATTTTGTTTTACGAATCCGCTGTCATGATGTACTAATACGGTTGTTCCGCCGTACTCCTTGATCCATTTTCCTGTTTCTTTTTCAGCTTCTCTTCCTACAACTAATCTGGTAGGACTTAAAAATGTAAAATCGTTCATGAAACTCCTCTTTTCTTTTTTATTCTTATTCCATGTTTGCGTGGCGGGCAAATAATTCTTTGTCTCCCTGATTCGTGATTCTCATTAAATCCATGACAATGGCATCATAAGTGATCCATGTCAGTTCTTCAAATGAAGATCCTGAAGACTGGACGCTGCCTTTTCCCTGGCCTGCGCATTTCTCAGTTACTCCTGGGATACGGATTGCTGCATCTGCCATAGAACCGATCTTGTTTTCCGGAAACATTGTAACGGTAGCGACTTTTGCACCCTGAGCCTTTGCCTTTTGGGCGTTGGAAACAAGACTGGCTGTATTGCCGGAACCAGAGCCTACGATCAATAAGTCCCCTTCCTGGATGCTTGGCGTCGTAGGTTCTCCCACAAAGTAAACCTGGAAACCTAAATGCATTAAGCGGTTGGAAAATCCTCTAGCTGCAAAACCGGAACGCCCTGCTCCACCCACAAAGATCCTTTTTGCGTTCATAATTAAATCTTCTACCTTTAATACATCTTCATTCTGGATCTCTTTTGCATTTTCCATCAATTCATTTAAGATTGAAAATACGTTTTTACATTCACTCATCTTTTTTTCCTCCTGGATTATAATAAGGCATCTTGAATTGCTTTTGCTTCGGCAACCGGGTCATCCGCATGTCCGATGGCAGATCCCACGATCACAATGTCTGGCTTTAATGCCACGTACTTTCCGATGGTCTTACTGTTGATCCCTCCTGCAACCGCAATCTGGGATTTCTTTGCGTTGGCTGTCATGACCTCCAGATCCTGGATCGGCTCTCTTCCCGCCGCCTGCTGGTCAGCTCCAGTATGCACTGCCAGGATATCCACTCCGATCTCCTCCATCTTTGCGATCCTTGCAGGCAGATCCTCCACGCAGATCATATCCACTACCAGTTTTCTCTCATAAGCTCTGGCTGCCTTTAAGGCTCCTTCAATAGTCAGGTTATCGGAGACTCCCAGGATCGTTGCATAGGCAGCCCCAGCCTCATATGCATAGCTTGCCTCCAGATATCCTCCATCCATGATCTTTAAATCCGCAAGGATCTCTTTTTCCGGGAAGAAACGGTGGAATTCGCGCACTCCCCGCATTCCTTCATCCATGACAAACGGTGTTCCCACCTCAATGATGTCTACATGTTCTGCTACTTTGTCAGCAAAACGCAGGGCATCCACAAGGTTCATTTCATCTAAAGCCAACTGTAATTTCATTTTTCATTCCTCCTGTTTTTAGTTTGATTTTTTTGCTTTATATTCGTTATAAGCGTTTAATATCTCTTCATAGATATGGCTTCCTGACTCAATACCAGTGTAATGTGTGACGGCTTTTTCGATTCCATTTTCCTCCACATATGCCTTGATCTCCGCGGCCTGTTCATCCCCTTCAACATCATATAAAAATGCCGCTGCGATCCCTTTTAGGATCAAATCATTGGCAAGTCCATACTTCTCACACTCGATCGCGGATTTTACCATGCGGTCTTCCGGATCCAGCTTACGGATCGGTGCCTTGGCGATCCGTTCAATGGTATCCTTTACGCCCGGTGTGGACCAGCGGCCGATGGTGGCGTCGATGTAATCTGCCATTTCCTCATGCGCAAATCCGTGCTTTTTCTCAATAAAGGCCCCTGCCTGCAGCATAATATCCCTTGTCAGTTTTGTATTCTCCGGAACCTTAAAGTAGTCCTGGATGATGTCATACCCCATCAAACGTGCAATGTATGCTGACATTGTATGCCCGCCATTGACAACACACAGCTTTCTTTCCAGATACTTGTCAAGATTTCCTGTATATTCAGCGCCTTTGATCGGCTGTGCATCAGGATCCACTAACTGATTCTTTTCGATGACAAGTTCATAAGTATTTCCAACATCAATTCCATCTCTTCCATCGCGCTCAGCTGCAAACACCATACGGTCGACTGCTGTGCTTGGGATACCTGCGATCTTTTCCAGTTCCTCTTCTGTGAGAAGACCTGTTTTCAGCAGTTCATTCTTTAACATCACTCCACAGTAGAATGCATTCTCACATGGAATTACATTAACTCTTTCTTTGCCTGCATCCAATCTTGCTTTTAATCCGGCTGCCAGATTGTTTGCAATCTTTGGAAAGTTATCTGCAATGACTGCGGTTGTCACCAGATCGGCATCCACGATGGCTTTGGAAACCTCCTCCGGCTGGGTGATCGGGGATAGCGCTGATACCTTGTCGATCTCTTTGCGTCTGTAATCTTCCTGGATCACATACAGATAATAATTGTGGTACTGGTTCATCTCTGCGTTCAGCTTTTCGTTGACATCCACAAATGTGATCTCATATCCGGTATTGTGCAGTAAGTCTGCGATAAACCCTCTGCCAATCTTACCCGCTCCAAAATGTACTGCTCTCATAAATAATCTCCTATTCTAAACCTGGTGTTCTTGTTCCTGTTTTTGTCTATGGTTAAATTATAGAAAACTTATTCCGGAAAATCCACTTCATCCAGTTCTGCATTTTTCAATTTTATTTTGACAAAAGTATCACTGTACTAAAATGTAATTAAAAATATGTTGGTCGTTTTAAAAAGAAAAAAACTTGCAGGTAATATTACCTGCAAGTTTTTTATACCCATGCGTGCTTCGCACGATAAAGAACTTTTTATTTTCTGGTCTTGTTAATCATAAAGGACTGCAGCGATTTTCGTAGGTTGAGTTTTTCGTAAAACCCTTCTGCTTCTGGCTGAGCGCCAAAAAACAAGGAGGTTGGCGAGATCTCCACTGCCCGTCTCATCAATTCTTTTCCAATTCCTTGTTTTTGATATTCTTTTAGAACAAGAATCTCTGATATTGTGCCAAACAAATAGCCGTCACTCAGTATCCGTACGCAGCCAACCAGTTTACCCTGGTCCCATGCCGTAATATTTATTGTCTTTTCAATGGCTTTTTGCATTAATTCAGCATCATAGGAACCGGGCCACACTTGATCTGCCATCTCAAGAACAAAGCGGACAAGTCCGCTTTGCGCGCCGATGTGCGGCTGCAAAGCAGCCTTCCTTGGCACATCGTGTGCATCATGCCCGCAGGGCTTTTTTATTCCATAGGGAGAACTTTCCTATGGAATAAAAATAGCTGCCTGAAGTCTTTTATCATCATTCATATAATGGATCATAGTACCCACCTTTCCTTTTTATTGTATATTTTATTGTCTTTTACAAAGACAGCAGTTCCGCCAAATACTGCTTGAACCGATATCCGATCCACTGTCTGATCCCCTTCTCATCTGCTTTATGGATCAAGTGCTGGATGTCCTTATCATCGATCACACTTTCCAGTACATGATTTAAAGTATTCTTTTCATATTCTGAGGGGTTTTCCGGATAAACAGCATAAATCACATCTGTATACTTTTCTCCGCTGCTCATATATTGTTCATCTTCAAAATGAACAGCAAATAATCGTGGCTCTGACATCTGTGAAAAAACCGCTTCATAATATACCATATCAGTTGCCGGTATCAGATAAAACTGCTGTTTTCTATTCCTGGCATCCAATTCGCTGGCCTGCCTGCCGCTTTCCTCAGACAGAATCCGGAGCAGGTTATTTTTTAAATTCTTTTCCTTTGCCTGAACAACTTTAAATCTCTTGATGACTCTTAAACCTACATCCATCAGAGCCCGCAGTTTTTCCAGCGATTCAATATGATCCCGTGTTTCCAGCTGGCGCTGTTCCTTCTCGCGGATGGTGATCTTACGCATAGTCTTGTACTTATGGCGTTTGATCGCCTCATGAATCTGTTCTAATTCGTTGCGGCTCAGCAGAGGGGATACCTTCAGATAGTTTCGTTTATCAATATAAAGAGGGATCGTGGATAGGATCAGGTCATATTCATCCAGGTTTTCCTGTCCAAATCCGATCAAAGACACTTCTTTTCTCACACAGATTTCTGGTATTTCCTGTTCCAGGCGGTGGGAGAGCATCTTAGATGATCCCATACCCCCTGAACATACTACAAGGATTCGGAAGGAGCGTTTCATGACATTGTCCAGGGATACTGCAAAATAAAGCACTAAATATCCAATCTCATCGTCCGGAAAGAAATCACCGTCAAAAATCCTGTCTGCACCCTCCCGGATCACCATAAACAACTCCTCATAGTCTCTCTTCACATCTTCAATCAGAGGATTGGAAATACACATACCGCTTCTGATCCTGATCAACGCACGGTCTATATGGATATATAGGCTTTCTTTTAGCTCTTTGTCCCGAATCAGCTGAATCCCCATACGGTCTTCCACATATTGAATAAAATTATAGATCTTGGCGTCCAGCAGATGATTCTGGATCGTATAGACTCTCGATGTATCCTGGACCATGCCCACATGAAGGACCCATCTGATATACTGCTCTTCTTGTTCGCTTAACATCACATGAAATTCTTTTTCCAGAGATTTTTTTACCTGCCTGGTGATCTTCTGCTCTTCTTTGTTGAAATTCTCAGTCTCAAATTCTTTTTTATAAGGCCTGCCTTTTTTATGACAGTCAATCATCATAGCGATCAGAAGAATATACTCCAAATACTCCCGGTCTTTGATCATCGTTGAAAGTTCATATTGATCCTGAACAATACTTTTAATGATCCGGTGACATACTGTCATAACATGGTGGTACCCATACTCTTCCATCCTCCTGACAAATGGATTTGACAGATCCCCTTCCTTATTCAGCCACTGATACAGGCTGGATTCATCTACATGATTCAACAATGTGTTGACTGTCAAAGCATTTTTTTCAATCTCACTTCCAGTGATCAGAATCCCTTCACCCTTTTTCTGAATCAGGTGCAGATCATACCCGCTGAGTTGTTCCTTTACTTTTTTGAGATCATTCCTCACTGTGGGGATGGATGTATCATTGTCAATGGCCAATGCCTCTGTCTTTATGTAATCGTTTTCATGAAGCAAATACAGCAAAATAAAATCTACCCTTTCTTTGGGGTCCACAATATAGATCTGATTTTTCATGCCCAGAAAACTGCGCAGATTCCTCATATCTTCCGCACTTCCCACTGCAACCATACCCTTTTTACTCGCTGTATTTAACTGAACACCGTATCCTCTCATGACTTCCATGACTTCAGGAATCTCACGGTACACTGTACGGTCGGATACCTCGATCTGTTTTGCAATCTCCCCGACGGTAACATACCCCCTGCTGTTTAATATGACTTCTATGATTTCTTTAATTCGATTTGACATCAGCATAGCTCTCACCTCGGTTATATTTTAGTACATACTATAATCCCTTTTCCATCTCAGCCAGCAAGTCGGTCATTAACAGGTCTGCATTTCGCACAATCTTCCGCCTGCTGCGGACATTTTTCTTTCATTCTAAGTTTAAACACAAGAACTGTCAAGCTGGGCTGTAACGCCCCGTCTTCCCTTCCACTTCGCTTTTGTTTACAAAACCGGACAGAAAAAGAGAGGAATGAAATATTTTCTCAAGCTATGATGATTGCGAAATTGACATAACAAATCTAAGAAGGAGGACTTATTATGAACGCTATTCAAGTTCAGAACGTACACAAAACCTACAAAAATGGGATCAAGGCATTAAACGGATTAAATCTGACCGTAGAATCCGGAGAAATCTTCTCCCTTTTGGGACAGAACGGTGCCGGTAAATCAACTTTGATAAAATTATTGACAACTTATCTAAAGGCTGATTCCGGCAACATGGCAGTCTTTGGGAAAGATATCAGGGCAGACCCTTTGTCCGTCCGTTCCAAGATTGCATGTGTATCTCAACAGTTATCCATTGATCCTCATTTGTCACTTAAAGAAAATATGATGTTCCAAAGTGAACTATATAAAGTTCCGCAAAAGCAGGCAAATCAGCGTATGGAAGAGTTGGTCAAAGTATTTGACCTGGCTTCCTTTTTGAAATATCCTGTAGCTTCGTACTCCGGCGGTATCAAAAGACGTTTGGACATTGCCATGAACATGATGTCAGGTCCCAAGATTTTATTTTTAGATGAGCCGACAGTTGGAATGGATATCCAGTCCCGCTTGGCTATGTGGAATATGATGAAAAGAATAAAGGCTGAATTTGGTACTACCATCTTTTTGACAACCCATTATTTAGAAGAAGCCGACAGCTTAAGCGATACCATCTGCATCATGAGAGACGGGCAGACGGCGGTTCAGGGATCCCCTTTTGAATTGAAGGGATATCTCCGCCAAGACAGTGTCAAGGCCGTATTTTATACAAAAGAACACGCAAAGGCAGCTAAAGAACAGTTATTCAATCATTTTGTTGAATATAAGATTACGGTACAGGATACTGTGATGACTGTGATCTCACATGACAGCAGGCATACCATACAGACCGTCATCCAGTTTTTTTTTGAGCATCAGATTCTCTTCAAAGGAATTGAGATAACACAGCCAAGTTTAGAAGATGTATATATAAGACTGACAGATAAGGAGGCAATAAAATGAGTACAATCACAATATTAAAAAAGAACATCAAATGGCGTTTTCATAACCGTTTTACAATCCTGATCACCATATTACAGCCCGTTTTATGGCTGCTTCTCTACAGTGGGGTCGCAGGACAGACGATGAACAATACTGGGATAAAAAATTACACAGCATATATATTTCCCGGGCTGATCGTTCTCGTTAGTTTTTCTGTGTGTTGCAGCAGCGGGATGATGAATTATATGATGAAATCAGATGGGAGCTTTTACAGGATCCTGATTGCCCCCATAAACAGGAATTCCATTATTTTAGGACAAGTATTAGAAGCGGTGCTTTGCTCATTTCTGGAAGCAGGCATTCTATGTCTGCTCGGCCTGCTCTTCTCTATAAACTTGTTCCAAAACGCCGCAGGATTATTCGTCATTGTTTTACTGATTTTTCTGACCGCATTTTTTATGGCCGCAGTATCATATGGGATCAGCCTGATTCTGCCCAATGAGATGATGTTTGAAACACTTATGAACGCAGTTGTTCTGCCCCTTTTCTTTTTAAGCTCTGCCCTGTTTCCGGTAGATGAAATACGGGGTGTGTTAAAAATATTGATCAATCTCAATCCCTTTACACATGTAATCAGCAGCATACGTTCTATTATATTTTATGGAACAGTCCGATGTAATGAACTGCTGTTTCCCATAATTCTTCTTACTGTGATGTCAATTCTGGCTTTTTTGTTTGCCAGATATAGATTAGAGAAAGAGACTGATCTATAAGGAAGAGAATCTGTTTCTACAGATTCTCAACTTTCTGAACGAAAACAGACTTTTTTAAAGGTTCAGCTTGGATGCCCGGCACCTCTCTGTATTCATCCTTTGTAACAAATATAAAAGCGCATGCCGCGAGACATACGCTTTTTAACTCAATTTATATTAGATATCTTTTTAACAAACGAGTTAATTCTAAAACATCGATAGGCTTTGCTATATGGGCATTCATACCGCACTCATAGCAACGTTGTATGTCGTCAGAAAAAGCATCTGCACTCATAGCGATGATTGGAATAGATAGAGCATCAGGATCATTTAGCCCCCGTATCGCTTTTGTTGCCTCAAACCCTGTCATATGCGGCATACGGATATCCATAAGAATGGCATCGTAATACCCTGCTGGAGATTTTTGAAACTTGTCCAGACATATCTGTCCATCTTCTGCCCAATCCAGTTCCACACCCAAGTCAGACAACAATTCACTTGCAACCTCCCAGTTAAGTTCATTATCCTCAGCAAGCAAGATACGGCGTCCAGATAAATCAATAGTTTGGTTCAATGTCTGGTCATATTCTGTTTCAATATCCATATATTGACGCAAAGCGTGATACAGCGTAGATTTAAAAAGAGGCTTGCAAATAAACCCACTAATACCCGCTTCACGGGCCTCCGCTTCAAATTCACTCCAGTCGTATGCAGAAATCAGCAGAATCGGTACTTCGTCTCCTAGATTCTTCCGGATTTCTTTTGCCACCTGAATCCCATTCATGCCAGGCAGTTTCCAATCCAATAAAATGATTTGATAATCCTCCCTCTTTATGTGGTGTTGGATTACCAGTTCTATCGCCTTTTCTCCACTTAATGTCCATTCAGCTTTTATTCCGATGTCTTTTAGTGTATCAATGGCTGCCTTACATAATAATTCGTCATCATCAACCACCAGCATATTCCAGGAGGGAAGAACCATATCCATTTCTACTTCAACCACTTTTTCAAAATCAAATGTGAGAAGAAATTCGGTTCCTTTATCAGGCTCACTTTTTATATCAATGGTTCCTTCCATTGCGTCAACAATGTACTTAGTAATCGCCATTCCCAAACCGGCACCCTCAGTTTTATGTATTCTGGTTCCATCCGCACGGCTATAAGATTCATATATTTTTTTCAGGAAATCTGACGACATACCAATTCCGTTATCTTTGACCTTGATATGAATTCGGACATAGTTTTCTCCTTTCGGAGATTTTTCTTCAGTAAGGGATAATTGTATCGAACCGCCCTCCGGTGTATACTTCGTTGCATTTGACAAGAGATTTAGCATAACCTGATTCAAGCGGACACCATCGCACCACACATTTTCTGTTAAAATATTTTCAATATGTATATGAAAGGTTTGTTTTTTAGTCTTAATCTGTGGCTGCATAATGTTAACAATTCCTTCAACAACTTCCTTTAAAGAAATTTGTTCTGTTGTTAAAGTTAATTTACCACTTTCAATTTTAGACATATCTAAAACATCATTGATCAATCCTAACAGATGCCTGCTCGATAAAGTAATTTTTCTAAGGCAATTCTGTACCTGTTTCTGGTCATCTATGTGAGCTGTGGCAATTGCGGTCATGCCGACGATTGCATTCATGGGTGTACGGATATCATGACTCATATTTGCTAAAAATTTGCTTTTGGCTTTGTTCGCTTCAAGAGCCGCCTGCTGAGCATTCTCCAATTCATACACCTGAGATCGGGTTATGGAGAAATACCGAAGAAAAATCAATGTTAAAATAATTAAAATAGAAGCACAGGACAATAATGTCATGAACATACGCTGGCTGCCCAGATTGTTTATAGCATCATCCAATCTACTATAAGGCATTACCGATACTAAATACCACTCAGAATAGGGCAATGATATACCGTATATTTGCCGTTCCTCACCATTTACTTTAAATGTTGTAGCATATTCTTTGCGATTTTTTAGTGCAGCACCAAATTCTTTAATAGAATTTTCTACAGATAACTCATTTGTAGTCGAATCAAGCTGCTTTTGTAGTTGTCCAAAGAAAGAGCTTAACTCAGTGTTAGGATTCTGTATCACAAAACTACCATCCGGCCTGATAATATGATAATACATCAGCTGCCCTTCATCCTCTAAGGAAAGGAAATCAGTAATATATTCCAGAGGAACGGCTGCAATCAAACCAGTACTCTTATCGCCATTGTGCATCGGATAAGCAGCATCAATGCCAAACAATACCACTTTATTTCCGGCAGAATCAACGCCAACAGCGACTCGCCGTTCCCCCTGTAATAATGCTTCTACAAAAGGTTTTGGGTTAAGTGGCTGTATGGATTTCCCATAAAGTGTCTGAAAATCTCCCTCGGCAGAACAAAGCGCTAAATAGTCAAACCCCCTGACCTGTGCCCTGTAAATGAGTTCCTCATATAGATTCTTTCTGTCTTTGTTATCTGTTGATACAACAGAAACAACTCCGCTGACCTGATCAAATCGCAATTTAATCACATTTTCAAAATGTCTGGACATTTGTTCATTCATACCGGACATATAAATATTTCCGATTTCATAAACAGTTTTTTTACTTTTTCGGCTCATATAGATGCCGAGCAGACTGAAAATAATAATACTAAAGATCAAAAGCCCAATAAAGCTGAATATTAGAAAACGTGTTGTAGAATTCTTGTTTTTGCTGTTTTCCACTGATGCTATTCCTCCTTAGAATTCTTAAAGTCTTCTATAACATTGATTATTTCATAATAATCCTTTGATAATTTCGGCATCATATCAACAGCTTTATTCCAATCATTTTCTCTTAATGCCTTTGTTACCAGACTACTGCTTTCAAACAATCTGGTAAAAGAAAGATTTTGACAAATTCCTTTGAGTGTATGAACGGCTCTTAGCGCCTCTTCATGGTCTTTATTCTCCATAGAGGCTTCTAATAAGTGAAAGCTTTTATCGTGCAGGAATTTATATACAAATTTTTGAACGATTTGTTCACGCCGCAGTCTGCCCAATACTTCCTCAAAATCGCCGCCAAATTTTATATAACAATCTTTTAGATTCATAATCATAATTCCTCCTTTTTAATTGTTGTCTGTAATATCCTCATTCTCGTCCAGAAAACATACAGTCACCTGATTTTTTGCTTTTTTTGAAAGATACATCATATTGTCTGCAGCTTTAAAAAGTTTTTTTATGGTTCCTATTCCATATGCTCCGCCTATGCTGACAGACATATGTAGTTCGGGATGGTCATCAATTATCAGACGATCAACAGAGTGTCTGATTCTCTCCAATTTTTGCTCAAATATATCTGCAGGTATACTAAAAAAGATAATTAAAAATTCATCGCCCCCATAACGGATAACGGCATCTGTTTTTCGTACACAGGATGAAACAGTTTGTGCAATGTTTTGCAATACGATATCGCCTACATCGTGGCCATAATTATCATTGATGTGTTTGAAATTATCTACATCGATTACGACCATTGCCTGAATACCATCTGCGCCTTGAAAATGCTCATCATAATAACGGCGATTGTAGACACTGGTTAAGGAGTCAATATATAATAGTTGAAGATCTCGTTGTTTGCGAGACAGAAAGGTGTATTTTTCATAGGAAAACAGCCTGTCATAGTCTATTTTATTTCTTATATCTTGAATATTTTTAGTCTCTCGTTCTGTGGAGACATCCATAAGTTCACTTTCAAGTGTGTCCGCAATTTCTTGCAGGCACAGTAAAAGAGTAGGATTAAATGCACCACATCGTCCTTCTAAAATCATTTTCAAAGCTTCTTCATGTGAATAAGCTTTCTTATAGCATCGTTCACTGATCAAGGCATCGTATACATCAGCCAGCGCAACCACCTGGGCAGCTATGGGTATTTCTTCTCCCTTTAATCCATCCGGATAACCACTGCCATCATACCTTTCGTGGTGCCATCGACAAATCTCAGAAGCTACTTTGACAAGCGGGGCTTCCTGTTGCTCAATGGACAAGTCTAATAGCATATTAGCTCCAACCATTGAGTGAGTTTTTATCACTTCAAATTCCTCTGGCGTAAGCCGTCCAGGTTTATTCAATATCGCATCTGAAATCGATATTTTTCCAATATCGTGCAGCGCAGAAGCGGTGCTGATCAAAGAAATATCTGCTTTGGACAAGGGATATTGATCAGTAAGCTGTACCAGCTGATTTAGCAAATATTTTGTAATAGTATTAACATGCAATATATGCAAGCCACTCTCTCCATTACGGAATTCCACAATGTGAGACAGGATTGTAATCATCAGCTTATTATTTTTTTCCTGCTCATGAAATTGTTCTGCAATAATTTTTTCAAGACGCTGCTGTCGTGCATATAAAAGCATTGTATTAGAAATTCGGCGCTGGACAATGGTCGAATCAAAGGGACGGCTGATGTAGTCAAAGGCCCCCAAATCGTAGGATCGCTTTATATTTAAAGGAGAGTCATCAGCCGAAATCATAATAACAGCAAAGGTGTCATTCCAGTGGTATTTGTTTATGTAAGCTAATACTTCAAATCCATCCAT
>OAWB01000927.1_pt1 | contig 12807 bp, 14 predicted proteins | sample 1550621 | NCBI WGS metagenome assembly OAWB01 (sample SAMEA2580107, study PRJEB22360) | human gut metagenome | biome: human gut; feature: human-associated habitat; material: faeces | place: Denmark | collected 2008/2010
GCAGCAGGATCCCTGCCATAACCAGAATCTCAGACAGCGGCAGATGATAGTCATTCAGTCCGATCATTCCTGTCTCCTTGCACTTAAGAAACAGATAATATCCAATCACATTTCCAAGGGTGAGTGCAATGACCAGAGTACCTCCAGTAAAAATGAGCCCTTCCATCTGAAGCATTCTTCTCACCTGTTTTGCCGTCATACCGATGGCCTGGAAAATCCCCAGTTCCTTTTTCCTTGTGACAATGCTTGTAATCAGAGTGTTTGCCATATTCATAAACCCGATGAGCCCGATGACAAACAGCAGGGCGTACAGAGAATCCCTGAGCAGGCCGATGCTAAGCTGCACCTCCTGATAAGCATCGTCATAAGATTTAATATGATAAAATTCACTGGTATCCATAAGCTCTTTCAGCTTCTTTTCCACTGAAGCCTTTTTCTCCGGCCTGCATGTCACATAAATCTCGCTGGTCAGATCCGTTTTCGTACCAAGCTTTTCAAATGTCTCCTCCGTCATTGCCCATGAGGCATCCATATGGCCATTGGCAGATCCGACAACAGTTGCGGAAAATGGAATTTTTTTCGTTCCATCCAGTATCTCCATATGAAGCTTGCCGCCGATATGATACCCGTAGTCTTCAAAAAAGTGATCCCAAAGATATACAACCCCGTTGTTATTCTTCATCGTATCATAGTCCGCACTTCCCCGCTCCAATTCTTTCTTTACAAAAGCGTCAAAATCCTTCTTTGAGAGAATCTGGATGACAGAGGTTCCTTCACCACCCTTTTTCTTCACATTTACCACCGCCCATTTTCCGGTCTCTACTTTGGTGACACCGTCGATCTGGCGGATCTGATCCGTCATATTTTTGTCCATCAGATTTTGTTGCTGCACACGGTTCAGATTCTTCTCCGGGTACGTTTTGTCATCTAATCCTGTATCCAGAGTAATATAAAAGTCTCCTTTTTTCACATCCTTTCCGGCCTCGTATGCCGGATTCATATTTCCTCCCAGGTTCGCAATGACAATGAACATAACACAGCTGAGTCCCATGGTGAGGATGGTGGTCACTGTCCGTTTTTTATTTCTCGCCAGATTTGCCTGGGTGATCCTGATAAGATTGATCTGCCGGCAGCCTTTCCGGTTCTGTCTCTTTTTCCCTGTGCCCTCCTGGTACCGTACGGCTTCTACTGGAGAGACCTTGGCTGCCACCTGCATAGGCCGTTTCATAGACAGATACACTGTGAGCAATGCCAGAACCCCTGCCCCGATCAATACCGGCAGGCTAAACAGCGGTGTATTTGAGATCACTTCCCCCACAGTCTTGTTGGTGCCTCCGATCCCTGCAATTTTCACAAAGAACAGCTTTGTTACGATAAATCCTATGAACAGGCCCAGAGGTATGCTGATGCCTGACAAGATCATTCCTTCCCTGAAGATCATCTGCTTCATCTGTTTCCTGGTCATACCGATGGCACGCAGCTTTCCATATTCCTGTACCTTCTGCACCATACCCACATAAAAAATATTATAGATCACAACGATGCTGAACAGGATCACAATGGCAGCCACAAATGCCCCGACAGCAACCGTCTGCGTCCCCGGATCTGTATCCCACATGATAAAGATTTTATTTAACGAAATATTACGTTCGGGGATGGATAGGGCTTTCCCTAAATCCTGGATACTTTCTTCCATTTCATTTTCTGTCATCTTCTGATCGTTCTTCATTTTAAAACATACTGAATATGACCGCTTTTTTACAGGGACCGTGTTCTCATAAAACTTTTTAGACACCACCGCACCGTAAGTCTGCTTTAAATCATTTATCTCATTATCCGGCAGGAAACCAGAGATCTTAAAAGCCTTTTTTATAACTTTGCCTTTTGCGCCGATCCTGTATGGAACCGTGACACTGTCTCCTATCTCCGGTTTTTTAAGACCCAGGTTTTTAAAAAATGCCTTTTGGGCCATGATTTCGTTTTCTTCCACAGGAATCCTGCTATGTCCGGTCATCTTAAGGTTCGACATAGCTCTTGCTTTTTGGTCATAGTAGGCCAGGATCCCACTGGCTTTTCCCAGATCTGCCGTGGCGGCATTGGCCATAACTCCTGCTTTTTCAATTTCTCCCCGGACTATGATCTCCTTCATTTTTTCTTCGCCGACGTTCATAAATGCCCCGTGGAAATCTCCGTAGAGCGCAGAACTATTTGCCTTGTTGGCCTTTAATAAACCATTGCAGCTCAGTCCGATGATCGTAAGCAGCGCAGTTGTCAGAATAATCGAAATTGCGATCAGGATACTGCGCCCTCTGTTCTGCCTCAGGTTTTTTTCGGATAACTTTGTGACTGTCTTCATCTACCTCACCACCTTGCCGTCTTCGATCAGGATGATCCGGTCTGCCATCTGTGCGATCTCCTCATCGTGGGTGATCATTACCAGGGTCTGTCCATATTTTTTTGCCGTCATCTTGAGCAGGGAGATCACCTCATCCCCGGTCTTGGAATCCAGATTCCCTGTGGGCTCATCTGCCAGAATGATGTCTGGTTTAGAAGCGATAGCCCTTGCAATGGCTACCCTTTGCTGCTGCCCTCCCGACAGGGTATTCGGAAGGCTCTGCTTCTTCTCTGTCATTTCCAGTGTCTTTAGGATTTCTTCCACGAACTCTTCATTCAGTTTCCTTCCATCCAAACCAATGGGAAGGACAACATTCTCCCACACATTCAGAGAAGAAATCAGATTAAAAGACTGAAAAATAAAACCGATCTTTCTGCGGCGGAAAATTGCCAGTTCCTCCTCTTTCATACAGCTGATATCCTTACCCCCGATCAGCACTTTCCCGCTTGTGGGATGGTCCAGCCCTCCCAGCATATGAAGCAGCGTACTTTTTCCTGAACCGCTTTTTCCCACAACGGCAGCAAACTCTCCCTGCCTGATCTCAAGAGAGGTGTGGTCAATCGCCCTTACCTCGTTTTCTCCCTCTCCGTAATATTTACATAAATCTTTTGTCTCTAACATAATATTTTCACTCATGATCTTATACCTCCTTGTTATACTGACAATGATAACCCTTTACTCTTTCATTTGGCTTTCAATCAAAAAGAAAAAGCCTTACAAATCTGTAAGACTTAAATGTAAGATAAAGATACTGCCCTGTTTGCCGGCAGAAACCGAAACCGTTCCGCCCTGGGCCTCCAGTATTTTTCTCGTGAGATACAGTCCCACTCCGGATCCCTCCGCTTCTTTTACCCTGTCCTCGTTTCCTCTGTAAAATCTCTGAAAGATCTTGGAATAATTTTCCCGGTCAATCCCGATCCCTTGATCCTCAATCTCAATACGCAGAAAGCTGGTCCGTTCCATCATCCGTATTTGAATGTCCGTGCCTTCATTACTGTACTTTACAGCGTTTTCCAATATATTGGCAATGGCCTCCCTTGTCCACTTCGGGTCGTGGAAAATCTCCAGGTTCTCTATGGAACTGCTTTCCTTGATAACCTCAATCTGGATCTGTTTTTCCTGAGCTTTCACATATATGGTGCTGACTGCCTGAGCGATGGTATCCATGATCGGTTTCATTTCCTTTTGGATCGAGATCATTCCTGTCTCCATTCTGGAAATGTTGATCAAGGCTTTTGTAAGGCTGTCCAGCCTCTTTGTCTGTCCCACTGCCTGCTTAATGAATTCCTTCTGTTCCTCTTTCGTCAATTCCTCTCCTTCCAGCAGTTCCAGGCATATACCAAGACTTGCCACCGGTGTCTTCAACTGATGGGAGATATCCGTGACCAGAGACTTTGTCCCTTCCTTTTCCTCCCAAAGTTTGTTCTCATTGACCATAAGTTTCCTTCCCAAAGAATCCAGCCGGCTCAGAAGCTGGCTCTTTGTTCCCTCCGCTTCCTCATAGGAAACCTGATAGTTCCCTAAGTAAAACTGTTCTGCCATGGCCCGGAGTTCTTCAAATTCCTGCTCCCTCTGCGCTTTCGTCTTTTTCATCCAGAGAAACGCTGCCCCTGCCACCGCACCATAGACTCCAAGAAGCAGTGCAGCCGACCAGTGCATGTATTGTCTCATCTCGGTGCGCAGGCTCTGCTGCACTGCCTTTTTATATCCGTACTTCCCAAGGATCTCCCTTCCCCTCGCTTTCACTGTATCCTCCCCTTTTTCCCGGAGCATATGATACAGTGCGTCCTGTGTCTTCTCCGTCTCCAAAACCCCGGCAGCCTTTAAGATCTGGCTCTCCTTTTCCATCAGCCTTCTGTTTTCCCTGACACATCCAAGGCCGAAGAGAAAAAGGAAGATCGCCGCTGTAAAGATGCTGAAGAAAATCCACCTGTTCTTTTCTGTTATCTGTCTCAAGATCCTGTACACTCCTTATCCCAGAGATACCCGATGCCCCTGATATTTTTAATGTATTCAGGCTTTGACGGCTCCTGCTCAATCTTCTCCCTAAGCCTTCTGATATTGACTGCCACCGTGTTTTCATCGACAAACTCCCCGTCCATATCAAAAATCTGTTCCAGGATCTGTCCTTTGGAAAACACCTGCCTTGGATGAGTAATAAATAAGAGAAGCAATTTCCACTCATTTTTGGTCAAATTTTTCTCTTCCCCTGAGATCAGCACCTTCATCCCATTTTTATGGACACAGACTCTCCCTGATTCAATCTTTTCTTCCCGGACCTCCATACGAGCAAATACCGCATGAACTTTTGATATGAGCACCGCCAGACTGAACGGTTTTACCACGTAGTCGTCAGCTCCCGCTTCATATCCCATGACAATGTCAATTTCCTGGTCCATGGCTGTCAAGAACATAAACCGCACGTTGCTGGTCCTGCGTATCTCCCTGCAGAAGTCCAGCCCGCTGCCGTCCTCCAGTGTAATATCACAGATGATCAGTTCAAATTCATTTTCATTCCAGAGTTTTATGCCTTCCTGTATCCCTGCGCATGCTTCTGTCTCATACCCCTCCTTTTCTAATTTAAAACAAATCCCTCGTCTGAGACTTTCGTCATCTTCCAGCAATAAAATCCTTCCGTTCATCCTGACCTCCGCTTTCATATCCCATTCATTTCGTCTTTAAAAACATACTGCAGAAAATTTTTATGCCTCTGAAACCCATAATCTGAATACAGCAAAACTCCCATGTCAGATGCGGTCACATGGACAGCTCCGCATCCATAATTTTTTGCCTCATCCATGACCATATTTAATAAAACTCTAGCGATCCCTTTTCTCCTGAACTCTTTCTTTGTATACATGCTGGAGAGAATACCAATCTTCCCCGATGGATTCGCATAATACGGAGGTTTCTCCGTAAACGACATTCCACTGGTGTCCACGATTTCCCTACCGCACACCCCAAGCCATGAAATGTACCGGCCGTTTCCCAGGTTCTTATGATAAAATCCAGTCAAATAGGGGGTGAGATCAAAGTCCGCCTGTGCCCCCTCGTCCTGGAGCTGCTCCACTCTCATCTGGACGATCGTTGGTATGTCATGTATGTCCATCCTTCGGTATGATATTATTTTTTCTTTCTCCATAGAGGGTCCCCCTTTTCTATAGATCTTTCAGCTTTGTCCCATCTTTTGTTTTCCAGTCTATATTTCCATTGGAAGTGTGCCCTAAGACAACTGCCGAAGCGGCCGACGGCGCGCTGAATTCGTAATTCTTTATAAAGGTCCTGTCAACAATTGTTCCATCCGTCTCCAGCTTATTTCTCAGGTTAAAATAAGTCTTCCCTCTGGTTTCCAGTGATGGGACAATATGATCGGAAATAACAGAATCCTTTAGCACGGTAAATCCTTCTGAGCTGACAAATCCTTTCGCAGAACCGCCGGATCCCTTACAGTACAGATAAATCGTATCGTCTGTTGCCTGCGGAGCCGGCACTAACGCTTTATAGCCTAAAATACTGATCAAAACTTTTACATTCTCTATGAATTCCTCCATCACAGCGGTCTGTGATTCTTTCATAACTGTATTTTTCCTGCATGATAATCCCTCAAATGTTGATTTAACCGTTCCACAACATTTTCCGCTTCTCCTATATACGGAATCATCCCCGTCATCGCCCTGACAGAAAAGAAAATGGACACCCGCGCCCTTTACATCCTCTCTGTCACATCCAGGAACTTCTGTTCTTGGGATTTTAATCGATTTTCCATATGGCATTTTATCATCTCTTCATTTTCACACATTTTTATCACCCAACATTAAAACATCTTATATAAAAAGAAAAGAAACATTCCTGCCTGACACAGGATAATGAAAGGGATCCCATACCGGAACACCGGTTTCCTCGTCTTATGCCGGAACACCTGCATTCCCGTAAAGGCTCCCAGGGACCCGCCTGCCACTGCCAGCAGGATCAATGTCTTTTCCGGTATTCTCCACTGATTCTTTTTTGCCTTTTGTTTATCACTTCCATACAAGAAAAACGCTATTACATTGATAAAAAGCAGATAGATCATAATTGTCTGCATAGCTGTCTCCTTTCCCTTGATCATTTCTAAAACTAAGATTCTTTTTTATTATAGCATATGACGTCCAGTATTTTTATCTATTCATCCGTAGAGATCCGTGATATCTTTATCATACTATTAAAATTCCCAGCGATATTACATACTGTTCGCTGGGAATTTTTATGAAACCTCTTATATAATTTTTAGTAACCTTCCTGTTCACCGTTAGAATACCCTTCAAGATAACCATGGAACTCTATTTGATTCCGGTCATTTATGATGTTTGAGGATATTTTTTTCTGGCTGCAAAAACTGTAAATCTCATCTTCCGCAGTGTAAACTCTCAAGATCGTCAATTGATCTTTCCTGGCTGTTTCTTTTTGGTTTTCTCCTTTATATTTTGTTGTCCCTGCTGAATAGATGCTTCCCCTCAGCTCAAGAACAGTCTCTGATCCATGCACTCCATTCCTGGTTATCTCTACAGATCCCAGTGCAGTATATTGTTCTTCAGGTGTATAAATTTTAATCAAAGTTTTCTTGCTGTCATCCAGTACCAGTTCACTTTCGCTATCTTGTTTCTTAATATCATAGGATCTGTCTCTTGCCTGGCAATGTTCTCTCCAGCAGTAAGCGAGTGTAAAGATAACACACAACATCGATACCGATATGACAGCTGCTCCTGTAAGTATCAGTTTTTTCTTTTGTCTCAATAGCTTCCTCCTTGTCAGTATCCGATATCAGAAATCCACCCTTTGATCTCTCCCTGTACCTCGGAAATATTATCTCTTTATATTTCTATGACATTTTCTTTAACCTCAGAATCCTTTCATGCATCTGCAGTATGCTTCACACTGACGAACAGTCCTTCTGTGCCGCTATCGTAATTTCTCATAGTCTTCATCCGCCATCGGCTCCAGCCACTCATTTGAAGCCTCGTCTGCCGGTACTTCCACAGCCAGATGGGAAAACCAGCTGTTTTTCGCCGCGCCATGCCAGTGTTTGACCTCCGCCGGAATGGACACCACGTCTCCCGGCTGAAGCTTTTGCGCTTCTTTTCCCCATTCCTGGTAATAACCACACCCTCCGGTCACCAGAAGGATCTGTCCTCCTTTGTGGTGGATATGCCAGTTATTCCTGCACCCAGGCTCAAAAGTCACGTTACCGATCCCAACTCCTTTTGTAGTAAGCATTTTAAGATAACTCTGTCCTGCAAAATACTGAGCAAAGGCATCATTTTTTTCTCCAACAGGGAAAACCGCCCCTGATCCCAGCTGGGATTTCATCACATTGGTACTCTCTTCCTCCTTCCAGACTTCTTTTGCAATGTTAAATGCCGCCCAGGCTTTTGGCCAGCCGCTGTAGAAGGCCAGCTGCGTTAATGTTTCAGCAATCTCTTCTTTTGAAAGGCCGTTTTCCTTTGCTTTTTCCATGTGAAATTTCAGCGAATTGTCAAAAATTCCACTGGTCATAAGCGCCGTCACTGTAATCAGGCTCCGGTCCCTTGGTGACAGCTTCTCTTCTCTGGACCATACTTCCCCAAATAATATATCATCATTTAATTCTGCAAACTGTGGCGCAAATTTCCCCAATGCTTCTCTGCCTGCTGTTACTTTTTGCTTCTTCATATTCCTTACCTCCACAAAATTTGATTTTGCCTTATGACTGATTCTCTTTTTCTTCTTGAATCTTAAATCTGAGATAATCCAATCGTTCCAGCTGCTTTTCCCGGAAGTGAATCTCGTCCAGGGCCCTCCTTCTTTTTTCCTCCAGCATCTGCATTCTTTTATTATCCGTTGTCTCACCCGACAGTAAAAGCTTCATATAAGTTTCTACTTCATCCATATCAAATCCAATATCATGCAGTGTCATGATCAGACTCAGGCGTTCCAAGTCCTGGTCATCATACTGCCACACTCCCATGACATTTTTCACCGCACCGCATAGGCCCCAGCCCTCATAATTCCCTCAATATTTCTACCGGGATTCCATAATTTTCACTTGCTTCCTTAATGGTCAATCGATCACCTCACTCCTTATAGAATTAAAATAAAAGTGCTCCTTTCTGGAACACTTTTTATTTTAATCTGAGCCGAATTTTATGTCTAATACCTATACTTAATGATGAGGAATGTGTTTTAAGCATTTCTGTTAAAATACTCTTTGGCATGATCGAGAAACGCAGAGGTAGTCTTTGAAAAGATCTGGTGCTTTTTCCATGCCAGAACAGAGCCTAGCTCCAGCTGCGGGGAAAAGGGTACAAAACAAAGAGAGTCAAACTTACTTTCCAATTTAATACAGAGCAAAGCCCCGGCATTTTTTTCTGCCATGATAGCGGCATTGTAGATTAGATTATGCGGCGACCTCAATCTGATCGGCATACTCACCAAACCAGTTAGATAGTTCATTCTGTACAAGCTCCCGTTTCGTAGACAGCAGCGGGATGCCGACAAGATCCTCCGGGTGGATCTCCTTTTTATGAGCCAGCGGGGAGTCCTTACGTACCAGCACTCCCCATTGCTCCTTCTGGGACATACGAATGAACCCGTATTTCCCGATATCCACCGGCTCCAGCAAAAGCCCCAGATCGAGAAGACCTCTCTCTATGCGGTCTTTGATATTGTCCGCATTTCCACTGTATATTTCATAATGGATAAGAGGATATTTATCCCGGAAAGAAACAAGGAACTCCGAAAAACAACCCATGCTGTGGATCTCTCCGCAGCCGATGGCGATGTCTCCGGACAGCTGCCCCTTGTCAGACAGCTCCTGTTTTGTTTTTTCTGCAAGGGAGACCAGCTCCTGGGCTCTGCGCTTTAACAGCATGCCCTCTTCTGTCAGCATGATCTTGTGGCTGCTGCGTTCAAATAACTTCACCCCCAGTTCCTCTTCCAGCTGCATCAGCTGTCTGGAAAGGGTGGGCTGGGTCACATGCAGAAGATTGGCAGCTTTTGTGATATTTTCTTCTCTTGCCACCATCAAAAAATAAGTCAACACACGAAGTTCCATAGTGTTTCCTCCCTTATTTTTCTCTTATAAGCCTGCAGGCTGCTTCAATTTCTCTGTAAAGTCAGCCATGGCCTCAGAAATCTTCAGCTGCTGCGGACAGACCGCCTCACATCCTCTGCACCCGATACAGGCGTCCGGGCGTTTCTCCTCCGGCAGAGCTTCCACAGCCATCTGTGTGATGATTGTTGTGTTAAAGCGGCTTTCATTATATAGGGAAAGCAATGTAGGAATATCCAGCTTCTTCGGGCAATGGGAGGTACAGTACCGGCAGCCAGTGCATGGAAGGATATCCAGCATACTATCTGCCACTTCCATCAGTGCCGTCATTTCTTGATCATCCAGAGGTTTTTCTTCGGCATATGTAGCCACATTTTCCTCCAGCTGATCCATATTTGACATGCCGGATAAGACCATGGTCACTCCGGGAACGGTCTGGAGAAAACGGAATGCCCAGGCTGGAATCCCCTCATCTGGACGGAGGTTCTTAAGTTTCTTGCTGTTTTCTTTTGAAAGCGCGGACAGTTTTCCTCCCCTAAGCGGCTCCATGACCCAGACCGGCATCTCATATTCATTGAGCAGTTCTACCTTCGCCTTGGCATCCTGAAGCTTCCAGTCAAGATAATTCAGCTGGATCTGGCAGAATTCCAGATGCTCTCCGTAAACATCCAAAAAGCGCTTTAACGTGTCATAGCGGCCATGGCAGGAAAATCCTAAATGTTTGATCCTTCCGGCCTTTTTCTGTTCTAAGAGATATTCCATGATGCCGTACTTTTCGTCCACATAGGGATCGATATTTTTTTCATAAACGTTGGGAAACAGATAAAAATCAAAATGCTCCACCCCGCATTTATTCAGCTGCTCTTCAAAAATGCTGTCCACTTTGTCCATATTTGACAAGTCATACCCTGGAAACTTGGTTGCCAGATAATAGCTTTCTCTCGGATAGGCACTCAGTACCTTACCTATCACAGTTTCTGACTGTCCGTCATGATAACCGTAAGCGGTATCAAAGTAATTAATCCCGTGTTTCAGGGCATAATCCACCATCTGTGCCGTCTGCTCCACATCGATCTGGGTATCCCCTCCACCTTTTATCAGCGGCAGTCTCATTGCTCCCAGCCCCAGTGCAGAAAGTTTAGTTCCTTTAAAATCTTTATAAATCATACAAATCCTCCTTGACTTCATCTCTAAATCCTCGTTGTGCTTGCTTCCTACTATTAAGAATACTCCTTGTAGTTAACTCCAAGTCAAGGGAAATTTGATCATTCTCATAAATTTGTTTACTATAACAGTTTTATTCTTTACTTACATGCTTTTCTTCAATATTTTAAGCACATCCTCCTGTGACAGAACTTTATATCCACCTTCCATGATCAAGGTCGCTTTTACTAAACCATCCATCATGTCTTCCGTTACACCAAGTTTTTTTAAGTTCATGATCAGGCCAAGTTCTTTCATCCATGCCTCCATGGCATCTAATCCTTCCCCAGCTATTTCTTCTTCTGTTTTTCCTTGTGTGCTGATGTCCCACACATTTTCTGCAAAACGTCTGAATTTGGCAAGTCCATATGGCATGATATGCCGGTAATATGGCAGAGACACTGCCGCAAGTGTCATTCCATGCGTTGCGTCTGTATAAGCTCCCACAGCCTGGCCAAGCATATGTACCATCCAGTCTGTAGATTTGCCCATCGCCACTAATGTATTTAATGCCCACGTTGCAGTCCACATAATGTTGCTTCTGGCTTCATAATTTTCGGGATCTTTGACTGCAATTCTGGAACTATGGATCAAAGATCTCATCAAACCTTCCATAATGTAATCTGATGTACTATCATCCTCTCCTGAAAAATATTGTTCTGTAATATGATTTAAGATGTCATAAAAGCCAGCCACCATCTGGTACTTAGGCAAAGAAAATGTAAAAGCCGGATTTAAAATTGAGAATTTAGGGAATACCCTGTCTCCGAAAATATGGCCGATTTTCAGCTTGCTGTCATGGTTTGTGATGACAGCACCGCCGTTCATCTCCGAGCCCGTGCCAACCATGGTAAGTACGCAGCCCACAGGGATGATCTCTGTACCTGCATCTACATCTTCAAATTTCATATAATATTTTTCCCACGGATCTTCTTTACAGTGGACAGAGACAGAGACTGCTTTAGCATAATCACAGCAGGAGCCGCCGCCAACCGCCAAGATCAGATCTGCATTTCCCTCTCTGGCAAGCTTCACACCTTCATAAAGCTTCTCTACTGTTGGATTGGGCATAATTCCGCCATCCTCAATGATCTCTTTATTGTTAGCCTTTAATATTTCGACTACTTTGTCATAAATCCCATTTTTCTTAATGGAACCTCCGCCATATACAAGCTGTACATTTTTCCCGTATTTGGGAAGTTCCTCATTGAGATAATTTAATGAATCCTCTCCAAAGTATAATTTCGTCGGGTTTGAATATATAAAATTTCCTAACATTTCTTAACTCCTCCTTCTGAATCTTGTATTTTTCCTGTAAAATATCGTAATAAACTCATCTCAATCATGGCTGTGCAATATTAACAATCTTATTTCCCCATCCTTCCAGCACCGGATTATTTTTTACCGCTGTCACAAACTTCTGTGTAGGATCAAAATAGCCAATCTTGGTATACTCACCTTTGATCGTGGCATCCTTATAGAATAGAACAATCCGGTTGGGATCAGAATAGTACACCTCCCCTGCTTTTTCGGCAGTGACAGTTTCTGGTGCTGACGGGATCTCATAGCTGTCCGGGATGTCATAATACTGCATGACATCATAGTCGGCCGAATCGTCATCCTCATAGATCGGCAGCCGCCAGTCCGAAGTCCCCACATACCCTGCGATAGACGCAGCTGTCTCATTGTTATATAAATGCATTTCAAATGGCTCGCCATCGTCCCCGAAACGCACTTCCAGTTTGGAAGGAACACTGTTCTCGGACTTCTCTGTATCCAAATCTTTGCTGCTGCTTTCTATTTTTGTATCTCTTACGGCACTGTCTGAGCGTCTGCACCCGTTTAAAGCAAGCCCGGCCATCATTGCCAATGTCAACACACCTGTGATTTTTTTTATTTTCTTTCTCATATCTCTTTCCTTTCTGCCTTTTCTTGTGGCACATAAATTGTTTTATTCTGTGATCAATACCGTCATATCTGTCTTTTTAATCTTACCTGCACTAAGATAAGCAAAGCCTGTAAATAGCAGTGTCACTGCGGCTGCCGGAAACAGGCTGTTTCCAACAGACCACACAGACGAAAAATTACTGATCCCTGCAAATCTCATAACTGCCGATACAACCGGGTCAGTCCCTAAGGCTGC
>OAWB01000939.1_pt1 | contig 12661 bp, 10 predicted proteins | sample 1550621 | NCBI WGS metagenome assembly OAWB01 (sample SAMEA2580107, study PRJEB22360) | human gut metagenome | biome: human gut; feature: human-associated habitat; material: faeces | place: Denmark | collected 2008/2010
TATTTATTGCGTTTGTATAATATCCAGTAATTCTACTAATAATAAATTCCGGGAAAGAGTCATAAACACTCGAATAAAATCGAAGCCAACTTCTAGAATATTCAAATGCACCGAACAATATTACAAGCATCACAACTGCCATTAGTGGTCCAAAAAAAATCATGAAGTCCATTCTTTTACTTTTCTTTCTCAATGCAATGAGCATGATAATCGTTGGAACCAAAAGTTCCAGTAAGGCAACTCTTTCCGAAAAAGCCAGCGCCCTAAATGTTGCTAGTAAAAAAATCAGTATTATCTGCTTCTTTATACTTTTCTGTACTAGTTTATTTTTTATTTTCTCTATAATATAAACACCTAACGGTAACACAATCATGCCAACCTCTGTAAATGTTGTAATGCCGGGAATTCTTCCTGAATTATTACGCATTATATACATTACATTTGAAATAGATGCTAGAGATTTAAAGCTTATTAATATGGAAAAGCTATTTAATCTGATAAAATTAGCGTACCATATTATGTACGATAGTAAGCATATAAAGAATAATATTTTGTATACTTTATATATGGAATTAAGATTAGCTTCCTCTTCAGAAAACTTTACCGCAATCATATGGGATTTACCTAACTTATATCTTTTAGACGCTGCATAGCCTAAAGCAAAAAAGAAAAATGAACTCATATAAAGAGTAACATAGCCTAATGATATATACTTGTTCGATGAGTATACAACTCTATATTGATATTCCGTCATATTATACGAAGTTAGGACAACCACCATTAAAAAAGTATATACTGATAGTGGATTTAGCCACCAAGTTTTTCTATACATATGCCACCTCTTTATACCTTTTACTGCTGATCCTAGAGAATAAGTTATACCATTTGTATATGTAATTGGAATTTTTAATTCACACGTTGTCAGGATTGTTTATAAATAAAATCGTATAAAGTTGTGTCGCAGAATTAGACCAAGAAAATTCTGCGAGGCATTTTCTTACTGTTTTCACATGTTCAGATAACAAAATTTCCAACTGCTTATAGTCATACTCATTTGGATCAACATAAACTACACTGTCCCCAAATATCTCATGCATCACTTCTGTATCAGACACAATAACTTGTTTTGCGCCGGCGCTGATTGCCTCCAGCGGAGGAATTCCAAAACCCTCATAAAATGTGGGGAACAGGAATGCCTTACAATCACGCATTAACGTTTTAGCTTCCTCATCGCTGACATATCCGAGCAAATTCATATTCGCAGGACATTCAAATCCCAAGCCATCAGCAAAGACCTTTTCATTAATTGAGCCTGCGACTGCAAATGTCATATCAGGATTTTGTTTAGCCGCCTCTGCTATCCACTTGAAGTTCTTATTCGGTTCCAGGCTGCACATGGAAAAGAAGTATTGTTCTTTTTCCAATCCATATTTTGGTAGCGTATTCTCATCATAAGGTATCCGCTCATAGTGCTGCCATGCATTTGGAATTACATGGATTTTCTCAGCTTTCACATGATAATATTTAATAATCTCACGCTTTGAAAACTCAGAAACCGTAATAATAGCTTTTGCTCTCTTCGCAGCATTTGTAAGAAGAAGGTTATACCAAAGCAAAAACTTCTTACTGAAATACTGTGGCGTCGCCTTTACCTTTACATCATGAATGCATACGATGCCCGGAGCCGGTAACGGAGCAACATTACAGAGATTAAGCGAAACCGCTTCTCGCTTCTTGACATACATTGGGAATGAAATGTGTTCCCAAAGCCGATTATGTAGTTTCCCAACTCTAACAACTTTTATATTCTTATAGCCCGGAACTTCTTCAATCGCTGGCGGAACCGCCATCTCCAATTCCCCTGGCTCTACAATCTTGTCAAGCTCAGCCAGTATTTCCCTGGCATATCTCTCAACACCAGTAATTCTATGAAGAAGAAACCTTCCGTTTACGATTACTTTTACCATATCAATCTTTCCTTGGATTTATTTTTGCAGGGATACCAACGGTATAATAATTGTATGGCACATCTTTCGTCACAACTGCATTTGCGCCAATAATCACGTTATCCCCTATTGTGATATTTCCAACTATAACTGCACCAGTTCCGATGAATACGTTATTGCCAATTACCGGTGTCTGTACATCCGGCATACCGCCGGCAAATTTACTGCCTATCATTACATTTGGAAGTATGCGGCAGTCCCTTCCAATCTTCGCATTATAATGAACCGTGCATCCAATTCCTCTATGCCAAAACCTTGTCCCTTCACCAATATCCGCTTTTGCCGATACAGTATTCGCACAGATTATGTAATTTATAAATTCAAAAAATCTTGCAAGGAGAGTGAATACCCCCCCCCCGCAAATCTTATACATGAAATGCGAAATCTTCCCAAAAACAGTCATCCGACCCCCTTGCTTCTTTCACAATCCGCAGAATGTTCTTCTCACATTTTCACTAAACTGTGTAGACAGGAAATTTTCCTCTACTCTCTTTCTCCCAGCGGCTCCATACGTTTCTCTCAGTTCTGCATTTTCAGCCAATGTTTTCATTGCCTCCGCATACTTTCTGGCATTACGGTTCTCGACCTCTATACCATCCTCGCCATCTATGCAAACGTAATTAACTCCCGAACCGGGAATTGTGAATGTGACCGCCGGCTTTCCATAATACATTCCTTCTGCCAGCGCCAAGCCAAATGCTTCATTTTTTGTAATAGACGGGAAACAGAAGATGTCAGACGCCATAATCAGGGCCTTCAGTTCCGTATCATCAATGCGCCCGGTAAACACGATCTTGTTATCATCGACAGCCTCTTTATGTAATGCTTCTGTCAGTTCTCCCTTTCCGGTTATGTATATCTTAAAGCTGTCATTCAAAAATTTGCTTGCCTGAACCAGATAGGTAAATCCTTTATACTCTGTATGCCGGCCCACAGCAATGCAAATTGTTTTTCCGGAATTTTCAGCTTTAATCTCGGCTGCGCGCTTTTCTATTTCCGGTGTCAGCTTCATCCGTTCTACATTGATGCAGTTCGGAATGATCACACATTTTTCTCTCACTGAATTCAGCCATTCACTGCCCTCTACATAGTTAGGTGAAGTAGCTATGACCATATCCGCCCGTTCCAATAGCCTTCTGTTTTGCCCTTTGAAAAATATTCTTAAAAATTTCTGGCGGATAATATCCAGATGCCAATAAATTACGAGCTTTATATTATTATAGTTTCTTAATTCTTTTAGCAATATTGCCGCCACAAACGGATTAGGATAATGAAACACAATGATATCCGGTTCAAATTCATTTAATACTTTGTTAAGCACCCCTCTATATGACAGAGAGATCGACTGTGAAGAAATTTTTGTAATACATCCGCATTTTACAACATCAATGCCATCAACTGTGATACACTCATCCTTCCCACTTTCATCATTAAAAGCGATGACTTTTTGTATGTAATCGTTCCTTAACGTACAGACGCAATCTCTTGCAATCTGCTCTGTACCACCAGAAAATGGATAATAGTATTTTGAAATATGCAAAATTTTCTTCATATGAACTACCTTCACTCTTTTTCCTCTTTATTTATCAGCACCTGATCTTCAGAACCATAGTATCCCCAACAACTAAACATCGTCTAAGACCCGCCGGTAAAAACATTGTTTCGCCTTTACAGAACCTTACCGGTTTCTGGTCTGCCTCCATCGTCTCCACTTGACCATATCCATCCAGACACATTAATATCTGAAACGATTCTTCCTTAACTGAAAATGAAAAGCCTTTTGTCACTTGAATGCGCTCAGTTTCAAAATACTTGCATCGGCAAAGCAGTTCTCTCGAACAACCGGGATAATGTTTCACCAGCCTGCTTTTCTGTTTTGCTTCCGGTGCAATTTCCATATTCATGACCTGAACGGCCTTATCAAAATGCAGCTCTCGCTTTTTACCGTTTTTGTCCACACGGTCATAGTCATACACACGATATGTCACATTTGAACTTTCCTGTATCTCAGCAATCAGTATCCCAGCACCAATACCATGTACTGTTCCAGCCGGGACATAAAACACGTCGCCCCTATGGACACCCACTTTCTGCAGATGCTTATCCAGAGTTCCCGTATCAACTGCCTCTTTCAATATTTCCGGTGTGACCTTATGCTGAAATCCGTAAATCAAACTGGCTCCCTCATTAGCATCAATAACGTACCACATTTCGGTTTTACCGTTTTGATGCTCATAAACCCTTGCATATTCATCATCTGGATGTACTTGAACGGATAAAGCCTTCTTGGCGTCGATAAGCTTTACCAAAACCGGAAGCTCACCGTTTTTTACCTTTGTCCCCAGATACTCTGGGTGCTGCGCCAATACCTCTGCAAGCGTCCGGCCCTTGAACTCCCCGTTCATGATGTGGCTTGGCCCATCGGGATGCACTGAACACTCCCATGTCTCTGCAAGCGGTGTTAAATCTATTTTCTTTCCATATTCATCTCTCAGGCGTGTACCGCCCCAGAGATAATTCTTTCCTGCGGGGATCAGCTTGAGAATCTCCATTGTTTTTTAATTACTCCAACTCAAATTTTATCTTGTCACTGGCGCTAATCTCATCACCCAACTGAACTTCTATGATATCTAACGCACTAATAGCTTCCACCATGTGCTTGCACCCGGCAGCTATCGTGATAACATCTCCCGTGCGAAGAGTCTGCTCCATACCGTCCACAATTGTTTTGCCTTTGCCAGAAACAACTGTCCATACTTCTTCACGGTAGTTATGCATATGGTAGCTCATGTGTTCTCCAGCTTTCATAGACACCTTGATTGTCATAGATCCCGGTTGAACATCAATTACCGTGTATGTACCCCATGACTTCTCCGCATACATAGCCTCTGTCTCGATTTTTTCAACATAAGGCTTCATGTAACCGCTGCGCTCCTTATCGGAGATCAGGATACCATCGCCGCTGGCCGCAACGATCATATCCGTGCATCCCATGCAGAGGATAGGAATGTTTAACTCATTGACCACATTGGTATTCTCACAGTTCTCGTCCAGAATAGCCCGACCTTTCGTCTCGTCAGCCATAACCTCGGCCATCATGTTCCAAGTGCCGACATCCTTCCAATCTCCGCTGTAACGCAAGACTTGGATACTTGGCTCTTTTTCTACAACTGCATAATCGAAGCTGATTTTCGTCAGCGTATTGTACTTATTAAACAAATCACGGTAATCCTCAAAATCAATCATGCCGTGGGCTTTGTTTAACAGATAACCCAACTTGAAGGCAAAGATACCGGCGTTCCATAGTGCATGTTCTGTGATGTATTTCTTTGCCGTTTCGGTATCTGGCTTTTCTTTAAACTCAGAAACCTTGCTGACGTTCTCTCCATTCTCCGGGATAATATAGCCGTACTTTTCACTCGGATAAGTCGGTTGGATGCCCATCAAAGTCAGATTTGCTTCACCCTGTTCCGCCATCTCCTGCAAAGTCTTGACTGCTTCGTAGTAAGCGTTATCCACATAAGGATCGACCGGGCAGACAACCACAGCCTCATCCCCGCTAACTTCCAGCTCATCATGGAGATAGGCAGCAGCTAAAACGATAGCCGGGTATGTGTCACGACGGCAAGGCTCTACACAAATCGCAGCTTTCTCGCCCAGCTGATTCTTAATGGCGCTGGCCTGCGATTTGCTGGTTGCAATCGTTACCTTTGCCGCCAGGTCAACTGTGGTGATCTGGCGGTACACACGCTGAACCATTGACTCATAGTTTCCGGCTTCATCCTTGAATAACTTAATAAACTGCTTGCTACGCACATCATTGGAAAGAGGCCAAAGACGCTTGCCGCTGCCACCAGAAAGTAAAATAATATTCATATGTCTTTAGTCCTCCGTTACTTTAATCCAAGTTTTGCTTGAATCGTATTTTGGAACTCTTCCAATTTTTTCTCAGCTTCCTCGTCATCAGCGCCCTTGATGCTATAGTAAATCTTGATTTTCGGTTCAGTACCAGAAGGCCGGACAGCAATCCAAGAACCATCGATTAAGATATACTTGAGTACGTTTGATGTCGGTAGCGTTCCAAACCCCGGCTCTGCTTCCACTGCTTTGCTATAGTCTATAACCTGTGCTGTATGCTCAAATGGGGAATCGCCGCTTCGCAGCTCACTCATCATGGAGCCAATCTTTTCAAGACCATCGTTTCCCTTCAGTGTGAAGCTGTCCAGAGCATCTCGGTAGTAACCGAACTCTGCATATATCTGATTGATTTTATCAACCAGAGTCATGCCCTCCGCTTTTGATTTCGTCGCCATCTCACAGATTAGCAATGCACTTACCACAGCATCCTTATCGCGGGCATGTGTGCCAGCGAGGTATCCATAAGATTCTTCGTATCTAAGAACAAAATGATAGTCCTGTTTCAGATTCCCGTTAATCTTCGCTTGTTCATACTGTGTGCTCTTCTCCCCAATAAACTTGAAGCCTGTCAATGTGGAGAACACTGTCAGCCCTTTCTTCCGGGCAATCTCCGTACCGAGTTCCGACGTGACTACTGTTTTAACCACAGCGGGGTGTGTTAGAGAAGTCAGATTCGTATTATCTAGTACAAAATCCATCAACAATGCACCGACCTGTTTACCAGTCATCAGCTGATATTTTCCATCAGCTACTTTAACCGCAATGCCCACACGGTCTGAATCTGGATCAGTACCAAGTACAATATCTGCATCAGTTCTTTTCGCCTGTGCGATACCAAGTTCCAGTGCCCTTCGATCTTCCGGATTGGGAGAAACAACCGTAGGGAAGTTTCCATCTGGAACCACCTGTTCTGCCACAGAATCTATCTGTATAAAACCATCCAGACGCAATGCCTTCTGCACAGGAACATTGCCTGTACCGTGGAGCGGAGTATATACGACTTTCAAATCAGCTTTTGCTTCCTTGCTGTCATATCTAATCTGCTTCATGACTGCGGCAACAAAGTTGTCCGTGACATCCGCCATGCTGATGAGCGAATCATTTCCCGTGAAATCAATAGTGCGATAATCAGTTACAGCATTTACATACTCTATTCCCTGTTTCGCCTGCCAAGGAACCAGCTGGCAGCCAAACTCGTCGTATACCTTGTAACCGTTGTATTCCTTCGGATTATGAGAAGCAGTTACAACCACACCCGCCAGAGCATTCCAGAATTTTACTGAAAAACTGAGTTGCGGTGTTGGCCGCGCATGCGCATGAAGATAAACACGGATCCCCATACTGCTAAGTACATTTGCAGCAGTACTGGAGAAATACTCACTATTGTTCCGTATGTCATATCCAATGACCACACCGCGCTCTTTGCAAAGTTCTGATCCATATGTAGCAAGCAGATACTCACCAAGTCCTTTTGTGGCCTTACCTACTGTATATTTGTTCATGCGGTTGGTTCCGGCACCCATAACACCACGTAAACCGCCTGTCCCGAACTCAAGGTCTCGATAAAAACGATCCTCTATTTCTTTTTCATCTGCTTCTAGATTGAGCGCGGCGAGTTCATTTCGAGTTGCAATATCGAAAAACTCATCCGTTTTCCAGAAGTTATATAAATCTAAATAGTCCATAATTGTTTTCCTTATCAATCTCTCTGAAAAATATCTCTCGTGTACACTTTCTCTTTCATATCGTCCAAACAACTATCATAACGATTAGCAATAATTGCTTTACTCTGCGCCTTAAACTCTTCCAGGTCGTTGACCACCAGACTGCCAAAGAATGTACTGCCATCCTCCAACGTCGGCTCGTAGATGATCACAGTGCCCCCCTTCGCCTTAATCCGTTTCATAACGCCTTGGATACTGCTCTGGCGGAAATTATCACTATTGCTCTTCATCGTTAGCCGGTAAACACCAATCACACAGCTTCTCTCATCACTCGCTCTGTAATAGCCACGGTTGAAATAATCGTAATACCCAGCCATCTTCAATACACGATCCGCAATAAAATCTTTGCGTGTCCTATTGCTCTCAACAATCGCTTCGATCAGGTTCTCCGGCACGTCAGCATAGTTTGCCAACAGCTGTTTCGTGTCCTTCGGCAGGCAATATCCGCCATAGCCGAAACTTGGATTGTTGTAGTGGGTATGAATGATGGGATCGAGGCACACACCGTTAATAATCTGCTGGGTATTCAGCCCTTTCATCTCTGCGTATGTATCAAGTTCGTTGAAGTAGCTGACACGTAAAGCCAGATAAGTGTTAGCAAACAGTTTAACTGCCTCAGCCTCTGTAAATCCCATGAACAGCGTGTCGATATCCTCCTTGACAGCCCCTTCCTGTAGCAAACCCGCAAACACATGCGCAGCGTCTACCAGGCGCTCATCATTCATATCCGCGCCCACGATTATTCGGGACGGGAATAAATTATCGTATAATGCCTTTGACTCACGCAAAAATTCTGGACTAAAGATGATATTTTTAGAGCCTGTCTTTTCTCTAATGCTTGCCGTGTATCCCACAGGGATGGTTGACTTTATAACCATGATGGCATCCGGATTGGATTCCATGACCAGCTTGATCACAGTTTCAACTGCACTGGTGTCGAAGTGCTGTGTTGCCGAGTCATAATTAGTCGGAGCAGCGATAACGACAAAATCCGCAGCACTATACGCTTTCTCTGCGTCAAGCGTTGCGGTTAAATCAAGCTCCTTCTCTGCAAGATATTTTTCAATATACTCATCCTGAATCGGTGACTTGCGATTGTTTATCAGTTCCACCTTTTCTGGAATAATATCCACAGCGTAAACTTTATGGTGTTGGCTCAAAAGTGTTGCGATAGAAAGCCCCACATAGCCAGTTCCGGCTACCGCAATGGTGTATTTACTCTTTGTATTCTTATCCATGAGTTTCTTCCCTCTTTTATCCGGCAGTTATTCCGGTTGTACTTATATTCCAAACACTGTGTTTATCAGCCGAATGCTGTCCACAGTGGCGAATCGTCTACATCATTCACATCTTCTATAAATCCACTTATCCTACTTATCAACTCATTATCGGCGTCTGTCCTATACTTTTAAGTAATGATTTATCAACACACACTTCATCTCTACCCAAAACACCTATCTCAATATCCAGTGAAATCACATACCAAAAAGATCATAATTGCCTTATAACGAACCTCGTTTTCCACACTTTTGACTTTCGGGTAAACTCGTCAACGAGTTTCTATTTTATTGACTTTAACGGAAGTTCACACTGTTCCAATAAAACATTTCGGGTAAACAAGCATTATATCTGCAATCCGCATCTTTACATGAAATATATGGAGATACTGGACTGAAACGTATCTGATACACCCGGCTTGTCAACTGATAAACTCTGTGCATTTAATTCAAGAAAGCCCTTGATTTCATCGCATTTTCTTAGTTATTCTGCACTATTTCTTGTCATTTTCGGCTACCACAGACCACACTGTGGGCATCCCAGAAATGTTCTTTTTCCGTCTTTTTCATATGGTTTTGCATTTATCAGTACACATTGACCTCTACCCGCAACCTGATTTTCAGCAATTTTCTCACCTGTTTTGCACATTACTTTCATGTAAAAATGTGCTCCAACCGACTCCATATTGCACCAAAAGTCCATCAAAACCACCTCAAAACTGCCCTATATTTATGTGGAAATGAATTTATCAGCACTTGCCGACCTCTACCCGAAACTCACATTTTTTACCCCATTTTCGGATGATTTTTCTTGTCCAGTTTTCAGCACTTTTTATTTCGGGTAGACATTACTCTCAGAAACTACAATATAATAATCTTTTAAAAACCAAACTTTATACTGCGCCCAGATTCTCCCCAAAATGATATATCGTAATAAATTGTATTTACTGCCCTAAAGATTGATAACGAAATATTAAAGCAATACACATTCCGGAATCCAAATTTTAAATCGTTAATCTATTTTCCGATAAAACTATTTTCATTCATACCTCTGTTACTTTTTACTTTATAAATCATAATACTTAATTATTTTCTTAGATAATGGTTTTACAATAGCTCATAAGCAAATATCACTCATATATACTTTCTTTTTTATACAACCTAAACAACTATCATTTCTTTATTCTGAGCCTTCACTTTAGGTAGAGAAATACATTAATAAATGAATATATCATTCATTACACCAATATTTTTATTTAACTTTTTTTACGCATAGTAGCAATCACTATAAGTTTTTAAATCAGTAGCTAGTAATTTAGAATTACTTTAAATAACTTTCACCACCAGATTCCTAACTTCAGATCTATTCCCATCCGAATCCACCGTATACAATGTCACCGGATACTCCCCCTCTTCATTCAATTTAACCTGCCCTTCCAGCTTCAAATTGTTATAAAGTGTATTATAATCATCCTTATCATCACTCATCGTCTCTATCACTTCATTCCAGTTTGGTGCCACTCCTTTTTTGGTTTCTATCACATCTGCATTCAGCACCAATACCGGATTAGGGCCCGCTGGTTCTCCCTCATTATTTCCTTCTCCTTGATTCTCGTCTTGACCTTCTTCCTCTCCAGAATTTTCTTCCTCGTTAGTTTCTGCCTCTGTTTCTGTATCACCTTCTGTTCCGGGCATATCCCCAGTCTCAAAAGTTTCTTCCTCTACAGGCAAAAGGTCTCCTCCCCCATAACTGCCAGCTACCGTAAAAGCTCTTGAAGCCTTCCCCACATTATTAGCGTCATCTCTCGCCACATAGGTTACTATCACTTCTTTCCCATTCGTCCCTGCCACCTTCTCCACCAGCAGGCTGTCACTCACGTCCCCATCCTTCTCATCCACCGCCGTGACCCCTTCCAACAGCAGTGCTTCATCCATCCCCTCCGCATATTCTATCTGCTTCTTTTCATCAAAGAATATTTCCGGTCCTTTCCTGTCTTTACCTATATACAGAACCAGACACACCACCAGCAGTACCACATCTATCGCACCAACCACAGCTACTATCTTTTTCGCTTCCATCTCCCGTCTCCTTTACCTACTTCTCTGCCTCTGTTACTTCTGTCTCTTCTTCCAATTCTTCAACCTCAAGCTGCACCATATCCACATCCAGCTGTATCATGTCATCCTCTTCATACAGACTCTCAGCTTCCTTTTCCATATCTCCGACCATCAGTTTTACATTTCCATCAGCCTTTGCTGCCGCTTTACCTTCATGCCCTTTTGAACCAGCACCGCTTTCCTCCTGCTTCGTTCCTGTCTTCGCCGGTTTCAGTCCCTTCTGCACTACCGCAGAATGTAGTCCGCCTTCCTCATTTCCGCCATAATACTTTCCATAATATTTCCCGTAATACTTCCCATAATAAGCGCCATAATATCCTTTGCCGCTCATATTCACCTTATTCAGTATCACTCCCAGGATCCGGCAGTCCACCTTCTCCAGCTGCTCCTTCACCTTCTGCGCAAACTTATAGCTGATTGCGCCGCTTTCAATCACAACTACCGTTCCATCGCAATACTGTGCGGCAACCGCCCCGTCAATTACGCTTCCCAGCGGCGGCGTATCTACAATCACATAATCATATTCATTCCGCAGATATTCCAGCAGCAGACGAAATGCATCATTCCCCAACAGTTCACTGGGATTAGGCGGCACCGGGCCGGAAAAAATAACAAAGAAGTTCTCAATATTTGTCCTGCATGTAATATCCTGAATTGAGGCCTGCCCGCTCAAATAATGAGACAGTCCGTACCTGGAAGCATTCGTCTTATATCTTCCCTTCAGCACTGATTTTCTTAAGTCTGCATCTACAAGGACCACACGCTTGCCGCCTTCCGCAACCGACAGTGCCAGTTGAAAGGAGACGCTGGTCTTTCCTTCATTCGGCGTACAGCTGGTTACAGAAATCACCTTCCTGTCCCTGCCGGAAAATTCCAGGTTCGTCCGCAGTGTCTTATAGCTTTCCTTCGTCCGGAAATCCAGTTTCTCTATTGCATTAAAATTTACCGTCTGCATTCTTTCTCCGCCTTCTTTTTTCTTTCGTTTACAAGCCGCGTATGATAACAGCAGAAAAAACTTCTTCTCGTTCCTGCCCGCCTTTTTCTAAATCATCGTTGTTCCAGCTAACTTTCTAGCTTCTTTTTACTTTCTTCTTTTTCTTTTTTCCTTCGCTTTCCCCTTCATTTAACGGAATTACCGCCAAAGTAGAAAGCTGCAGATACTTCTCCACATCCTCCGGGGTTTTCACCGTGTCATCCATCAGGTAACGGACCAGCACAACAGCGATTATCAGGAATACCCCAAGCAGCCCGCCAATAAACGTATTCTTCAATACGCTGGGACTCGCCTTTTTCATCGGCATATTTGCAGTCTCCGCCACATTCACTGCCTGGATGTCCATCACGTTCATGATATGTACTGCGGCAGCCTCCCGGATCGCATTGGCCATTTTCATCGCCATCACCGGGTCGGAATCTTTCACTGTAATCGCCAGAATACGGGTTTCCGTCGGCGTCGTAACCGAAACCTTTTCCTTCATCTGTTCATATGTCAGATCCAGCCCCATCCCCTGCACTACTTCTTCTAAGACAAACCGGCTCTGGATCAGTTCCGCATAGTCCTTCGTCAGCTGTGTCCCCAACTGGATATCCGAATAAGTAACCGAAGCATTTTCCTGTT
>OAWB01000945.1_pt1 | contig 12560 bp, 18 predicted proteins | sample 1550621 | NCBI WGS metagenome assembly OAWB01 (sample SAMEA2580107, study PRJEB22360) | human gut metagenome | biome: human gut; feature: human-associated habitat; material: faeces | place: Denmark | collected 2008/2010
TTCAGGTTCTAATCGGGGCAACTCGGTGGAGGTTCAAGTCCTCTTATCCGCACCATGACGAATGTTCTTACAGCATTTAGCTGTCAAAGAGCATTCGTCATTTTTTATTTGCTAAATAGCGACATCACAGGGGGCGTAGTTCACAACTACGCCTTTTCTTGTATTCACCGACACATCGGGTGTCGGCAAAGGAAGTGCGCTTGGAATCTCGATGGTGCCCACGCAGTTGTAGTGAATGCGGAGCCGCTGCTCCCATACACCGTTGACCTTTTCTGCATGGAACACTTCGATTTTTTCAACCAGTTCATTCAGCATCCGGGGTGTCAGCTTTTTTGCTCTGGTGTACTTGCGAACCAGACTGATGAACATATCCGTTGTCATAGTGCAGCTGCTCTGCTTTTCGATTTCGGAGCGGAGCTGTTTGATTTTCTCGGTCAGCTCCTTTTGCTCGTCCTCATATCTCCGGGACATTCTGGAAAAGCGTTCGTCAGAGATCTTGCCGGAAACATTGTCCTCATAGAGGCGCTCAAAGAGGCCGTCCAGTTCTTCATCACGGGCAAGGAGTGCTTTCAACTCTTTCTCTTTCAGCTTGCGGTCGGCTTCGTCCGCCTGCTGGGAGTGCCCGATAACAGCTTTCAGGAAGTCGTCCTCGTAGAGGCTGGCAAACTTGGTCAGCCGCCGAATCTCGCTCAGCACCACTTCTTCCAGAAAGTCTACCCTGATGTAGTGGGTGGATTGGCAGGTGCTACAGTTGCCCTTGTAGTTGGAGCAGTTTCTGACGCAGGTTTCTTTTCTGGCGCTCTGCGCCTTCGTCAACCGTCTGGGTCATGGTGCAGGGACCCTTCAGGTCCGTCTGCCGATGGCTTACATCATGAGCATCCAGCCCAACGCCAGCCTGACCATGATCGGTCTGGCCGCGCCCACTTCTACCGCTGTGGTCATCGTGCTGAATGTCTGCTTCTTCCTCTATCTTGAGAGGAAAGAGAAAAATCCGAAGGTGTAAAAGGAAACCGGCTGGTGTGAATGACATCAGCCGGCTTTTGCTATGGTCTGGCAAAACAAAAAGCCCAGCGTACTTTCATACGCTGAGCATTTTTGGTGGGCGCGGGTGGATTACGCAAGCCGCGCTGCTAAAAACAGCCTAGCAGGCTGTTTTTGCCCGGCGGGACGCAAAGCGCCGGGCCTTACGAGTTGCGCTTGCCGATTTTTCTGCAACCCCTTGGCGGGGCCTTGAAAAATCGGAGCGCTGTCCCAGCCTCGCCTCCCTGTTTCCGCCGCAGGCGGCGGTCGGCTCCGCTGCTGTTCGAATCCACCCTTGCGGCGCTTTACAAACTTCCAGATAAAACAGAAACTCCAGTGTCATTACAACACTGGAGTTCTTGGTGGAGCGAAGCAACCCAAATCCGAACCATTGCCCTCTGGGGCATCTTTGGCGGCGATTTCATCGAAAGTGATGGTTTTTGTGCCGTCTTTGTAGTTGAATGTAATCAAAACTTTTTCATCATAGAGATAAACAGCATTCACGAATGTATTGATAAGCGTCTCCCGGTGGCTTTTCACGTTCGGGTCGAGCTTGCGGAACCGGGTCAGCCAGAAACGAACCTGATTTTCGCTCAACCGTGGCCGAGCGATTTTTTCTTCGGCAATCCGAACCTCAAGTTCTTTCTGCTGGGCTTCCAGCTTTTCCAAACGCGACTTGGTGGAATTGGTCAGCACACCCGCTTGGATGGCGTTCAGCATATTTTCAATGCCGTTCTCTACCTCGCGCATCTGCTTTTCCAGCAAAGGGAGCGTGGTGTTTTCCTGATCCTGCAACTCCATCACTTCCGCAACGATGGCATCAATCACGGCATCGTCCTGAATCAGCTTCATGGTTTCGCAGACTACCAGATCTTCCAGCCACTCTTTACGGACGGTCTTTTTCTTGCAGGTCTTGAAACGCTTCGCGGTGGCGCACTTATAATAATGATGAACGACCTTGTTTCTACCCGTACCGCACTCGCCGAACATCATCGCGCCGCACATTCCGCAGAACAGCTTGGTGGTGAGCAAGTAATCGTCCTCGGCTTTGTGACGGGCAGGAGCGCGGCTGTTCTTCTTGATTTTTTGCTGCACTTCTTCAAACAAGTCCTTGTCCACGATGGCCGGGATGCTGTCGGGCATCACAATGTCCTTGAAGTGGTTTTCTCCGATGTACCGTTTGTTCGTCAGCAGCGTCTGAACACTGTTGTAGGTGAACTTCTGGTTGCGGTTGGTAGTCACACCACTGTCGTTCAGCCAGTTCATCAGTTCTTTCATGGTCGCGCCCTCATTGTACCGCTGGAAGGCTTCTACCACAAAGGGAGCTTTCAGCGGGTCGATTTGAAAGAACTTCTCTTCGTCCACCTTGAAGCCAATGGGAATCGTGCCGCCGTTGTACTTCCCCTTCAGAACATTCTCGGTCATGCCGCGCACAACTTTTTCAGAAAGTTCTGCCGAGTAGTATTCAGCCATGCCGGTGAGCATACTCTTGACCATGATACCCGCAGGGCTGTCAGAAATAGGCTCTGTAGCTGATACCAGCTTGACATGATTCCGCTCCAACTGGTACTCATAGTGGGCCGAATCATAGCGGTTCCGGGCAAAGCGGTCAAGTTTCCAGACCAGCACAATATCAAACAACCGTTTCTCGCTGTCCTTGATCATTTGCTGGAAGTCCGGGCGGTTATCGGTTTTGGCGGAAAGGGCGCGGTCAATGTAGTGCTTGACCACGGTAATGCCGTTCTTTTCGGCGTAGGCCGTACACTCGCGAATCTGCCCCTCGATAGATTCTTCACGCTGGTTATCGCTGGAATAGCGGGCGTAGATCACGGCGGTCATGCAAACACCCCTTTCACTTCATTCTCCGCAGGCGGCGCACAAGGTCGGATGCACTGTACAGCACACGAGCCACCGACACGGCATCCTCGCCCACAATGTAGAACACCGAGTAGTTATCCACCAGCATCTGCCGCAGCCCTTGGGTGCGCTCCGGCTCACTTTCCACCAGCGCACAGCGTTCCGGCAGGATGTCCAGCGATTGGATGGCCTCAGCAATGCGGTTATACTGCCCCATGGCCGTATCAGACTCCAACAGACGGTCGGCAATGTAGCTGTAAATCTGCTCCATATCACTGAGGGCTGCACGAGAAATTTTCACGTCATACTGCTTCATCTGTGCTGTTCCCTGAACTGTGCGAATGCGCTTGCAGCATCCACGGTATCACCGTTCTGAATTTCCTTAATGCCTACCTGCAAGGCTGCATGAAGCTGGTCATCGGTCATGGTGTCAGCATTCAGAGCCGCAGGAGCTTTCGGCAGGGACAGAGAAAAGGGGATGCCGCCAGTCAGGGTGATCTGGCGCAGGTACATATCAATAGCTGTTGCCATCGGGATGCCGAGCTGCTTCAACACATCCTCGGCTTGTTGCTTGACGGTAGGGTTCACACGAAGATTGAGTGTCATCGTTTTTTCCATGGTTATCACCTCAAGTTTATTGTAACGCATTTTGCGTTGCAAATCAACGACTTCCAAACTTATAATTAAATTTCTCCATATTGCACAACATATTTATTGCAGAACTGTTCAAAGATCAAAATATCCACCCTGTTGCTGAAATGAAATCAAGCTAGTCATTCTTATTTTTCATGTATCGATTATCTTTTTTACCATTGTACCGAACAAAATCATCAGCGGAATCGCAAAAAGCAAACATAGGACATTTTTTAATTCAGCATTATCCGTTGAAAGCTGCATCAAAATCATAGAGAGCGGATACTTTTCTTTGCTCTGCAAAAATGTCATGGGTTGTTCCAAAAGATTCCAGCTCTCAGCGATAGAAAGGAATGCCGCAATCATAACATACGGTCGTACAATTGGAGCATAAATTTTCCTAAAAAGCCCCCAGTTGCTTGCGCCGTCACAAATTGCTGAATCGAACAGGCTACTGTCAATTCTTTTTGCTGCGAACCAAAAGAGTAAAATCATCCAAGGCTGGAAAGCCGTCATTATCAATAGCCCTTTCAGAGAATCCAACCATCCAATATTCATCAGAACCAGATATTGAGGGAGCATAAGTGCTTGCTGTGGCAAAAGCAAAAAGAAAACACAGGTCAAAAGAAAAAATGTCTGCGCTTTCGGAGATGGGATTCTGGCAATCGCATAACCTGCAGGCAGTGCAATCACAATTTGAAAAAGCACTCCGACAATTGCAAGAATCGCGGTATTTTTATAGGCGCAAATGAATTCCATCAGAGAATCCATCTGCCACAAGTCATCTGGGTTTATATCAAATATCGGGAAAACAAGAAATACGCATGGCAGCACAAAAATCACAGCAGCTATCAAAGATAACATCCTATATGTAGCTTCTTTTCGTGGGTTCATCAGTTATTCCTCTTTTTTCTTGCCAAGTACATTCCGATCAGCACAACGGCCCCAACAAAAAGCACAACCAAAACAGATGCCGCTTCCAGTCGTGCATAGTTCATATTCATAAAATTGTTTTGTAGAAAGTGCTGAATACTATATAATTGTTCATTCGGATGACTTCCTCCAATCAAATAGGCTTCACGGAAACATCGAAAGCTATTGTAAATCGTCAAGATTCCACAAATCAATAAAGAACTCTTTATTATTGGAAGCTTTATGTACCAAAAACATTGTAAAGGGTTGACTCCATCCAGCATGGCGGCATCTATGATCTCAGATTCAATGGATTTCATAGCAACCATAAAAATTAAAATTGAGAATCCCAGCGTTTTCCATAACACAATTACAAGGAACACATAAAATGCAAATGGTGTTTCACCCCACTGGCTAGGAGATTTTCGTAAGATGCTTGATGCGATTGTCACAACACAAGCTGCCGGAAGTATTGAAGGAACAAGGAAGAACAGACAAAGTTTTTCTTGTCGGAACTTTATATAAACTTCCGCAATGAAAATGCCAATAACCAAATTGACGGGTATAATAATAGCCCACAAATGAAACAGATTTCTAACGGCAAGTGAAAATGCCTCATTTTCAAAAAGATCCACATAATTTTGTATGCCGACAAAATCAGTTCCTGTTCCAAGAAAGAGACTTTTCCAAAAAGCAATCAAGATTGGAAACAGATAGCAAAAAAATCCGGCAGTAAGTGCCGGCAGAAGAAGTATATTGCTCTGAAGATTCTTTTTCATTTTATTCATCAAGGTACAATTTGAGCCGCGGAGTAAGTCGATCAACAAGCTCATCAAGGGTGATTTCATCATTCCAATACTGAACCATCGTTTCGCTTAGAAGATTTCCTCCATCCTCGCTTTGATCAAGCTGCAAGGCACGGTACCAAATTGTGTGATATTGCGCTGCATTGATCTTGTCGCATATTGTTTCAAGCTGATCTAGCTGTGCATCAGTCAAATTGTCACCATACATCTCTTTTCGTTTTTCAATATCTTCTTGCCCTATTTTTTCATGGGACGCATCATAGACACTGAATTGATATTGTGCTTCCATACATTTTTTAAGACATCCACGTCGGACAGGAAACATATCTTTATCTGCAAACGCCGAACTCGACTGGCATTCTTCACTAAGAAGATAAGCTAAAAGTGCTTTTACCTCTGCTGGATGCTTTGTATTTCGATTTCCCATTGCGTAAGAACCGATCTCAGCAGTAACACCGCCTAGCTCATTGGGAATGGGAAGTGTTACGGTTTTGATTCCAAGAGCTGCACACTGCCGAAGAAGTCCCACCGTCATATAACTTGGGTCAAGACTAGCAAAAGGTTCACCGTTTGCAAAATAATCTTGGACTACTTCTGGATTGAAACTGTCAAACAAACCATTTTGCATCTCATAAGAAATTTCACCCGTACGGAATTCTTTCTCATATGCTAATGTTTGCCGACAACTAACTGTGTCCAAGTTAATAGTGTGATTCTTGTAATCGATGATTGGCTGCGATAACGCGCTTGTCATGCTAAAGTCCGTCACAACCAGCATTGGTTTTTCCTTGTAGATACGCAGCAGTTCATCCATCGTGGCCACAAGGCTTTTTGATGCGGCTTGCATATCAAATCCGCTGTCCTTCAAAATGCTTTCTGCACTTGTCAGCGCTGGAACTGAAAAACACAAAGGTAAAATATACTGTTTTCCTTTTAGTTTTCCAGCATCTAAAAGAGGCATATAAAAATTCTCTGCTGTGAATTCGTTTGAATCCATTACATCGGTAAGATCGAGAAAAGCTCCATTCATCATACTCTTTTCAATATCTGGAAATAGATTAACATTCGTCAATCGGTTTCCTTCCATAATAAAAAGGTCGGGACCCTTGCCTGAAAGGATTTCCGTATTTAGCTGATGAATCTCTGCCTCACGCTCTGCGGTATCACCCTCTTTTGGCGATACGAACTGTATTGTGATATTCGGGTTCTCTTTTTGATAATCTAGCAGTTTTTCATAGATAGGACAATGTGTATCAGGATTTGCATAGTGAGCGGTAAGGTAGACTGTTAAAGTGACTGGATTTGAGCTATCCTCTGCAACGGGCTTAGCTAAATCAGTTTCCTTCTTGGTAGATGCGCATCCTGTGAGAAGAACCAGCAGGCTTACAATAATAGCGGCAATAAATATACTAAATCGGTTATTTCGTCTATTGTTATACATAACTTCAGGTTCTCCGACTTCTAAAATTTTGCTTCATACCAATACCAATGTGCTGCAATTCGTTCAGTATATTGTGTATTATCACCTTCTGATTCTGCCCACGACCATCCATTTCCACTTTTTACAAACTCAACCGGAACATCTTGAAAGCCATGTGGTTCATCATCTTCAGAATAGTAAAAGCCCTTATATGTAGTACTCGGAATGAGCCCGAAAGAGCCTGTACAAAATTCCACCATATCATCTGCGTAATAATATACTTTCCATCCATTCCACTCTAGCGGTCCCATTGGATGTTCTTCTATCACTTTCCGCGCATAGTTTGTCAGCTCATCCTGATTTCGCAGTACATAGGACTGGATGGATTTTTTGCTAAATGGCCGAACAATCAACGCCGTAGCTACAGCAATACACCCTAGTGCGGTCAAAAGTCCAATGCAAATTCTTTTCATGTTTTTCTCCAGTCAACTGAAAACATATCACGCTGTAAGAACTATGATATCGCAGACTTTACTTTAGCGTGTGTACAATATGCAGTGCCATATCTGCATTTTCTTTGTCTACAAATATCTCTGTGATATACTTTGGTTTTATACCTAGAGTTCCAATTCTTGCCTGATCGAACGTATTACGCCGATTGACATCTTTAGTTTTGCAATAGAACTTGATTCCCGCAGCCGCCAACGCATCCGTGATGCGACTGCCTTGGTAGGGATCAGAAACGGTTGCGACTTGCGATTTGAAAAACTGCTCTAGCATAAAAGGATCTCCTATATACACTCTAAAAGAAATCTCTTGCGTTTCTTACTGGAATAACGAAATTTAAGCCCAATTTATTTCGTTTGTCTACAAAATTTTTCAAAATCGTATAGCTGCACATAAATTCATGGAAAATTTGTTGCATAATCACAGTTTTGTTTATCTGCATCGCTATTGAGGACGAATACGGCAATACTCCAACGCAGCGGGCGGAACTGGACTGGCTGCTCTACAACAAGCCCTTGGAGTATGCTCAGCTTGTGCTGGGTGGTGAGATTGAGCATTATCTCTCACTCAGCTGTGACCATGGCAGATTTAGAGGATTGACCTTTAATTAAAATATCCAAGGCAAAACAACAGCCCTCTACTTGCAGTCGTTGCAAATAGAGGGCTCATGGTTAGTTAGTAGTTCAACCTATTATGGTAACCATCTGAAAATACTGATACTGGTATTCATCTTCTAATACCGCCTGCATTTCTTCCATGTATAGCGGGTCTTTCAACAGTTTGGGATGAAATGCTCGCTCTCTCCAGAGTCGGACTCCAATTTCGGGAAAAAAATATTCCGTTCCCAGTTGCAAGTCCTTTTCGTTGCAAATAACGTTGTCCTTTTTCATTAAGCTATCAATAATACACTCGGCGGCTGTATTAAACATATCCATCCCGAACAATTTTATTGATGCCACTTTAGACAAATCACGCTGGATGCCGATTTCAGCAGCTTTTCCGTTCCGATACTGCACAAGAAAGAACGAATCATTATCCATATATCGTCCGGTTATCAAATTAGGGTCATCGGTTTCCGCACAACATTCCATTTGCATTGCTTCATCAGAAGAATTCGACCACTGTTTCTTCATTTGTAGAAGAGCATTTTCTAATTCATCTGATGTCATGCCTAATTTTAATTGTCCAATTCCAATATGTGGTTCAATAATTATCTCTTTCATAACAAAACCTTATACCAAAAAGTGAGCCATACAAATGCAGCAGTTGCACATATCATCAGAACCAGTAGTATCGTACTTGCAAGTTTTTTCTCAATGGAAACTTTCTGATTTTCGCACAAGACAATTTGCTGAAGATTGTGAAATTCGGCTTCGCTGACATTTCCATTTAACGCTTTCCATGTATTGCGGCGTTCTGTAACCAGCAAGAAATCAGACAGCATTTCCATAAAAATGACGGCGAAAAATGCCAGAGAAAAGAACCACATACCGCTCCATTGGCTTGCTGTCAAAGTATCTCGGAGCGTTGCCGGTTTCAAGGACTGTACCGCAATGACATAAAGTACGGTACTTTGTTCACAGTTGTTCTCCTTAATCTGCTGGCACCTATACACCGTTATTCCCATCATGTCTAAAAGCGAATTGATTTTGCAATTTCCAATGCCTGGCTTTCCGACACAGAACTTGCTTCAAGTTCAATTGCAACAAAGCATTCTTTCTCGTTATCATAAGCGAGAACGCCTAAATTGTTTACTGGTTCTGAATTTGCACCATCTTGAAAAATTACCGTTGTAAGTGCAGTCGTTCCGCGTTCCGTGGTTTGTATCACATCGTATTTATTATCCGTGTCAAACCTGTAAACCGATCCTAGCCGAAGTGCAGAGTAAACAATCTGCACGGAATCTCTATCACCTTCATATGGCTCATAGGTACTGTATCCAACCGCGCCAACCAACACATGATTTTTGTCATAAATATCATATACTGGATAAGACGGATTCAGGCTTGCAAGAACAAGCGGTTTATTATCAGCACGTTGCGTTTGTTCTCTCTTTTGAATTTTCCACCCTTGCGGAAGTTCGATTGAAATAACACTGCTCGCTTGTCCTGATTCTTCAGGTTGAAATTCAATTTGCCGATTTGGTTTCTCCTTGTTTTCAGCTTGTTCTCCTAAAATATCTGATGCGATTTGTCCATATTCTTTATCAGTGGTGATGGATTCCAGATACTGATAAATCGTATTTCTTTCTTCATCCGACCCACTATAGGGAAGCTCTGTTTTTATGCCGGATAAAACAAGTTGCTGAAAGTCTTTATCATTCATCAGTTTGTCATATTTCAACACATACAGTGTGTCTTGAGGGAATTTGATAAGGCGATTTGTCAACACCGAAAAGCAATCTTCTGTATACCCACCATCCGATTCTTTAAGCTTTTGCAGTACTTGGCTTGTGCTGGCATTTTCAAGATTAGATAAAAATTCCTGCTCGCTTGTCACCGATGTCGATATAGGAGAGTTCATAGAAGTTGAAGAGGATACTTTTGTTGAGCAAGCTGACAATCCTATGATTGTCGCAACCGAAATTGCAATGAAGCTCCTTTTCATATAGAGCATACACCTCCCGTTTGTTTCCATCAGAAGCTTTTACTTAGACAACGCAGCAACCAACACATTTGTTGCAAGATTTCCCAAATTTGTTTACTTAAACAAAAATCCATCCTCACATTTGTGCTCATCTACAAATATCTAGGCATTTTGCCGTTAATAAATACTTTCTGCAACCTTCATCAACTCATCCAATGAACCATCGCCCATAATTGTGCAGGAAACACCCTCATCCTCCCAAACCAAAATATAACAGGTGACCTGCCCCGGAATCTCACTTGTTCCAAGTGTTGCTTCCTTATCTCCAATCTTTACAGTTGTATAAACGGTATGTTCATTATCGAATGTTTCAATCTGTCCGTATGCGGTTATAATTGAACAATCCACAAAATAGATTTCTCCGGCAGCATTAACATACGCATGAGAGAATGTTTCCTTTTTATCATAGCCTTGCGTATAGTCACGCCAAAATCCGACTTGTACATAATGTTCACTATACGCATCGGGAAGCTGCTCTAATGGTTCTCCCTCAACTTTATAAGTGACTTGCATCTCAATTGGTAAGAACTTCTGAATCATCGTATAGACTGTCTTGCGGAAGTCTGCGCTTACTGCAAGCGCACCGAGAGTTAAAATTACCAGCGTCAGGGCTGCAACAAGCACCCGTTTCAGCATAGGGCGGCGTTTATGCAATGCCGCTTGCAGGCGAGCATCCCATCGGGAAGTATCCGGGTAGCGTTCCTTAAGCTGTGCTGGAGTTGGCAGTTCGTCCAGTTCTTTTTGTGCATCTGCACGGAGTGCTATCATCAATGCAGCGTCAAAAGAAACTTCTGTCCGCTCACTCATGGCTGTTTAGCTCCTTCCACAATAGTTTTCTTCCACGGAAAAGCCGCATCCGAATCACTTCGTCCGTCAGACCAAGCGATTCGGCAATCTCCCGGTTGGTATAGCCCATTGCCAAAAGGCGAAGAGGATCACGGTACATCGGTTTCATTTGTCCGATCAGTTCTGTCAGATGTTGGATGTTATCGGTGCTGACTGCTGCATCATCTGGCACTGGGGCATCATCTGGTGCGTCCGGGATTTCTTCCAGCGGTTCTTCCCGCTGCTTGCGAAGCATATCGTATGCACGGCTTCTACTACAACTAACGAGATAAGCAGCGAGTTCGTGACAGTTTTCTCGATGAATTTTAGAAAAATTTTTGGCAACGTACAAAAACACCTCTTGCAGTACATCTTCTGCCAGATACGAATCGCCCATAATTTTGTAAGCGGTATGGTAGACCAGCCGTTTGTAGGTATTATATACATCTATAAACTGTTCTTCGCTGCTCCGGTCATCCAGAACTGCCAGATACATTGCCAGCATTTTCGCTCACATCCCTCTTATCGGGAGGAATTATGTCAATTTGACACAATTCCTCTCTGCCCATTCATAAAAACCACCACGGCAGTTCCAGCCACAGGTTATCCATAGCCTGTTCTTCCGTCTTTTTGGCGCGGCCTTTCGTCAGGTGAAAGTATATCGCCGTGCCGATCAGCGGATGTTCCTCGCCATCGGTGAAGCCATAGCGGTACAGCAGATAGGTCTGCTCCCGTTGGGTCAGCCGTTTCAGGCCATCGTACAGCTCCCGGCGTGATTCCTGCTCTTCCATAATACTCTGCGGCTGCATGGCATAAGGGTCGGCTATGGCTTCGATGCGCCGCAGTTGTTCCCCTCCCGGCAGAACATCGTCCAGCGAAACACGCTGGTAACAGATGCCGTCCTTGTCCTTTGTCACCATCCGCTGCTCAAAAGCAGTAAAGGCATCCCGCACCATATCCATCATGGCGTTGCGGATGGCAGGAGCCGCGTAGGTCAGGAACTTCATGCCGCGCGCTGCATCGAACTTCGGCACAGCTTTCCATAAGCCCAGATTGCCCGCCTGTTTCAAATCGTCCGTGTCAAGGTTCAGGCCGGACTGTGCCAGATTCATGCTGCGGAAAAGGTCATTTGCCACCTTGCCAATAAAGGACTTGTTGTTTTCGATCAGGCTGTCCAGTGCGGTGGCGTCGCCTTTCTGTGCCAACGCACAAAGTCGCTCATTCGTCTGTTTCATGGGCGTTTTCCTGCTCTGCGGCAGACTGCAAGATTCCCAACAGACCGTTCCGCAGCTGTTCCAGTGCTTCCGGCGCAGCTCCTTTCATGCCCGAAACGCTGTCCAACATTGCATCCGTCAACTGCTCTGCCGTGATCGTTGGGTGCTGCACATCCTGCCCTTTGGTTAATTCGGTGAACATTTTCTCTGCCGCTTTCTTGCTCATGGCTTCCTGCTCGGCGTAATGGCTCCCGATACCCTTTTTGATTTCCTTGATTGCCGCCATGAAGTACATTTCAATATCATCAAGGTCGCCTTGGTACACCGGCTTTCTCCGAAGGCTGATGTCCTTTGCGGCTTTGGCTGCTTCCGGGGTCTTGACCTTTGTGCGCAGCAAGGTGCTCAATGTCGTGAGCATGGCATTCTGTGCCGCGATGCCAGACGCAAAAGTATCATCAAAATACTGCGCTATGCGGTAAGTAAGCTCTGCAAAGCGGGCGTTTTCCAGCAGCAGGTTGACCACCTCTGTATTGACACGCCCTGTGTAGAGGTTCTTTGCAGCTTCTACGGACAAGCCCAGTTCGGCAATGTCGTAATTTTTGCGATCGGGGATGTTGGTTTCTCCCAGCAGGAAATCCGTGGACACATTAAACAGCCTTGCGATTTTCAGCACCTGCTCATGGGTCAGCGTCCCTTTTGCGCCGCTGATGAAGCGGCTGA
>OAWB01000960.1_pt1 | contig 12405 bp, 9 predicted proteins | sample 1550621 | NCBI WGS metagenome assembly OAWB01 (sample SAMEA2580107, study PRJEB22360) | human gut metagenome | biome: human gut; feature: human-associated habitat; material: faeces | place: Denmark | collected 2008/2010
CCCCTTCGAGGGGGGGCTGGTGGGGGGGGGGCCCCCCGGGCCCCCCCTGCCGCAGCGCCTCGGCGGCACGGCGGCGGCGCTCAGCGCCCGACACGCCCGAGATGGTCAGGGCCAGTTCGACGTTGGCGAGGACGGTCTGGTGGGGGATGAGGTTATAGCTCTGGAACACGAAGCCGACGGTGTGGTTGCGGTAGGAGTCCCAGTCCCGGTCGGTGTAGCGGCGGGTGGAGATGCCGTTGATGATGAGCTCGCCGCTGTCGTAGCGGTCGAGGCCGCCGATGATGTTGAGCAGCGTGGTCTTGCCCGAGCCGCTGGGGCCGAGGATAGCGACAAATTCGCTGTCGCGCAGGTTGAGGCTGACCCCGTTGAGCGCTGCCTGCGTCAGATCGCCGGTGGTGTATTTCTTTTCGATATTGATAAGCTGAAGCATTGGCCTGCCTTTCCGGCAGCAGAACGGGGAAGTGTCTGCTGGCCTATTCCGCCCGGCGTTTGTGGACGGAGAGGGAAACATGGTATCTGCTTGATTTTATCAGAAGAATATGAACAATTTATGTCGTAACGGGTGCCAAGTTCTGTGTTTTCTGCCGAAGGATGGAAAAGCGCTGCATCCTGCGCGGAAAAGCGTCCCAAATCAGGAGGATGCGGCAGATGTGTCTTGATTTTTGGAGCGGTTGATGGTATTCTTGAGACAGTATCCATGTTAATATTTTCAGTGTTCCAAATTTCGACGAAAACTGACGCAAATTTGTCGTTGCAACTCCTTTCGACGCTCCATACACTTTTATACAAGATAGTATGAAGCAGTTTGTCCGGCATAAGTGGAAGGGCCGGACAGATGGGGCAAGGAGGATGCAGAATGAAACAGGATGTCCCGTTGGTGAGGAGATTTTCGACGCTGGAACCGTATCAGGAGGCGTATACCCTTGCCTGTTCTCTGGAGACGGAGGGACAGGGCTGCTGGCTGACCGTGAGCCGGACAAAGGCTCCGGACGACCCGGCAGACACAGCCCGTACATGGGTCCCGGCCCCGGAAGAGGAGTGCGGACGGCTGCTGCAGTTTTTGTATGAGAATTCGGTCCAGCCGGAGCTGTGGCAGGATGTTATTTCCTGCTGGTATCCGCAGGCGGAGCAGGCAGAACACCTGCAGGAAGGGAGGCGCGTCGTGTGAGCTATGAGGAACAGAACGTCATATGGCGCGTAGCGCTGGCCAGCTATGACCCCAGAGAGATGCGGGTATGGACACGCTATCTCGAGGAGCGCAACCCGGCCATCCGCTGCACGGGCTACCGCAGCAGCCGGCCGCTGCTGGAACGGCTCGAGCAGGGCGATGTGGACGTTCTGGTGCTGGGCGGCAGGCTGGAGGACATGGACAGCATCCGGTTCCTGCCCAGGATACGCGGCCTTGCCCGCAAGCCTCTGGTGCTTCTGCGGGACGACGGACGCAACGAGAAGTCGGCAGTGGAGAGCCTGAGTCAGGAGGATGCATGCTACCTCATCCGTCAGGCCACACTGGAAGATATGCTGCAGGAGCTGCGCGCCCCGGCCCACCGCCCGGCGGAGAGCCTGGAAAAACGCTGCGAGCGCATCTATCGCAGCTGGGGCGTGAGCACCTGCGACGCCAACAAGCGCTACCTGACCGGTGCGCTTCGGGTGATGATGGGCTCCGACCACCGTCTGGCCATCCGCAAGGAGATATTAGGGCCAGTGGCGGAGGAATACGGTCTCACCGTTGCGGCTGTGGACAGCGCCCTCCGGCGGCTGCTGGAGACGCTGGACGAGACCGGTACCCAGACATGGCGGGATTTTCGAAAAGAGTATGGCTTAGAGCGCAGGAAGGTGACCATCGGCCGCCTGCTTTATGCGCTGGAAAGTAGACTGAGTCAGCAGTGAGGTGCTGACCACACGACGCGGAGGTAGAGCAGAATGCGCAGGCGAAACGATGGAGCAGGAGCCTCCCCTCAGGAGGAGTTTGGAGATGTGTGCTTCCATGCCCTTGGCATCATCGACCAGAACCGGGAGTATCTGCAGATGCATCTGCTGGCGTCGGCCGACCTGCCCACCCGGCAGGCACTTTCAGACATCCAGATAGAGTCTGCCCGGCTGGACCGCACGGTACGCAATGCCATAACACTTTATCAGCTGGAAAATGAAGAGCTGAGCGAGCTGCAGCCTCCGGACCTGTGCGGTCTGCTGGAAAAGGCGGGGCGTCTGGCCCCGGACATCCGGCGGTCGCTGGAAATAACGCTCACGGCGGAGAGCGGGGGCATCGAGCACTGCGCCGTCATGGGCGTCCCCGATGAGGCCGAACAGCTGCTGCTCCACCTCATCTCCAACGCGCTGCGGGCCTGCGATGCAGGCGGCAGGGTGTGGGTGAGCCTGAAACAGAAAAAGACGGGCGTCGCGCTCCGGGTAGAAGACGACGGCTGCGGCCTGATGGAGGAAGACCCCATCGAGAACAACCGCCGCTTCCTCAGCGGCGCAAAGCTGGGCCTCCGCATCTGCAAGCTCATCTGCCGCCGTGCAGGCTGGAAGCTGACGCTGACGGCCCGGCCGGGCGGCGGCACCCGGGCGCAGGTGGTGTTCCCGCTGGCCTCCTGCGAGGACATCCCGCCGGAAATGGAACTCCACTCCGACGAGGAGAACGACATCTGCGCAGCGCGGTTCGCAAGCCGGGCGGCACAGGAGCTCCTTCTGCTGCGGAGATATTGAACGAGACAAAAAGGCATCTGCAATGCGGCCGGGACGGCGCAGCGCAGGTGCCTTTGCTTTGTGTGCGGGACAGGGAAGAGAGCAGAAAAATTGACAGACGGTAAAGAATCTTAGCAGAAACAGCCCGAAACTCACAGAAAAGTTTGCGAAATTAACAAAATGTTTAACTTTGAAAGGTGATTTTACTGTTTCTAAGGTGTAAAATAATCCCGAATGATTGATTGTCAGCCGGATTTGGTTTATAATACGCATGTATGCGAGTCTGAAATTTGATTCGTTAGCAAACAACTTCTGCCCGGGCCGGAGAGTCCTGTGTGCAGAGGGAGAGTGCATTGTCCTTCAGGAGGAAAAACAACTGTGAGAGTAGGTCTTGACATCGGCAGCACTACCATCAAATGCGTGGTGCTGGATGAAAACGATACCCTTTTATATTCGACGTATGAGCGCCACTACAGCCACATTCTGGAAAAGGCGCAGGAGCTGCTGCGCCGCATCGACGCAGAGCAGCTGCATGGCCGGAAAGCGCTGCTCAGCATCTCCGGCTCCGCCGGCATGGGCCTGGCCGACAGCTGCGGCGTGCCTTTCGTGCAGGAGGTGTTCTCCACCCGCGTGGCGGTCAAAAAGTTCGTCCCTGCGACGGACTGTGTCATCGAGCTGGGCGGTGAGGATGCAAAGATCCTGTTCCTGACCAACGGCACCGAAGTCCGGATGAACGGCAGCTGCGCCGGCGGCACGGGCGCTTTCATCGACCAGATGGCGACGTTGCTCAAGATGGGTGCCGATGAGATGAACAAGGCGGCCGAGCAGGCCACCCGTACATACACCATCGCATCCCGCTGCGGCGTTTTCGCCAAGAGCGACGTGCAGCCCCTCATCAATCAGGGCGCAAGGACCGAGGACATCGCGGCCAGCATCTACAAGGCCGTGGTCAACCAGACCATCGCCGGTCTGGCACAGGGACGCCCCATCCAGGGCAATATCCTCTATCTGGGCGGTCCGCTGACCTTCAGCACCGTGCTGCGCAAGAGCTTCGACGAGGCACTGGGCGTCACCGGCACCTGCCCCGAGAACAGCCTGCTCTACGTCGCGCTGGGCGCTGCCCTCTACGCCGACAAGGAGTTCGTCCTCTCGGACGTGGCCGCTGCGCTGGATGAGTACGCCGCCACGGCGACCTACGCCAGCGAGCCGCCCCTCTTCGCCAGCAAGGAAGAGTACGAGGCATTCCATGCCCGCCATGTGTCCCACAGCGTGCCGCGGGTGGCGTTCAGCGCCCAGTGCGGCCCGGTGCATATCGGCATCGACTCCGGCTCCACCACCGTCAAGCTGGTGGTCGTGGACGAGCAGAGCCAGATCCTCTACACCAACTATCAGCCGAACCTCGGCAACCCGCTGCCCCTTATCCGGCAGCAGCTGCTGAAAATCTATAAAGAGCACCCCGGCCTCAAGGTGGCCAGCGTGACCACCACCGGCTACGGCGAAGAGCTGGTCAAGAACGCCTTCCGCTGCGATTTCGGCCTCGTGGAGACCGTGGCCCACTTCACGGCAGCAAAATACTTCATGCCGGACGTGGACTTCATCATCGACATCGGCGGTCAGGACATGAAGTGCTTCAAGATCGAGGATGGTGCCATCAGCAACATCTTCCTGAACGAAGCCTGCTCTTCCGGCTGCGGCAGCTTTTTGCAGACCTTCGCGCAGGCACTGGGCTACGACGTCAAGGAGTTCGCGGCCCTCGGCCTCTTCGCCGACCGCCCCGTGGATCTGGGCAGCCGCTGCACCGTCTTTATGAACAGCTCGGTCAAGCAGGCCCAGAAGGACGGCGCGTCCATCGAGAATATCTCGGCGGGCCTGTCCATCAGCGTCGTCAAGAACGCGCTGTACAAGGTCATCCGTGCGTCCAGCCCCGAAGAGCTGGGCCGGAAGATCGTCGTGCAGGGCGGTACCTTCTACAATGAGGCCGTCCTCCGCGCCTTCGAGAAGGAGATGGGCGTCGAGGTCATCCGCCCCGACATCGCCGGTCTGATGGGCGCTTACGGTGCGGCCCTCTTCGGTCTGCGCCAGTGCCGCAAGAACGGCCAGACCACCTCCGCCATGATGAGCGAGGAAGAGCTGGAGAGCTTCGACCAGAAAGTCGTCAGCGTCAAGTGCGGCGGCTGCGGCAAACACCTCCAGCTCACCGTCAACACCTTTGCCGATGGCCGCAAGTTCATTTCCGGCAACCGCTGCGACAAGCCCGTCACCGGCAAGAGCGAGGACAACAGCCTCAACCTCTATGCCTACAAGCAGCAGCTTCTGGCCAGCTATAAGCCCGTGGCCGGTAAACGCGGCTCCATCGGCATCCCGCTCTGCCTGAATATGTACGAGCTGCTGCCGTTCTGGCACGCCTTCTGGACCAAGCTGGGCTTTGCCGTCCACACCAGCCCGGTGTCCAGCCGCGGCCTCTATCTGGCCGGTCAGGCTACCATCCCCAGCGACACCGCCTGCTTCCCGGCCAAGCTCAGCCATGGCCACATCAAGGCCCTGACCCAGATGCATCTGGACGCCATCTTCTACCCCTGCCTGACCTACAACATCGACGAGGGTCTGGGCGATAACCACTACAACTGCCCCGTCGTGGCCTACTATCCCGAAGTCCTCGCCGGCAACTGCCCCGAGCTGGAAGGCCAGAAGTTCATCTACGACTACGTCGGCATCCACCGTCCGAAGGATTTCGTCCACAAGATGGCGAAGGACGTGCTGCCCAAGTATTTCGGCGGCATCTCCGAGAAGGAAGTGCAGGAGGCTGCCAACGCCGCCTACGCTGAGTATGAAGCCCACATGGCACAGATCCGGGTCAAGGGCAGCGAGATCATGGATGAGGCCCGCCGTCAGGGCAGGCGGATCATCGTGCTGGCCGGACGCCCCTACCATGTGGACCCGGAGATCAACCACGGCATCGACCACCTCATCACCCACCACGGCGCGGCGGTGGTCACCGAGGACAGCATCTCCAACCGGGTGGAGAAGTTCCCCACCAGCGTGCTGAACCAGTGGACTTACCACAGCCGCCTGTATGCCGCCGCCAAATACTGCACCACCCAGAGCGATATGGACCTGGTGCAGCTGGTGTCCTTCGGCTGCGGCGTGGACGCCATCACCACCGATGAGACCCGCGAGATCCTGCAGGAGGGCGGCAAGCTCTACACCCAGCTGAAAATTGACGAAATTACAAACCTGGGTGCTGTCAATATCCGCCTGCGCAGCCTGTTCGCCGCGCTGGATGAGCGAGACGAAGATAAGAAGTAACATAGGAGGAACCTATGGAATACAATTACCCCAAATTCACCCCGGAGATGAAGAAGACTCACACCATCCTCATCCCCAACATGGCCATCACCCAGTTCCGCCTGCTGGAATACGCCCTGCGCTACGACGGCTACAAGTGCGAGATCCTTGGCAACTGCGGCAGCGCTGTGGCGCAGCTGGGCCTGAAATATGTCCACAACGACACCTGCTATCCGGCCCTGCTGGTCATCGGCCAGTTCCTCGACGCGCTGAACAGCGGCAAGTACGACCTCGAGCACACGGCCCTGCTCATCACCCAGACGGGCGGCGGCTGCCGTGCCTCCAACTACATCCACCTGCTCCGCAAGGCGCTGGTCAAGGCAGGCTATCCGAACATCCCGGTGGCCAGCCTGAACTTCTCGGGCCTCGAGAAGGACAGCGGCTTCCAGATGACTCTGCCTCTGGCCCGCCGGGCCATTGCCAGCGTGTTCTACGGCGATATGCTCTGCGCCCTGCGCAATCAGATCGCTCCGTATGAGAACGAGAAGGGCGCTGCCGATAAGATGGTAGACCTCTGGGTCGAGCGTCTGGGCCGTGTGCTGCTGGCGGGCAAGGGCTTCACCTCCCGTGAGATGAAGCACACCTTCCCCCTCATCGCAAGGGACTTTAAGTCCATTCCCGTCACCCGTGTGCCGAAGGTCAAAGTCGGCGTCGTGGGCGAGATCTACGTCAAGTACAGCCCGCTGGGCAACAACGACCTGCAGAAGTTCCTCGAGAGCCAGGACTGCGAGGTCAACTTCCCGGGTCTGATGGGCTTCGTGCAGTACTGCATCTTCAACATGGGCGAGGACCATGTCCTCTACGGCGGCAAGCTGGCCATGAAGATGGGGACTGACCAGCTGCTCAACTGGCTGGACAGCGTGGAGCGCTCCATGCTCAAGGCCGAGGCCGACGCCGGGTTCTATGCCCCCGGTCCCTTCAAGGAGCTGGTGGAAAAGCCCGAGGGCATCATCTCGCTGGGGGCCAAGATGGGCGAGGGCTGGCTGCTGACGGCTGAGATGATCGAGCTGGTACAGGGCGGTTACGGCAACATCGTCTGCGCACAGCCTTTTGGCTGCCTGCCGAACCACATCGTGGGCAAGGGCATGGTAAACAAGATCCGCGCGATGTACCCCAGCGCCAACATCACCCCCATCGACTACGACCCCAGCGCCACCAGAGTCAATCAGGAGAACCGCATCAAACTGATGCTGGCCGTAGCAAAGGAGCGTCTGAACGCCCCTGCCGAGGCGAAGCCCCTGACCGCCGAGGAGATCGCGGGCGGTGCGCCCAGCCTGTCCCACGCCTGAGAAACCACAGAAGAAACAAAGAAGCCGCACGGTACAGCTTTTCGCTGTACTGTGCGGCTTTTCTTATGCGCCGGAGCGCTTATTTCTTGTGATACTTGCGGTCTTCCTGCTCATAGGCGGGCTCGCAGGTGAGGTACATCCCCAGACGCTTGATGGTGTCCGTATCCACGCTGGACAGGATGACCGTGGAGTGCATATCGCAGCCCTTGAGCTTGGAGAGCTGCTGCAGAGCGACAGCAGCCGTCTCATTCTCGGCGGCAGAGCTGGACAGAGCGATCAGGATCTCATCGGTGTGCAGGCGGGGATTCCGGCTGCCGAGGTAGTTGGTCTTGAGGGTCTGGATGGGCTCGATGGCGCGGGCGGAGACCAAATCGATCTCATGGTCGATGCCGGCCAGCTTCTTGAGGGCGTTGAGCAGGGCAGAAGAGGCTGCGCCCAGCAGGGGACCGTTCTTGCCGGTGACGACGGTGCCGTCCGGCAACTCGATGGCGGCAGCGGGGGCGCCGCCGGTGTGCTCGGCCACAGCGTGAGCCTGCTTTTCCACGGCACGGTCGCCGACAGCCAGACCGGCCTGATTCAGCAGCAGCTCCAGCTTGAAGATCTCACTGTCCACGTTCTTGCCGGTCTTGTGGTCGCAGAGAGCCTTGAAGTAGCGGCGGATGATCTCGTTGCGGGAGGCCTCGCGGCAGGCTTCGTCGTCCACGATGCAGTTGCCGGCCATGTTCACGCCCATATCCGTGGGGGACTTGTAGGGGCTCTTGCCCGCGATGAGCTCGAACATCGCGTTGACCACCGGGAAGATCTCGATATCGCGGTTGTAGTTGACGGTGGTGACGCCGTAGGCCTCCAGATGGAAGGGGTCGATCATGTTCACGTCGTTCAGGTCGGCGGTAGCGGCCTCGTAGGCGAGGTTGACCGGGTGCTTGAGGGGCAGGTTCCAGATGGGGAAGGTCTCGAACTTGGCATAACCGGCCTTGACGCCCCGCTTGTGCTCGTGGTAGAGCTGGGAAAGGCAGGTGGCCATCTTGCCGCTGCCGGGGCCGGGGGCCGTGATGACGACGAGGGGACGCTGGGTCTCGATGTAGTCGTTCTTGCCGTAGCCCTCGTCGCTGACGATGCGGGCCACGTCGTTGGGGTAGCCGGGGATCTTATAGTGGCGGAAGGTGCGCACGCCCACGCTGTTCAGCTTGTGCTCAAAGGCTTCGACCTCGGGGGCGGCGGTGTACATGGTCACGCAGACGCTGCCCACGAACAGGCCCATGCCCTGGAAGGCGTCGATGAGGCGGAGAACGTCGAGGTCGTAGGTGATGCCGTAGTCGCCGCGCACCTTGCTGCTGATGATGTCCTGCGCGCTGATGACGATGACGATCTCGGCCTGCTCCTTGAGCTGCAGCAGCATCTGCAGCTTGGAGTCCGGCTCAAAGGCCGGCAGCACCCGGGAGGCGTGGTAGTCGTCGAACAGCTTGCCGCCAAACTCGAGGTAGAGCTTGTTGTCGAACTGTGCGATGCGCTCCCGGATGTGCTGGGACTGCATCTGAAGATATTTCGCGTTGTCAAAGCCTTTTTTCATGGAATGCTCCTCTTCCTGATTCTACAACTTCATCTCCGGCACGTCGGTGGTGCGGCGGGCCGGAGGGTCACACAAACACCCTATAGTATAGCATACGACAGGCTTCGGCGCAATTATTTTTTGAGGGCTCCCTCGTGTTCCAGGTGCTCGAATTCTTCCAGCTCCTCAATGTCCTCCTTCAGGAACATCAGGCAGAAGCTGATGAAGAGCAGCAGACAGGAAAGCCAGATGGCCCGGCTGCCCATGGGGGCCAGTGCAAGGCTGCCGAGGCCGGCACCCAGCGCGAACAGGAAGATGATGGCGAAGTAGTGAATCGCCTTGCCGAAGGCTTTGGTGCTGCCGCCCACCAGCCATGCGCAGAGGGAGTCCATGCCGCTGCGCAGATTGCCGATGCACATGGTGCTGGCGAAGGCATAGCCGTTCACCTTGCGGAAGGATTGTACCTGCATGGCGCAGGAGAAGGAGACGAGGGAGTTGGCCAGAAGATTCAGCTCCTGCGGTAAAAAGCCCACGACGAAGAGCAGCAGGATCTCGAACAGCACCACCAGCTGACGCCAGTGGAGCCACTGCATCCGCTTGAGCTTGAGGCGGATGAACTCGGCCACAAAAATGCCCAGCGCAAAGGCGCAAAGGGGCATCAGGTAGCGCAGTGTCTCGCCCCACTCGCCCGCAAACAGCTTGACGGCCATCAGCACGATGTTGCCGGTCTGGGCGTTGGCGAAGACCTTGCCGCGGTATAAATAGGTATAAACATCCTGTAAGCCGCCCGAGACGGAGAGAAACAGAGCGGTGATAAAGGCTTCGGACATCTGTCCGTGAGGTTTGAGAGATGGCATAAAAGCTCCTCCTTCTATCCAGAAAATAATTCCATGCCATACTATAGCGCAAAACCGGCGTTTTGTCAAAAACTGCGCCATATTTTTTATAGATAATGACGATTCCGGGCGGGTATCGCAGGATGCGCTTTGTTTTGCAATGCGGCGCAGACTGTGGTAGAATACATAAAACAGCTTTTTTCAGGAGAAGGAGGGGCTTTCTGTATGCCCAATATCATCGAGATCACGGATTTCCACGCGCCGGAGCTGGACCCTTATGCCCGGCTGACCCAGAACCAGCTGCGCAATCGCCTCGAGCCGGAGAAAGGCATCTTTATCGCCGAGAGCCCCAAGGTCATCGACCGGGCGCTGGACGCAGGCTACAAGCCCGTGTCCCTGCTGATGGAGCGCAAGCAGATCACCGGCCCGGCAGCGGGCATCCTGAGCCGCTGCGGCGACGCGCCGGTGTACACGGCAGATCGGGAGATGCTGGCAGAGCTCACCGGCTTTGAGCTGACCCGGGGCGTCCTCTGCGCCTTCCGCCGCCCGGCACCCCGCCCGGTGGAAGAGCTCTGCAAAAACGCCCGCCGGGTGGCCGTGCTGGAGGGCATCGTGGACTCCACCAATGTGGGGGCCATCTTCCGCTCGGCGGCGGCACTGAACATGGACGCTGTCCTCATCAACCCCTCCTGCTGCGACCCGCTCTGCCGCCGCGCCGTCCGCGTCAGCATGGGTACGGTGTTCCAGGTGCCCTGGGGGCAGCTGGGCGAGACCCCGGCAGACTGGCCGGAGAAGGGGATGGACATCCTCCACTCCCTCGGCTTCAAGACCGCCGCGATGGCCCTCAGCGACCGCTCAGTGAGCATCGACGACGAGCAGCTTGCAAAAGAGCCGAAGCTTGCCATCGTGCTTGGCACCGAGGGCGACGGCCTCGCCGCCGGCACCATCGCTTCCTGCGACTACACGGTCAGGATCCCCATGTCCCACGGCGTGGATTCGCTGAATGTCGCTGCCGCCAGCGCCGTTGCGTTCTGGCAGCTGGGCAAACAATAAACGAAAAAGGAATGCCTCCCCGGCGGGGAGGCATTCCTTTTTATGCTCAGATACTTGCCAAGAATCGCTCAAAGCCCGCGCGGCCAGCCTCGTCCAGCTTGTAGACGCCGGCGTCTGCGAGGACTTCGGCAAAGACATGGCCGATCTCGTCCTGCACGATGGTGCGGACATTTTCGGCGTTCAGCTCCGGATGGCGGGCGAGGATGTCCATCGCCCACTCGGCGTGCTTCTGGATGTTCTCGCCGTACGCAGCGGCGGCTTCCACATCGGCCATCTCGGCTTTCAGGCGGCTGGGCAGAACGGCCAGACCCATGACCTCGATGAGGCCGATGTTCTCCTTTTTGATGTGGTGGAGCTTTGCGTGGGGGTGATAGACGCCCAGCGGATGCTCCGGCGTGGTGATGTTGTTGCGCAGCACCAGATCCAGCTGGAACCTGCCGTCCCGCATCCGGGCGATGGGGGTGATGGTGTTGTGGGGCTCGCCGTCGGTCTCGGCGTAGACAAAGCAGCTCTCGTCGGTGTAGCCCCGCCATGCGGTCAAGATCCGATCGGCCAGCTCCACAAGACGTTCGTCGTCGGCGCAGGTGAGGCGGATGCAGCTCATGGGCCAGTGGACGATGCCGGCGTCCACGTCCTCAAAGCCGGGGAAGACCCACTTCTTCTCGATGGGCGCTTTGGCCATGGCGAACTCGTAGTGGCCGCCCTGGAAGTGGTCGTGGCTCAGGATGCTGCCGCCCACGATGGGCAGGTCGGCGTTGCTGCCCACGAAGTAGTGGGGGAAGAGGGCCACGAAGTCCAGCAGCTTGCGGAAGGTGGCACGCTCGATCTTCATGGGGGTGTGCTGGCTGTTAAAGACGATGCAGTGCTCATTGTAGTAGACATAGGGGCTGTACTGGAAATTCCACCCACTGTCGTTGATGGTCAGCGGGATGATGCGGTGATTTTCCCGGGCGGGATGGTTCAGCCGGCCGGCATAGCCCTCGTTCTCCACGCAGAGCTGGCACTTGGGGTAGGCGCTCTGAGGAGCCAGCTTTGCGGCTGCGATGGCTTTGGGGTCTTTTTCGGGCTTCGACAGGTTGATGGTGATGTCGAGGTCGCCATAAGGAGTCCGGGTCACCCACTTGACGTCCCGCTTGATGCGGTAGCGGCGGATGTAATCGGTGTCCTGGCTGAACTTGTAGAACCAGTCGGTGGCGGCCTGGGGGCCGTCGGTCTCGTACCGCTCTTCGAAGTTGGCGCGGACGATGCTGGGGCGGGGCGTCAGCACACCCATGAGCCGGGTGTCGAAGAGGTCGCGGGCCGTGGGGCTGTCGTCGCAGACGCCCCGGGCCGCGGCATCGTCCACCAGCGTTTTCAGGATGCTCTCGAGGTCGGCGTAGCAGACGTCGCCCTCCGGCTCTGTGAAGCTGTCGAGCTGCATGGTCATGAGCAGCTGGTTGCGGATGTAGATCTCGTCGTCAGGCAGGATGAGGCCGGTGTCCAGACCGTAGTTGACGAGCTGCTGGATGGCAGTGGAGATCATAGGACAGCGCCTCCCTCCGGACGGATGGACAGGACGTGGCAGCGGCCCTCGCCGAGGATGGCTTCCATACCGGCCTTGAACTCATCCAGCATCTCCACAGGCACGAAAGCCTGTCCGCGCCTT
>OAWB01000962.1_pt1 | contig 12390 bp, 10 predicted proteins | sample 1550621 | NCBI WGS metagenome assembly OAWB01 (sample SAMEA2580107, study PRJEB22360) | human gut metagenome | biome: human gut; feature: human-associated habitat; material: faeces | place: Denmark | collected 2008/2010
TGCGGAGTGGGTTCAGCAAGGCAGCGAAGCCATACAGATGGTGTTAAAGGCCCATGAGGAGTACCGCGATTACAATGCATGTCTGATAGACTGGAAAATGCCGGGCATGAATGGAATCGAGGTAACCCGGCGGATCCGCAAGGAGCTTGGGCCGGACACGCTGGTTATTATCATCTCTTCATATGACTGGAGTGAAATCGAGCACGAGGCAAAAGAGGCGGGGGTCAATGCCTTTATTGCAAAGCCGCTGTTTGAATCCTCCCTCTACCAGGTTTTGGCGTCCGCCACCCGCAAGGATCATGCTGTGACGGAGGCGTCCAAAGGCTCAACTGTATCATTTGAGGGAAAGCGTTTCCTGCTGGTGGAGGACAATGAACTGAACCAGGAAATCGCGGTGGAGATTTTGAAAGGGACAGGCGCCGAAATCCAATGTGCGAGAGACGGGAGAGAGGCGGTTGACGAGTTCAATACCTCCGCAGCAGGTTATTACGACCTTATATTGATGGACATACAGATGCCGGTTATGGATGGATACGAGGCGACTAGGGCCATACGCCTCAGCAATCATGAGGATGCTGGCCGTGTACCGATTCTCGCCATGACAGCGAACGCGTTTCGGGAAGATGAGACGGCGGCATTGGCGGCGGGAATGAACGGCCATATTGCGAAGCCGATTGAAGTGGACATGCTTTACAGGAAGATATTGGAACTGTTATAGGAGTGATGTGAATCACCATCGCCGGGAGAAAATTATGTTGAAGAAAATACGGAATATGAAACTAAAGTCCAGGCTGTTATTATCGTATGCGGTAGTAATCGCAATATGTCTGTCGGCCAGTGTTGCCGCTCTGTTCCTAATGAATCGGATTGGCGATAATCTTTCCTCTTTTTATAAAAATAACTACACAGTGACGGTCAATGTGTGGATGGCCAAGAGGGAGATGCAGGCTGCTCGGGGGGATATCTTAAATGCCGTTTTGGATTCTGATGCGGAAGAGTCCATGCAGTTCATTGAAAATGCGAAGGAAAGCCTCAGAAACATGCGTGCGACATTTCCCGTAATCCGTAAATCCTTCAAAGGGGATATTGCGATGGTGGACCGGGTGGATGAGCTGCTGCAGCAGGCAATTGTCTACCGCGACCAGGTATTCGGACTGGTGGAGACGGGAAAGACGGATGAGGCCTACGAGGTCATGAAGTCAAACTATGTTCCGATTCTGAATCAAATGGCGGATCTTCTCCAGCAGATCGCGGATGTGGCGGGGGAGAACGCACGGACCATGGTGAAGGAAGGGGAATATGCGCAGACATCGGCGATCATTGTCATTATGCTCATCATGGCTCTTAGCATCATGGCTGCGGCGTTGTTGGGTATTTATATTTCCAATAGCATCCGGAAGCCTGTGAAGGAGATTGAGGACGCTGCCGTCCAGCTGGCAAACGGCAAGCTGGACGGAGTGCATGTTACCTATATGTCAAGAGATGAGTTGGGGCAGATGTCGGACAGTATACGGGATTTAATCAGCTACCAAAAGACGATTATTGAAGATATCAGCGATATCCTTGGCGATATGTCCGAGGGAAATTTTAAAGTCCAATCCAATGTAAAAGAATACTACAGGGGACGTTATGACTGCATCCTGGTGGCGATGCGGAAGCTGCGGAACAGACTCAGCAATACCCTTGGGCAGATCAGCCAGTCCGCAAGGCAGGTCGCGGATGGCAGCGAACAAATATCCTCAGAAACACAGCTCCTTGCCATCGGGGCTGAGGAACAGGCCTGTTCAATTGAAAAGCTTGCTGCAGCCGTAAATGAGATATCTGAGCATGTCAGGGAGACAAAGGAGAACGCGAATGAAGCGCGCGGGCAGACGGACCAGGCAGGTGAACAGGTCTTTGAGAGCAACCAGCAGATGCAGGAAATGATCCGCGCAATGAACATAATCAGTGAAAAGTCCAGCGAGATCTACAAGATTGTGAAGACAATTGAGGATATCGCATTCCAGACGAATATCCTGGCGTTAAATGCTTCTGTGGAGGCAGCAAGGGCCGGTGAACCGGGCGCGGGATTTGCGGTGGTCGCGCGAGAAATCCGTGCTCTGGCGGATAAGACAGCGATTGCCTCCAAAAACACGGCGGCATTGATCGAGGAATCGGTGTCGGCGGTAAAAAATGGAGAAATGGTTGCCCGCGCAACGGCCGATTCACTGTTGCAGGTTGTCAAGAGCACAAAACAGGTTGTTTTGGTTGTGGACAGGATCGCTTCTGCTACAGAGAATGAAAATGTATCCATTTCCAATATCACAGCGGAGGTGAGCCAGATCTCAGATGTGGTGCAGAATAATGTCTCGACATCCGAGGAGTTGGCGGCCGCCAGCGAGGAGTTCTCCACGCAGGCGCAGATACTTGGCAATATGATTGGGCAGTTTAAGCTGTATGAAGAGAATTAGGCGGTATAAGGACGGGTGGAAGAGGCCCGTCCTTTTTGAATGTAATTTTAAGCAGGCAAAGACCAGTGCGGCCGCGCGGGAAGAACACGGCAGCTATTTTCACCGGAAACAGATACAAATTTCGAATTGTACAAAACTTTTCTTCCTTTTCATTATACTATAAGGATATATTTATCTTCTTACAGGAAAGGAGACCATAAAAATGGCGTGTCGATTAAAAATAATTTCCGGTGTTACTATTTTTTGTATCCTTACCGGATGCGGAAGAAGTTATGCAGATGGTTTTTCAGTTTCCGGCTCTTCGAAAGATTTTAATGAGAGCGGGACTTTTTATGAGCAAGACAGCGAAAACAGAGAAAGGGGAAATGGTAATAGTTATTTTAGTAACTTTTCGGTTGCTGGTTCCTCTGAAGATTATCATATGAAGGGGACACTTCATATGGAAGGTGTGGAAGAAAATGAAACCTGGGAGCGCATAGCAATTGTAAAGTCGAAAAAAAATACAACCATAAATTTAGAGGGAACCCTTGAAAACGAAACGGGCAGTATAAATATCAGATATCTTGCGCCGGATGGTTCGGAAAATCTTATATTTAGTGATGAAGGTACAATAAAACAAAATGTAGAGATAAAAAAAGGAACAGGTGAAATCTTTTTTGTTGGGGAAGAGGCGGAAAACAGTATTGATTTTGATTTAAAGATTTGCTTTCCTGAGGAGGTGCGTCTGACTCTTGTGCAAAACAGCTTAAATGATTTGGTTGAACCAATTCTGGATGATATTATTCCGGATGAAATAATCCCGGACGAAATAATTCCGGAGGATAATGAACAAAAACAATATTGGAGAACGGCTGATGATTGGGATATGGATAACTGGCCGGATGGTTTCGGCAGGATAAATAAGGGACTTTATGCAAAAGATTTAAGTATTCAACTTCCGGTCGATAATCCGGGTACAGCAGTGATAGAAGCTGAAACTAAAAAAGGCAGGATAGACCTGAAAATCGTGGATGAAAAAGGCAATATCTGTTTTAATAAAGAGGACATGGGTTCCGATAAATATGAAGTCTTTTTGGACCATGCCGGTAATTATCTCATTATAATTAACGCTGAATGCCACACTGGCAGCTTCAATATAAACATGCTCCGGGAAAAGGAATAACCAGATTGCAAATAAGGGAGGCCCCTGCCGTGTGATGCCTTCTTTTTTATACATTTTTCCAGTGAATAAAAAGTCAAAGGTGTATTCTGGTTTTTAATCATATAGAATATAGACATCAATTATCTTATTCCCGTTTGCAGAAGGAGAATATTATGTATAAAATTGGAATCTGTGATGACAGCAAGCTTACATGCACAGAACTTGAAAATATGCTGAGAGACATTATGCAAAGCCTGAGAATAGAAGCAGAAATTGAACCATGGTATTCCGGAGAATCGTTATGCAAATATCTGGAAGCCGGGAACCGGTTTGATCTGATTTTTCTGGATATAGAATTGTTAAAGTTAAGTGGGATTGATGTTGGAAACTACATCAGGAATTATCTGGATGATTTAAAAACCAGCATAATTTATATCTCTTATAACAGAAGTTATGCAATGCGGCTGTTCAAAATACAGCCGCTTGATTTTCTGGTAAAACCGCTGCAATACAATTCGGTCAGAGAATCGGTTGAGATGTTCCTGAAACGTGCCGGAAGAAAGAAGACATTTCTTGAATACCGGACAGGTAATAATTACTGCCGGGAAATGTGTGAAGATATCATATATTTAACCAGTGATAATAAGAAAATCCATTTGATTACAATAGCAAATAAGGAGATAGAATTTTATGGAAAACTCAAAGCGCTGAAATCACAGCTGCCTTCTAATTTTATTCAGATCCATCAGTCTTATATTATAAACGAGGATTATATGGTAGAAATCAATTATGAGCAGGTCCAAATGTCAAATGGCGCTATTTTGAATATCAGTAAACCATACCGGGTGGAGGTACGAAACCGGCTGTTGAGAAAATAGAGGGATTTCATTATGAGAATCAATGATGTGGTAATTACAGCAATATCCAATTTATTTCGTGTTTATATATGCTGGAAATTTATTCGGTTTTTCTTTGATGAAAGAAAAGTGGAAGCCAGGACAGAGAAAGCCGTCTATTTCATCTTTTATATAGGAACACTGCTGTTTTTTGTCTGTTTGCAGTCCCATGGAATCAATCTGATTGTTAACCTGGCTGGAATCTTTTTGCTTACTCTGATTTATAAGGGAAGCCTGAAAAAGAAAGCCCTGGCAGCTGTATTAATTTATATAATGAACTGTGGATGCGATACCCTGGCCTATTTCCTTTTCCTGAATTCCAACCAGGATATACCGGAAACCCAGACCTTTTCCATAGTCACAGACCTCCTTCTGTTAATTTGTGTGATTGTAGCTGCCGGAATTCTTGGAGATAAGGCAAAAAAGGAGTTGGAAAAAGGCTTTTGGGTTCTGGTAATGATTCCTGTCCTGAGTATATTGATGATTGTGGGAATTGGCACCCTTGGGCTTTCAAAACAGGGCATTATGCTGTGTATAGGCGTTGGTACGCTGATTATAAATATGGTTGTATTGTATCTATATAATATGCTGCAGGAAGCGCACCAGAACTTCTATGAGAAAGAACTTTTGCAGCAGCAGATAAAAGTATATTCAAATCAACTGGAAACCATATCGCAGACTCAGAAAAAAATACGCCATGTCAGACATGACATGGTACATCATATAAAGGAATTGTACGGCCTTGCCGCAGCTGATAAAAAGGAGGAACTCCTGGCTTATTTGAAGGAAATGGAAGAGGCAGTAGTTAATCCCAAAGAACATGTCTGCACGGGGAATTATAAAATTGACGGTATTTTAAATTATATGCTTGAAAAAGCGGAGAACGAACTTAAGAAGGTTGAGGTAAAAGTAAAGATTCCTGAATGGTTGCATATGGACACGTTTGATCTTGTAATTATTATAGGCAATCTTCTTGATAATGCCATTGAGGCCGCCAGGCAGACGGATGATAAATATCTGTCTTTCAAAATGACGCTGGAAAAGGGTGTCCTTTTTATTGATGCAGCCAACAGTTACTGCGGAGTAATAAAAATAAGAGAAAGTAAAATCCTGACATCAAAAAGAGATCCGGGAGATCATGGTTTCGGCCTGGAAAGTGTTCAGGAAATTGTCAGAAAACATGACGGAGTGACTGATGTAACGTATGGCAGGGACACGTTTAAAGTAAGAGTAATGATTTACATGAAATCGGTTCGGTGAAAAAGCAGTAAAAAGTTTCATGCTCACATGCTATTCCTGTTCAGCCTGGCTTACAAGCATAGTTTACAAGCCTGCTTTACCGGAAGAAAAAAACTTGACTTTTAAATCTTACATATGTAATATATAGAACATAACAGCAAATTGACGCACAAAAAATATTTCTTACATGTGTAGGAAAAGGAGAAAATAATTGAAAGAAAAAGGATTTGCTTCTATTTTATTCATTATGATAACAGCGGCTTTGGCAATAACCGGCTGCGTTAAAAACGCGGGGGTCACGCCTTCAGATAAAGAGGAACCTGTGAGAATAGAAAATTCCGGCATTCCCGCAGCCATAAAAGAAGAACGGACGTCGGAAGAAACAGCGGAGCTTTACCGTGACATTTACGAAAACGCCGCCTCTAATCCGTCTGCCACTTCTGCCGGCAGCGCAACCTCATACTATGACAGGCTTCCGGTCATCCGCCAAATCGTAGAAAGGCTTGGTTCTTACGGATATGCGGCCATTGACTCAGAAAACAAAAACCAGCTTAACATGGTCAATCCCGGGCTGATAGAAGACTTTTGCAGGAAAGTGGAGGAACAAAAGGAGGCCTGTGCCACACTTTTTTCAGTTATGGAAAATCTTGGTTTCATCCGTTTTGATTTCGTTACTTCAGAAGAAATGGAAGGAAAAGTCCATGTTACAAGAAGCGTCCTCTGCTGGATTGGCGGTATGCCCAGGGTTACTGATAAATACAGCTATAACGCGGCCGTGTGGGAATACACAAAAGAGGGCTATCTGTTTTTTGAAGAAAATACACCTGTGGCATACGACGGCCCGCCCGGCTATACGGCAGTGAGGGTGAAACCCTTGGAGGAGGAATGCAGGGAACTGAACCGGCGTTATATCCTACCCATAGGCTATGGCGCCAACAATATGTTCCTGACGGACTGGAAGGAAGAAAATTTCGGGGAGCTTGATTTTTATGATCTGTTCCAGCTGCTGTACCCCTTTGTATATTATAGGAATTCTCCCTACGGGCTGACCGTTGACGGAGCAAAATATCGGGTGCCGGAGGAGGAATTCAACCGCGTGATCATGACATATTTTAATATAGATGAAGAGACCCTTCACAGCAGTACGAAATATCTGCCGGAGGGAAAATGCTATGAGTATCTCACAAGAAGCTTTCTTGATTATGGCAATTCCCCCAATACCCCCTGGCCGGAGGTGACTTCCCGGAAAGAAAATGCGGACGGTACGATCACGCTGACGGTAAGTGCGGTGTGGCCGCAGCGCCATTTGGGAAGGGCGATGTCTTCGGAAGTAGTAATCAGGCCTTTGGAAGACGGCGGTTTTCAGTATGTTTCCAACCGCATCATCGATTCTCCGGAAAATGTGGAACCCGACTGGTATGAAATCCCCAGCCGGGATAAAATGTCTTCTGTGATTTCCGCGGCCCTGCTGCCTGCCGCGCCGTCGCTTCCCTGAATATTTGCGGCAAAGCAGTATACCTGTCCTCTGGTTTCCACATACCCTACGAACCAGCCGTTCACGTCTTTGCCATCCACCCGTCCGGTTCCTGTTTTACCGTAAAGGCTGCCGTCCGGAGTTTGGGACAGAAGCATTGCATCCTTTACCGCCCAGATATTGGCAGGCGCAAAGCCGAAGTCATTGCGGTACAGCTTTATGAGAAGCGCGGTCTGCTCCATGGGAGAAATTTTCAGGGAAGCTTCCAGCCAGTAGGAGGACAGCCCTGCGCTGCTGTCTTGGTTTCCATAACTTATTTTGTGCAGATAATCCTGAACCCTCCCGGCGCCCAGCCGGGAATCTATGGACTGAAAATACCAGTTCACAGAATTTTCCATAGCGGATGCCAAATCCTGATCGGAGTTCCAGGCCGCAAAGGGATAGGCCGTCCCGTCCCAGGGCAGAACGGAGGCGTCGGGTGCGATAACCCCTTCCTCCAGGCCGAATAAGGCGTCGTAAACCTTGTAAGTGGAGTCCGGGGAAATACGTCTTTCCGCCTGGGCGCGGTTGTAAACGTACCAGGTATCCTCCTGCATGTCATATAGGACTAAGCTTCCGTCAAGGTCCCCGAAATATTCCCCATAATCAACGGAAACCACATTCTTAAGAGCCTCTGTTGTAAGCGCGTCCTCATCCTGCGCAGCGCGGACGGACAGGTATGGAGCAAAGCTAAACAGCAGCAGTGAAATAAATGCAAACACAGCGGCGCTCAACGCTTTTTGGCGGAAGGAGGGAGCCTTATAGGAGACTATGCTGCGGATGCGCCGCTTCAGCTGCTTCATGCTGCCGCTCATACCGGCGGTGAAAGGAAACGGCCGGAGAGAGATTTTTTCGGCAAGGCTGATCAGCGTGTTCCCATAGGCGACGTATTCTTTTTCCCCAAGCAGTTCCAGCACGGAGGTATCGCAGGCCGCCTCCCTGTCGTTCTGCATTTCCTTCAGGGCGGACCATACAAAAGGATTGAACCAGTAAAGGATGCCGGCCAGATTCATAAGATAATTGGCAAACGCGTCCTTATGCTTATAATGCTGCAGCATATAACGCATATCCACGGAATTAAAGTCGGATATCAGGTGGATCGGCACGTAGATCCGCGGAAAAAAGAGTCCGGTAATCACAGGGGATTTCAGAAACGCCGTGCTGTAAACCGGAACCGGTTTTTTCAGCTTCATCTCCCGCAGACATTCCCCGTGTAAGGCGCGCACCTCCAGGTTCTGCAGGGGAAGCGCCGACTGCCTGATCCGGTATAATTCAGCCTGCGTTTTTATGACCCTGAAAAGCATAACCATGATTCCTAGCAGCCACAGAAGAAAAAGGGCGCGTCCGGCGCCGGAGGACGTCCTTCTGCTGACTGATACTGCAAAGTCAGAAAACTGTCCCTCAGGCGCTAAGGCCCGTGCACCTGCGCCTTCCTGCAGGGAGGGCAGCAAGGCTAAAGAGGAATGGAAAAGATCTGCTCCTCCCGGCAGCTTCAGAAAATCGGCCGGTATCAAAGACAGAAAAGGCGCCGCAAGAAGCATAAGAAAACAATACCACAGACTGTACTGCATCCTGTGGGTGAGCACCCGTCCCAAAAGCTGTTTTATGCCAAGGAAAGAAACTGTCAGCAGGCTTAGGAACAGATTGTTCATTAAAAAGCGAATCATAAATTCAGACATATCAGTTTCCTTTGTCATTGTCCGCATCGTCCAGAATCGAACGCAGCGTGCCGATTTCTTCGGCGGAGAGTCTGTCGTTTTTGATATAGGCTGACAGCATGGCAGTGATATCGCCGTCATAGAAGCGCCGTAAAAAGGAATTGCTCTGCTGGCTGATATATTCATTCTCCTTTACCAACGGCGTATAGACGTATACCCGCCCTTCTTTTTCATAGGTAAGGGCGCCCTTATTTGTCAGGCGCTTGATCAGGGTCTGGATGGTTTTGGCACCCCAGCTGGTGGTTTTCATTAAGCGGTCGGTTATTTCATTGGTGCTGACAGGCGCATACTGCCATACGATTTTCATAACCTCAAACTCGGCCTCGGATATCTGTGGTAAACGGTTCATAAAGTTTCCTCCAAAATCTTACGTTTGTAATAAAAATATTATATAACCACTTCCCCGACGTGTCAAACATCCTGCCTTCTTTTCCAAAATGAAAGACTCCGCTACAAGCAGCGGGGTATTTGATCCTCGCGGCAGTCGCCAAATATCCATGCAAGCATGGTTACTTGGCTCGTTGCTCGCGGGAATAAATGTACAGGCCGCTAATAAAAACGTCGTCACTGTGCCTGAAGTCACTGTGCCTGAAATATGACGGAAGCAGACGAAGGAGCATTTCCCAGGCTGTAAAATCCGGGGTGTAAATTCTCCCATATTTATGTTGAATAAGCCGGAAATAAATGATAGGATGGATCGGGGGACAGCCCTGGGGACTGTGAACGAAACCTGCGATGATGATTAAAAAGGAAAGGAAAAAGAAGATGGAGGAAAGCAATAAAAAATATCAGATTGACACAGAAGAAAACAGAAAATTTTTAGAGGAGATCCGGGAAGGGCTGCTTAGCTTCGGACATAAATTTCCCTCACCGGGAGGAAGCTCCTATTACCTGGGGGATGACGGTACGCCGTGGACGGACCGGAACCGTGAAACCTGGATAACGAGCCGTATGGTCCATGTATACAGCCTGGGCTGCTTCCTGGGCCATCCCGGAAGTGAAGCGCTGGCGGATGCCGGGTTAAAGGGGCTTAAGGGCGAGCTTCATGATGAGAAAAACGGCGGATGGTATGCGGGGCTTACTTCCGACGGGGAGATACTTCCCAACAAGCAGTGCTACGCCCATGCATTTGTGATTCTGGCGGCGTCTTCCGCCGTCCTTGCCGGAAGGCCGGGGGCGCAGGAGCTGCTTGAGGATGCGCTGAAGCTGTATGACCTTCGTTTCTGGAATGAAGAGGAAGGGCTTTCCTGCGATACCTGGAATACCGAATTTACCGTACTGGATGACTACCGCGGGCTGAATGCAAATATGCATACAGTGGAGGCATTTCTGGCGGCATCGGATGTGACCGGCGATGAAAAATACCGTGTGAGGGCGGGCCGTATCATTGATCATGTGGTAGGCTGGGCTTCCCGGAATGAATGGAGGATCCCGGAGCATTTTACAAAGGAATGGGTGGCGGATCTGGAATGCAATAAGGAGAAGCCGGATGATCAGTTCAAGCCTTACGGGGCAACTCCCGGACACGGCATTGAATGGGCAAGGCTGATTGCACAGTGGGCGCTTTCTACATATCCGGAGGAAAAGGAAGCGGCTTCCAAATATATTGAGGTGTCCGAGAATCTTTTCCGCCGTGCTGTCAGTGATGCCTGGAATGCGGACGGCGCGCCCGGTATCGTGTATACCACGGACTGGAGCGGAAGACCGGTGGTGCATGACAGGATGCACTGGACACTTGCGGAAGCTATCAATACCTCCGCAGTGCTTTACCATGTGACGGGAAAACAGGAATATGCGGATGATTATGCGCAGTTTATGAAGTATCTGGACGAAAAGGTGCTGGATCATGTGAACGGATCCTGGTTCCATCAGCTGGATCGGAATAATCAGCTGATCGGGACCGTATGGCCTGGGAAATCTGATATTTACCACGCGCTGCAGGCGACGCTGATTCCCTGCTATGACGCGGGTCTTTCCATTGCCCCGGCGGTAAAGGGCGGAAAAAAACTATCCTGAAAATAAGCTTCCGGCAGTGCCTTCAGGGCTGCTGATTCCCGAGGGCAGCGGGCCAGGCAGCCATGCCCGCAAGGATATTTGGCGGCTGCCGCGAGGGCCAAAGTCCCCACTGCTTGCAGCGGGGGCTTTGAATTACAGGATGTTAAAAGACGTTCTGAAAGAAAGGCAGGAGGAGGCGCGCTATGATTTATCTGTCACAGTTTTCCTTCCCGGACATAGAGGAGGAATATGATTTCCTGATGGCACAGGCCAGAACCTGTTATGATTCCTATTATCCTTTCCAGATTATTTCAAAGCACCGGCTGCGGATGCTGGATTTTGAGCCGGTTACTTTTCTTTATGGAGGCAACGGATCGGGGAAGACGACGGTTCTCAACTGTATCGCGGAAAAGCTGCGGCTTAACAGGGATACCCGTTTTAACCGGACTGATTTTTTTGAAGACTATACGCGGATGTGCTCTTACACGGCAGATTATGGGATACCGGCGGAGAGCAGGATTATCACCAGCGATGATGTCTTTGACTTTATCCTGAATATGAGGGCGATTAACGATGGGATTGATGAAAAGCGGGAAGAGCTGTTCGAAGAGTATCTGGATGCCAAATACTCTGATTTCAGGATGAAATCCCTGGAGGATTATGACCGGCTGAAGAAGGTCAACATGGCGCGCCGGAAAACGCAGTCGCGTTATGTGAGAAATAACCTGATGGACAATGCGAGGGAGCATTCCAACGGGGAAAGCGCCTTCCTTTATTTCTCTGAAAAAATAAAGGAGGACGGGCTGTATCTGCTGGATGAGCCGGAAAACAGCCTGTCCCCGGAGCGGCAGCAGGAGCTGGTGCGTTTCATTGAGGATTCCGCCCGGTTTTTCGGCTGCCAGTTCGTGATTGCCACGCATTCGCCGTTTCTGCTGGCGGTAAGGAATGCCAGGATATACGATATGGATGAAGAGCCGGTGGATGTGAAGCGGTGGACGCAGCTGCCCAACGTCCGCGCCTATTATGATTTTTTTAAGAAGCACAAAGAAGAATTTGAATGAAAAGGAGGCCGGTCAGCAAATGACCTGCCTCCTTTTTTTGGCTGCCTTTCAGGGCGCGCCCGGCGGCGCAGGTTTCTCAGCTCTGGTTTTTGAAGTTCCTGATGTGCATGTATACCGTGTTTTTTGAAATATTCAGCTGTTCGGCCACCTTGATTACAGCATCCTTCAGGTTGAAAATGCCGCGCTGGTAAAGCTGGAGGACGATTTCCTTATTTTTATTGGCGGAGGAAATGTTCGGGTCGCTGTAAACGGCCTCCCTCGTTTCGGAAAGTGAGGAGAGGATCAAATCATCAATGCTGTCGGAGAAGGTTTCCGCAGGCGCGGCTGCGGCGGTAACCGTGCTCTGGGGCGGCGCAAGGGTCTGCAGGATATTGGAA
>OAWB01000979.1_pt1 | contig 12118 bp, 7 predicted proteins | sample 1550621 | NCBI WGS metagenome assembly OAWB01 (sample SAMEA2580107, study PRJEB22360) | human gut metagenome | biome: human gut; feature: human-associated habitat; material: faeces | place: Denmark | collected 2008/2010
TGTGTTCCTCTTTCTATTACGATTAACTACATTACTCTTTATTTTATCATTTCTCGGTTAAACAATAAAGCAACAAACATCTCATTTTCGAGGGCCTTTTATGATATAATATAGAATATATAATTATATGCATCTGAGACTTTCACGGGCTTCATGGTGAAAGTCTTACTTATTGATAGGAGACTTTATGAAATTAACGAAAATGCATGGTCTCGGCAATGACTTCATCCTCTTTGCCGACCCACAAGGGACGTCTAAAGACTACACAGACCTCGCCATCCGCCTTTGCGATCGTCGCACGGGTATTGGTGCTGATGGTCTTGCTATCCTAGTTCCTTCCGAAACCTGTGATGTGCGCATGCGCATCATCAACTCCGATGGTAGTGAAGCAGAAATGTGCGGCAACGCCATCCGTTGCTTTGCCAAATACGCTTATGAACACGGTGAAACAACGAAGGAGACTTTCACCATTGAAACCTTAGCTGGCGTAATGAAGCCTACATTGACTATCGAAAACGGTATAGTCACACAAATTACTGTAGACATGGGCAAACCATTTTTTAAGGCCCAAGACATTCCTATGAATGTAAACCTGGACAAGGTTATCGACGTAGACCTCAATGTAAACGGTGAAACCGTAACAGTGAGTTCTGTATTGCTCGGTGTGCCTCATACGGAGGTATTCATCGACGACATTACAAAAGCCCCTGTTACAACACAAGGCCCTATCCTTGAAAAGCACGATGCCTTCCCTGCCAACACCAATGTAAACTACATTGAAGTGGTAAACGACAAACACATCAAGGTGCGCACATGGGAACGCGGCGCTGGCGCTACTTTAGCTTGTGGAACAGGATCTTGTGCCTCTGCCGTTATGTCCTTTGAAAAGGGCTTAACAGGCCGCGAAGTAGATGTGGAACTCTATTTAGGAACATTGCATATTTCATACTTGGAGGATGGCACGGTGCTCATGACAGGCCCGGCTGAGGAAGTCTTCGAAACAGAACTTCCTATCGATTAAAATGAAGTGGTTACAACTTATATTAAATGCGTTCCTAAGGTACCAACAGGGCCGCACACTCATGCCACGGAATATAGAGCCCCTTTTGGGACTACTTGCATCCATTCTCGTCATCCTCATCGCCGTAGCCAATAGCATCGCTATTGGTTATGCCTTGATTGTCGTATGGAGCATCATGGCCTACGTGTTCTACCGCAAAGGATATACACTAAAAGAATTATTAAACCTATCTTGGACAGGTGCGAAAACATCCATCGTAGTGATGCAAATCTTCCTTCTCATCGGTTGGCTCATCGCCATGTGGCAAGCAGCAGGCGTTATTCCTATGATTATCGCCACAGGTATCGATTTAATTGATCCATCCATCTTTATCGTCTGTGCCTTTTTAATAACAGCTATAGTGAGTATGTTGTTAGGTACTGCACTAGGCACTGTAGGCACGATAGGCATCGTACTCATCACGATGGCAAGAGCTGGAAGTATTCCAGAAAATATTGTGGCCGGTGCCATTATTGCAGGTGCTTACTTTGGTGATCGAAACGGTCCACTATCCTCTAGTGCATCTCTTGTAGCGGCCTTGACCCATACAAAGGTATCGACGAATATTCCCATTATGTTTAAAGATGGTATTCCAGCACTCATCATCTCTACAGTGTTGTATCTATTACTATCTCAGTGGTACCCACTCAATTACGAAAATAGTTTACTATCCGATACAATTCACTTTATTTTCAATATCGATTGGACATTATGGATTCCAGTCATCATCGTCATTGGTCTATTGCCTTTGAAAGTATCTATCCGTTGGCCTATCGGACTCAGTGCATTAGCGGCGGCCATTCTAGCCTATACCAATCAGGATGCGAGCCTCTCAGAGTTGGGATGGTATACCTTAACAGGCTTTGAACTACCGCACTATAATCCACTAGCTAATATCATTCATGGCGGCGGTCTACAAACGATGTTTATCCCTACCCTTTCAATTTTTATGGCTACTGCCATTTCAGGCATGCTCGAAGGGGTTGGCTTCTGGAACGATATACGACAACTGTTAGAGCGAGCTAAAACCCGGAGCGATGTATTTGCTGCCAATGTAGGTCTTGCTTTCTTAACAGGTACGGTTGGATGCAGCCAAGCTATTGCGGTAGTTATGACGCACTCTATTATGCGTATTACCTACGCACAGCGAGGTATTCAAGACGAAGATGTAATGCTAGACTTTGAAAATAGTGGCATTCTCATCGCTCCATTACAACCATGGAATATCGCTGCCTACGTGCCCATTGTCATGATGGGTACAAGTTCAACAGGTTATGTACCATTTGCCTTCTTCCTATATCTAGTACCACTCATCTATTGGTTACGATTACGGAAGCAAGATCAACCAATCATACGCTAATTAGTATTATCTCAAAAGGGGAAATTGTATGATTTATACCATTACCTTTAATCCAGCTCTCGATTATATCGTGCGCCTTGATCACCTCAAGACGGGTACTATTAATCGCACCATCCAAGAATACGTTCTCGGTGGTGGCAAAGGTATCAACGTATCTATCGTGCTCAACAATCTTGGCATGGATACGACAGCACTCGGCTTCATCGCAGGGTTTACAGGCGAAGAAATCGTAACACAACTCAAGAAATTCGGCGTGAAAGAAGATTTCATCCGGCTTCGCGAAGGATTAACCCGCATCAATGTTAAGGTAAAAGCCTCTGATGAGGAAACAGAGATTAATGGCCGCGGCCCAATCATTGCTACCGACGAATTAGAAGCTCTATACAAACAGCTTGATGCGTTGACCGAAAAGGACACCTTAATCCTTGCTGGCAGCATTCCTTCTAGCCTACCAAGCGATATGTACGAACTCATTATGGAGCGCTTACAACATAAAAATATTCGCATCGTAGTCGATGCTACAAAGGATCTACTCACAAAAGTCTTGCCTTATAAACCATTTTTAATTAAGCCAAATAATCACGAGCTTAGTGAAATCTTTGGGCGCACTTTATCTACAAAAGATCAGCTTGTAGAAGCAGCAAAAACATTGCAAGAGAAAGGCGCACAACACGTGCTCATCTCCATGGCTGGTGATGGTGCTATTTTGGTGTCCGCTGACGGCACTGTATATACCAGTCCTGCCCCTAAAGGAACTCTCGTGAATTCCGTGGGTGCTGGCGACTCCATGGTAGCCGGCTTTATTACGGGCTATGAAAAGACGGGTGACTTACAAGAGGCGCTCTATTGGGGTATCTCCAGTGGCTCTGCCTCCGCTTACTCTGAAAACCTCGCAACCCTTGAAGAAGTAGAAACACTGCTTTCACAAGTACGAGTTAAATAGTTTTATATTTTATGTGCATCAAGGAGTACACATATGAAAATCACTGATCTATTAAAACCTCAATCTATCCTACTGAATGCAGATCCTGTCACAAAAGCTGACGCCATTTACACCTTAGGTGAATTGATGGACAAAGGAGGCTATTTGACAGACAAGGCAGAATATTTAAAAGCTGTCTTCGCTCGTAAAGAGTCTGGTTCTACAGGCCTTGGCGACGGTATTGCCACACCACATGCTAAATCTGCAGGAGTAAAAGAACCAGGCCTCGCCGCTATGGTTGTACCTAATGGGGTAGACTTTGAAGCATTAGATGGTCAACCTTCTCGCCTATTCTTCATGATTGCGGCTCCAGAAGGCGCCGCTGACACTCATGTTGAGGTATTGAGCAAACTAGCAACTATGGTGATTGACCCAGACTTCAAAGAAGCCCTAATTCAAGCGGCTACTGTTGATCGATTCTTAGAGCTCATTACAGCTAAAGAAGAAGGAAACTTTGACCCATCCGTAGAAGGATATATCAAACCAGCAGAGGATCAAAAAGCAACCAGCATTACCGATGCTATCGAAGCAAAGGCTACAGAAGCAATTGAAAAGGTAGCACCTAAGATTTCTGTAGATAACCCGCATTATGATGTACTTGCTGTTACTGGCTGCCCTACAGGCATTGCACATACCTATATGGCGGCTGAATCTTTAGAACGCAAAGCTAAAGAAATGGGTGTTTCTTTAAAAGTAGAAAAGAATGGTGCATCTGGTGTTAAAGACGCTCTTACAGCAGAAGAAATCGAGCACGCTAAATGCATTATCGTAGCTTCTGACCGTCAAGTAGAGATGGCACGCTTTGATGGCAAACCTATGATTCAAACTAAGGTTGCGAACGGCATCAATAAAGCGGAAGAGTTATTGCGTGAAGCTATGGCTGGTACAGCACCTGTATACCATGCTTCCCCATCTGACAAAAATGGTGCAGTGGCTGCATTCGATGCGGCAGATAACTTTGGTCGTCAAATCTACAAACATTTGATGAATGGTGTCTCCCACATGTTGCCATTCGTTATCGGTGGCGGTATCTTAATTGCCCTTGCCTTTTTATTCGATGTATTCGACCCAGCAAATCCTAAAAACTTTGGTTCCGGTACACCTCTTGCAGCTTTCTTAATGCAAATCGGTGGCGCTTCCTTTGGCTTCATGTTACCCGTATTAGCGGGTTACATCGCTATGAGTATTGCGGACCGTCCAGGTCTTGTAGCTGGTTTTGTTGGAGGCTTATTAGCTAACCAAGGTGGCTCTGGTTTCCTAGGTGCATTGATTGCCGGTTTCGCAGCAGGTTATTTGGTATTATTAGTTAAGAAATTAGTATCTGGTTTACCTCAAGCCTTAGAAGGTACAAAACCGGTTCTCTTCTACCCTGTGCTTGGCGTATTATTCATTGGTATCGCCATTACCTTTATCATCAATCCTCCTGTATCCGCACTTAACCACTGGTTGATGGACTCCTTGCAATCCATGGGCACAACGAGCCGCGTATTGTTAGGTCTTATCTTTGGTGCTATGATGTCCGTTGACATGGGCGGCCCTGTAAACAAAGCGGCTTATGTTATCGGTACTGGTGCTCTTGCAACTGGCGAATACGGTATTATGGCGGCTGTCATGGCAGGCGGTATGGTTCCTCCATTGGCAATCGCTCTTTGTACTACATTCTTCCCTAGCCGCTTCACAGAGGCTGAACGTAAATCTGGTATCACAAACTACATCATGGGCCTTTCCTTCATCACAGAAGGTGCCATCCCATTTGCAGCAGCCGATCCAGTTCGCGTATTACCAGCTTGTATTATCGGTGCTGGTACAGCCGGTGCGTTATCCATGTTCTTCGAATGCACACTACGCGCTCCACACGGCGGCATTTTTGTAGTACCAACAATTGGTAATCCACTACTATACCTTGCGTCCATCGCAATCGGTTCCGTTGTGGCTTGCTTTATCTTAGCACTTGTAAAGCCAAGCTTAAAAAATAGTATCACAAAATAAATCATTAAAATTAACCATCAATTATAGCTTATATATGATTGATTGATGGCTGATAATTGTTGATTGTTTATGATGAGTTTCGACGATTAGCAGTTAGTAACTAATAGTTAACATTTAGCGACTAATTGATTAATGACTCTTATCGATGGTGAAAGCTGGTGTCACACCAGTAGATATAGTAAAAGGACTAGAATATACGTATTCTGAACTGACCTAAAATTGGACACAATTTTGGAACAACAATTCAGAAGTATACGTGATCTAGTCCTTTTCTGATATTCAAAAATAATTAATATTATTTTATATTTTATAATCTAGACTACTTTCAAAAGTGGAAGCAAGTCCTCAAAATTGTACAATCACATCGATTTATGTTAAACTATATAAATATTAATAAACTTTAAAATTATAAACTATTATTAGAAATCTAGTTCGGAGAGCTAATTCATGAAATCATCCAAAAATTGTAAGGTCACTGCTGCATTTCTTGCTGCAGCTGCATTGGGTGGTGTTGCCCATGCAGAGCCTACACTTAACATGAATGATTTAGTAGGTACGAGTACCAGTGCTGAATCAACGACACAGAGTCCTACAAGTGTAGCAACTCCAGTCGTGAAACCAATTGCAACTCAGCCAGTCTTACCAGCTACACCACAACCGGCCACCGTTGTACAACAACAAACACCACCGATGGCACAACCTCAACCATCCTACGTGATGCAACCAGCAACGGTTAGCCCTGTACAAACTCAACAAGTTACACCATTGCAATCAGTACCGCAACAAGTAGTACCAATGCAATCTCAACAACAGGTTCAAACTCAACCTCAGTATGTTGTCAATAAAGATACAAAAACTGTCATGGAGCCTACATTAGCAATGCACAGTTTGATAAATGTACAACGAAAAACTGAACCTGTTACTGTAGAGAAACCAGTGGATGGTAAGCAACAAGTACAAACTACACAAGTAGAGCGTACGCCTGTTGTTATTCAACAAGAATCCATAGCTCCATTAACTGTATCAAATACTACAGTAACAAAAGCCGTAGTAGCAAAACAGAGGCTTACGATTCGAGATATTCAACGAGCTGAGCGTGAGCGTCTAGCTCAACTAGCCGCTGAAGAAGCATCCCAACAAGAAAATTTATCACAAGCTGATCAACAACAACTTGCTCAAAAGCAAGCTGAAGCACAACGGCAAGCCGCACTACAATCACAACAACAAGCAGAAGCCCAACGGCAAGCAGCTTTGCAGGCGGAACAAGAACGTGTGGTAGCTCAACAAGCAGAGGCTCAACGCCAAGCGGCTTTACGTGCTGAGCAGGAACGTATTGCGGCCCAACAAGCTGAGCAAGCGCGTATTGCAGAAGAACGTCGTCAAGCGGCAGAGCTGGAACGCATTCGTATCCAAGAGGAACAACGCCGTATTGCTGAGCAACAGGCGGAACAAGAACGTATCGCCGCTCAGCAAGCCGAAGCGCAACGCCAAGCAGCTATTAAAGCAGAACAAGAGCGTATTGCCGCTCAACGGGCTGAAGCTCAACGCCAAGCAGCTTTAAAAGCTGAACGTGAGCGTATCCTCGCTCAACAGGCTGAAGAAGAACGCTTAGCGGCTGAAGAAGCAGCTCGCCAACGTGCTGAAGCCGCCGCTAAAGCTGAAGCCGAACGACAAGCAGTTATTAGAGCAGAACAAGAACGTATGGCAGCTCAACAGGCTGAAGCTCAACGCCAAGCAGCTATTAAAGCAGAACAAGAACGTATCGCCGCACAACAGGCTGAATCTCAACGGCAAGCAGCTTTAAAAGCTGAACAAGAGCGTATCGCGGCCGAGAAAGCTAAAGCTGAACGCGAAGCCGCTATAAAAGCGGAGCAAGAACGTATTGCTGCTAAACAAGCGGAACTTGCAAGACAAGCTGTGATCCAAGAAGAACAAGAACGTTTAGCTGCTGAACAACTAGCAAAAGAAGAAGCGGCAGCTGCAGCTAAAGCTCAGGCTGAAGCAGAGGCAAAAGCTAAAGCAGAAGCAGACGCTGCAGCTAAAGCTCGGGCTGAAGCAGAGGCAAAAGCTAAAGCAGAAGCAGACGCTGCTGCTAAAGCGCAAGCTGAAGCAGAGGCAAAAGCTAAAGCAGAAGCAGATGCTGCTGCTAAAGCTCAGGCTGAAGCCGAGGCTAAGGCTAAGGCTAAAGCTCAATCTGAAGCCGAAGCAAAAGCTAAATCTGAGGCAGAGACTAAACAGGTTCAAGAAAGTAAATTACCACAATCTTATGTAAATGCTCGTAATGAAGCTTCCACAAAAGGCTCTCCTGTTACAGAAGAGAAAAATATTCTCTCCCAACCAATTGAACCCCCATTGCAAGCTGATGCGTCTGCAAAGATTAGTCTTGCTTTCGACGCGAAAAATTATGAATCCATGTCTACCACAGTAGATAATAAGGAAATTAAATATCGCGCCTTCGAGTATATCCCTTACGTGGCTAATCCAATCGACATAGATCAGCAATACATGAACATTTATGTACCAGAGGAATATTTCAACAACGGCACAATCAATGGTTACAATACCCAAACAGCCCCTATCTTCATGCCAAATGCAGTAGGTGGTTACATGCCGAGCCAGGCTATGACGCCTAAGATGGAAAATGGAAAACCTAACAGTGTTCTTTATGCATTATCCCGTGGTTATGTAGTAGCTTCCCCATCTACTCGTGGTCGTACCAATAAAGCTTCCGATGGCAACTTTATCGGTAAGGCCCCTGCAGTAATCGTTGACTTACAAGCGGCTACAGCTTACTTACACGCTAACGATTCCGCTATGCCAGGTAATGCAAACCGCATTATCACAAATGGTACAAGTGCAGGCGGTGGTGTATCCTTATTACAAGGTGCAACTGGTAACAGCTCCGACTTCCAACCATATTTACAAGCATTAGGTGCAGCTACAGCGGCAACTAATGTATACGCAGCATCCGCATATGCCCCTATCACTAACCTTGATGCGGCAGATATGGCTTACGAATGGAGCTATAACGGCATTTCGTCCTTTAATAAAGTGACTATGTCCCCAGGTGAATTACCACAAGCCAATGTAGGCGGTACTCCTGCTCAACCACAACGCACAATGCAACGTGTAAACTTGAATGCAGACGATTTAGCATACTCCAAAATGCTTAGCGAACACTTCCCTGATTACGTAAATAACTTACAATTACGTGACTCTCTAGGTCGTGTTCTAAAACTCGACAAAAATGGTAATGGTACTTTCAAAAATTATGTAAAAGAATTTATCATTGCTGCTGCTAATAAAGCACAAGCTAAAGGTACTGATTTATCTAAGCATACATACCTTGTACGTGATAATAAAACAGGGACTATCAAAGACATTAACTGGGAAGCATATAACCACTTTGTAAGCCGTTCTAAAGCGCCAGGCGCCTTTGACTCCCGTTCCAATGATACTGGTGAAAACAGTCTATTTGGTACAAGTACTACAGATAATAATCACTTTACAATTACTGCTGCATTACACGATACAACTACTAATCAAGATGTATACGTAGAAAATGCTAAGATTGTTACTATGATGAACCCAATGAACTATCTCGGTTCTCCAGCTGCGACAAATGCACGATTCTATCGTATCCGTTACGGCACAGCTGACAGCAATACATCTGTTGCAATTCCTTTAATCGTAGGTACGCGTGCTCAAAACCTTGGGTACAGAGTAGATATGGCAACACCATTTGATGTAGATCATTCTGGTGATTACGATCTAGAAGAATTATTCAACTGGATGGATAATATTGTTAAAAACGGTAGATAATTACAATTAAATACATACCAAAATACTAAAGGAGCTACCCAGTAGCTCCTTTTTCATATACAATTATAAATTTTCTTGTGTTTTCAATTATAAATGTTATTGTGAAAGTTCCTCTCCGACTATGAATAATCTGCACCATTATTTAATCAGTACATCACCCTATTATAATAATAAAAGAATTCAATCAAAAAAGGATGCCCCCTGTAAAATACAGAGGGCATCTGAGTGTCTGAGCCAATAAATACTATGTATCCAAAAAATCGATGCATAGTACTAAGCAAGAGACTACTTAATTATATTAAGGTAAAAGCAATTATTATGCTTTCACCATGATAGGTGATTAAACTTCAGGGAATAAAGCTGTAGATAAGTAGCGTTCGCCTGTATCAGGGAGAATTACTACAATATTTTTACCTTTATTTTCAGGGCGTTTTGCCAATTCTTGAGCCGCCCAAAGCGCAGCACCAGAGGAAATACCTACCAATACACCTTCTGTGTGACCAAAAGCTTGAGATGTAGCAAAAGCATCCTCATTAGAAACTTGGATTACTTCATCGTAAATGTTAGTATCCAATGTATCTGGAATGAAGCCAGCACCTAAGCCTTGGATTTTATGAGGGCCTGGTTTACCATTAGATAATATAGGAGAGTCTGCTGGTTCTACGGCAACCACATGTACATCAGGGTTTTGTTCTTTTAAGTAACGACCTGCACCTGTCAACGTACCGCCTGTACCAACACCAGATACGTAGATATCTACGGTACCATCAGTATCTTGCCAGATTTCAGGGCCAGTTGTTCTGTAGTGAATTGCAGGATTAGCTTGATTTACGAACTGACCTGCTTCAATAGCACCAGCTGTAGCCGTTACGATTTCCTTAGCTTTTGCAATAGCGCCTTTCATACCAAGAGAACCGTCAGTCAATACGAGCTGAGCGCCATAACCAAGCATTAATTTACGGCGTTCAATGGACATTGTTTCAGGCATTACGATTACAACTTTATAGCCAAGCGCAGCACCTACAGCAGATAGGCCAATACCAGTATTACCAGATGTAGCTTCTACAATTGTACCGCCTGGTTGTAATTCACCAGATTCAACTGCAGCTTGAATGATTGCTGCTGCGATACGGTCTTTTACGGAACCGCCTGGATTGAAGTATTCCAATTTTGCGAAAATATTAGCGTTTGCACCATATTTTTTACCAAAACGTGTAGCAGCTAATAATGGTGTTTTACCAATTAATTCAACAAAAGATTTTGCAATTTTAGACATAGTGGTCACTCCTTATTAAATAGAACCATCCCAATTATCATATTTTGTATCAAGTTTAGCGTAAGTCCCATCAATTACATCTTGTAGGGTTACGTTTTCTAAATAATCATGAATATAGTTTTGTAAGCCTGCCCAGAAACCAACGGTGCGTTCGTTGATTACTGTATCAGTACTCACCCCTTCATCAAGGGTAGATATGATAGCCATCGATTCCTCAGTAGCAAGCAATATTTCAATAATTGTGTACTCCTTAGGGCTTTTAGACAATCGATATCCGCCGTATTTACCGCGGATACTATCCACTAGGTTAGCAGCGCCTAAACGAGCTACGATACCTTCTAGGTATTTTTCAGATATGCCTTGTCGTTCTGCCACAGATCGCAAGGAAACTGGTTTATCTTGCCCTTGCTCTGCCAAATCGATGAGAACCATCAATGCATAACGACCTTTTGTGGAAATCCTCATATATCTTGCCTTTCTTTGTAAACGTTAGTGTTAAACACACCCATATTAAAAAGTGCCTATATTATATTTATAAAGCTATTTATAAAACCTTTCACATTAATAGGAATTAATTTCATTATAGACCACTCACTATAAAAATGCAAGAACTTATTTCCTACTTTTATAAAGGGATATTAACAACACAAAAGGACCAGCCCGAAGGCCAGTCCTTTTGCGTATAGTTTGTAGTTTGTTATATGAGGTTTACCATGATGAATTGGAGAGGGTTCATCTGGTATTGGGACTTACCGTATCGTCAGGAAAACGATGCGCGCCCGTGTTTATGTCATTTGAGGAGTTATCTAGATTACTCTAGCATTTAAGTATAAGTTTCTTAATTAGATTTTACCTACAAGATCAAGACCTGGTTTCAAAGTGTCTTTACCTGGCTTCCAACGTGCAGGGCACACTTGATCGCCATGTTTAGCTACGAATTGAGCAGCTTGTACTTTGCGAACCAATTCTTCAGCGGAACGGCCGATACCCATATCATGAATTTCTGCTGTACGCACGAAGCCTTCTGGATCTACTACGAATGTACCACGGTAAGCCATAGCAGATTCTTCTTGGAATACATCGAAGAAGTCAGCCAATTCATGTTTTTTGTCAGCTAACATGTAGTACTCGATTTTATTGATGCTTGGAGAAGCATCAGACCATGCTTTGTGAACGAATTCGGAGTCACAAGATACGGAGTAAACTTCGCAACCCAATTCTTTCAACTCTGCATAAGAGTTTTGTACGTCTTCCAACTCAGTAGGGCATACGAATGTAAAGTCTGCTGGATAGAATACGAATACAGACCATTTACCCAACACGTCTGCAGTGCTAACTTTTACCAATTCAGGTTTTTTGAAAGCATCAAGTGTAAATTCAGGAAGTTGTTTACCAATAATAGACATGTTATGTCCTCCTTATTTGAGTTCCATATGTAACGAATATATTTACATTGGTGTACTTAACACCATATCTATATCTATCTTTGTCTATATAATAACAAATATCATTCAATATTGCAAGCGTTATTTTTAAATTTATCGATATATTTTTTCAACATTTTCGATGTAGGCAAAATCATAACCACCCGTAAAACGGGTGGTTTGCTCTGACCCTATAAGGGTCTTT
>OAWB01000981.1_pt1 | contig 12078 bp, 15 predicted proteins | sample 1550621 | NCBI WGS metagenome assembly OAWB01 (sample SAMEA2580107, study PRJEB22360) | human gut metagenome | biome: human gut; feature: human-associated habitat; material: faeces | place: Denmark | collected 2008/2010
CCATCCTACGATAGTTTTTCTTCATTGTCGGAAGGAGGCCTTTCCAGAGCCGACTGGAGACAATGGAGAAATACTCATACTTCATAACTAAGCAAGGAAATGAAAGGAGAAAATATGCTGAAGGATTTAACAGAACGGATCCTCTCGGGGGGAGAGGTTTTTTTTGAAACAGAGGATCTGAAGATCTTGATGGATTCGGATCTGACAGAGCTGTGCCGTTCGGCAGACAGGTTGAGGAAGTATTTCTGTGGAGATCACGGAGATCTGTGTACGATCATTAACGGAAAAAGCGGAAGGTGCAGCGAAGACTGCAGGTTCTGCGCACAATCCTCCTATCATCAGACTAGGGCAGAAGAATATGCCTTTTTGCCCGCAGCTGAAATTATAAAGGATTGTAAAGCGCAGGAGCAGAAGGGGGTGCACCGTTATTCTATCGTGACTGCGGGAAAAAGCATTGGCGGAGATGATTTTTTAAAAGCTTTGGAAGCATACCGTGGCATGTCTGCACAGAGCAGCCTTTCCTTGTGCGCTTCCCATGGACTTTTATCGCATGAAGCTTTTTTAAAGCTAAAGGAAAACGGAGTTAACCGGTACCATTGTAATCTGGAAACCTCCAGAAGGTTTTTCCCTCAGGTCTGTTCTACACATACATATGACGATAAGATAGAGAATATTCAAAGGGCAAAGAAAGCGGGCCTTGAGATCTGTTCTGGAGGAATCATCGGTATGGGGGAGACAATGGAGGACAGGATATCCATGGCTCTTGACCTGGCAGGACTGAAAGTGGATTCGATTCCCATCAATGTACTCACCCCGATCCCGGGAACCCCTTTGGAAAATCGGCAGAGGCTTAAGGAAGAAGAAATTCTCCGAACTGTTGCTGTCTTCCGGTTTTTAAACCCAAAAGCGGAGATCCGTCTGGCGGCAGGACGCAATGTGATGGAGGAAAACGGAAGGAAAGCATTTCTATCCGGGGCCAACGGAGCCATAACGGGGGACATGCTCACCACGTCGGGAAATAAGACAGAGGGAGACAGACAATTATTGATCCAGCTTGGATATACATTAAACTAGAAAGAGGAGTAGGATGATGAAAAAACTAGAAATCAAACAGATGACACTCATTGGATTGATGGCAGCGCTGATCTGTGTTGTGGGACCGCTCACAGTTCCGCTGCCGTTTACGCCGGTGCCCATCTCACTTACCAATTTGGCAATCTATCTGACTGCTTATGCTCTGGGCTGCAGGCTTGGGACGGTAAGTTATGTGATTTACCTGCTGCTTGGGACAGCAGGTCTCCCGGTATTTTCAGCTTTTTCCGGAGGATTATCAAAGCTTGCAGGTCCTACAGGAGGATATCTGATCGGATTTATATTGACAGCAGCCATCTGTGGATTCATGATCGACCGTTCAAAAGGGAAAAGGAGCATACAGTCTGCAGGGATGATCCTGGGAACTCTGGCAGCATATCTGTTTGGAACAGTATGGCTTTGTACACAGATACACCTGACGCCGATGCAGGGCCTGGCAGCAGGAGTTATCCCCTACCTGCCTGGTGATCTCATAAAAATTGCTCTGGCTGCTGCGGTTGGAAACAGTATTCGCCAGACAGTGAAAAAAACTGCGTCAGCAGTATCATAGAGACAAGGGACATGGAAATAAAAATTTCTGTGTCCTTTTATGGTACTAAAAACGCTCCGCACGGGTCGCACTGCGGCGGTAAGGAATCATGTCTTCAAAGCGACCTGCCGCAGGCGGAGAATCCTGCAAGCGGACTTGCCCACTTTGATATTGAAACAGTTCCCTTAAGCAAAAAGATTTTATTCTTGACATCATTGTTGTGTTATAGTACTATTGTATTAAATCATCAGTACAATAATACTATAACACAGGGAGGTCTATATGGATATTGTCGTAAAAGCGGAGGACATCACAAAGTCCTTTGGAAAACAAATAGCAGTCAGAAACGTCAGCATGGAAGTAAAAAGAGGAGATATTTATGGATTCATCGGGGAGAATGGTGCAGGAAAGACGACCATGATCCGGATGATGGCAGGGCTGGCAAAACCTACTTCCGGGGAATTGTCCTTATTTGGTTCAGGAGATCCGGTAAAAGCCAGGGAAAAGATTGGAACGGTCATTGAATATCCGGCCTTAATGCCGGGCATGACGGCAAAAGAAAATCTTATAGTAGAAATGAAGCTCCGTGGAATGAAAGACACAAGGAAAGTTGAGGAAGTTCTCACGAAGGTCGGACTTGATAATACGAAAAAGAAAAAAGTGAAGAATTTTTCTCTTGGAATGAAGCAAAGGCTGGCCATAGCAATTGCCCTCCTGGGAGACCCGGAATTTCTGATCTTGGATGAACCCACAAACGGGCTCGACCCGGTAGGTATCCGGGAGATCCGGGAGTTGATCCAGGAACTGAACCAGGAGCATCACATCACAGTATTGATCTCAAGCCATATTTTAGGAGAGTTATCCAAGCTGGCCACGAGATACGGCATCATCCATAAAGGAGAGCTGATCCAGGAGTTCACAGAGGAAGAACTGGTCAAACAAAGCCAGTCCAACCTGACCGTAAAGGTGCCCAAAGAGCAGCGGATGAAAGCATGTGAAGTGATGAAGGAGCAATTCGATGCAGATGAATGCCAGATCACCGGAGATGAAGAATTAAAGATCTACGGATTTTTGGACCAGCCGGGGGAAGTGAATCAGGCCTTGATGCAGAAGGGGATAAAGGTGCAGGAAATCTACGTGGAGAAAATGGATCTGGAGAAATACTTTTTAAATACAGTTGGAGGTGCAGCATGTTAAATTTAATCCGGACAGATATTTATAAATTGTTAAAATCAACCTCATTCCGAGTTTGCGGGGTACTGCTTCTGTTGTTGTCGGGAACGGAGAATTTTCTATATCACCTTGTGGAGAAGATAGGAGGAGGCATGGGAGGGCAGATGACGGTCATATCCAGGATACAGACTGCAGATACGTCTTACCTCATCCTGCTGTCCATCGTAGTTTCTCTGTTTATCGGAAGTGAATACACATATGGCACTATCAAGAACCTAGCCTCCAAACAGTACGAAAGAAGCAAAATCTTTGCATCCAAATGGCTGGTGAGCATGGGCCTTGCAACGGTTTATTTTGTGCTGAGTCTGGTTGTCGTTGGCATTACGGCAGCGTTCTACTGGAAAACCGGGGATGTGAGCGGGGCAGTCATAAGCGAAACGGCCGCCTACCTTTTCACAAAATACATCCTGGTGTTAAGCATCACTTCTCTTTATGTCATGGCGGCATTTCTCATAAGGAAAACCCAATTTATCCTGCCGGTGGCTATCATCGGGGTGGATGTGATCGGCACGGTGGCTTTATACGGAGATATGGGGCTGACAAAGCTTTTCGGACATTCGGTGGAACTGGCAAAATACTGGCCTGGCAATACGTTGTCAATACTGATTCAAAGCGGAATGAAAAATGCGGATCTTGTTACGGGAATTGTGACAGGTATTGTATTTCTGACCGCCGCTGCAGTGGTTGGCGCCATGCATTTTAAAGCGGTGGATATTAAATAATCCGGTTGACATTTCAGGGGAAAGCGCATAAACTATATGGTAAGTGAAATGCGCAGAACAGAACCAGTACCTTCACCGGAACTATCAGAGAGAAACTGTCATCGGCTGAAAGCAGTTTTTAGGAAAAGAGTTGGGAATGCCTCTGGGAGCAGACAGGACGAAGCAGCAGTAGCCCTGTACGTGGCCGGCGTTAACGGAAGCTTAAGGGAAGACATCCCAAGGATGTTTTAAGTAAGAGTGGAACCGCGGATATAACTTCGTCTCTTTTTTGAGACGGAGTTTTTTTATTCTATGTTAGAAGGTTCACAGAACCTCCCTATAGAATAAAAAGTCCTGCATTATGTAAATATGGATTTGGAGGTAAGTATGGGCTTTAGAGATTTTGCAAAAAGCCAGTTTGAGATTATCAAGGACCGGGATCCGGCCCTTAAAAACCAAAGAGAAGTCTTTCTGTATCCTTATGTGAAAGCACTGTATTGGTACAGAATCACCCATCAGATGTATAAGGAAGGTAATTTTTATAAAGCCAGAAAGATTTCACAGAAGATCGCCAGAAAAACCGGTATCGAGATCCATCCAGGGGCACAGATCGGCGAAGGCCTTTTTATTGACCACGGACATGGGGTCGTCATCGGCGAGACGACGATCATCGGGAACAACGTGACCATCTATCAGGGGGTTACGCTGGGTGGTACTGGAAATGAGACTGGCAAGCGTCATCCGACCATTGAGGATAATGTACTGATCAGTGCAGGAGCCAAAGTACTAGGATCGATCACGATTGGGAAGAATTCTAAGATAGGCGCAGGCTCAGTTGTGGTCTCTGATGTGCCGCCTAACTCAACGGTCGTAGGTGTTCCGGGAAGAGTGATCAAAAGAGACGGCACCCGGATCCAGAGTCTGGAACTCAACCAGATTGATCTTCCGGATCCAGTGGATATGGATATCGAAAAATTGGCGAAGGAAAATGCGGAACTCAGAAGTGCGTTGAATATTTTTATGGAGCACTGCAAACGAGTGGAAGATGCAGCGAAAGGAGATAAATGATGAAGATCTACAATACACTGACAAGAAAAAAAGAGGAATTTGTACCGGTGCATCCGGGCAAAGTAGGGATATATGTGTGCGGACCCACAGTTTATAATTACATTCACATTGGAAATGCACGGCCCATGATCATCTTTGATACCGTCCGCAGATATTTTGAATACAAAGGTTATGATGTCAACTATGTGTCAAACTTTACGGATGTGGATGACAAGATTATTAAAAAGGCCAACGAGGAAGGTGTGTCCGCTACAGAGATCGCAGAGCGCTATATCGAGGAATGTAAAAAGGATATGGAAGGTTTGAATGTAAAACCGGCAACGCACCAGCCAAAAGCCACGGAAGAGATAGACGGAATGATCCGTATGATCGAGACTTTAATCGAGAAGGGCCACGCATATGAATCAAACGGAACGGTTTACTTTAAAACACGTTCATTTGAGGGATACGGAAAGCTTTCCAAAAAGAATATAGACGATTTGGAAGGCGGCCACAGGGACATTAAAGTCCGTGGAGAAGAAGGGAAAAAGGATCCGTTGGATTTTGTGCTCTGGAAACCGAAGAAAGAGGGAGAGATCGCATGGCCGTCCCCGTGGGGGAAAGGCCGCCCCGGATGGCATATCGAATGTTCTGAGATGTCCAAAAAGTATATTGGCGACACCATCGACATCCATGCAGGTGGAGAGGACTTGATCTTCCCACACCATGAAAATGAGATTGCCCAGAGTGAAGCTTGCAATGACGAATGTTTTGCAAATTACTGGATGCACAACGGTTTCTTAAATATCGACAACCAGAAAATGTCGAAATCGGCGGGGAACTTTTTTACGGTGCGGGAGATCAGTGAAAAGTACCCGCTTCAGGTCATCAGGTTTTTTATGCTGAGCGCCCATTATAGAAACCCGTTGAATTTTAGTGATACTCTTGTTGAGTCTGCAAAGAACAGCCTGGACCGGATCTTGACGGCCATTGATCTTTTGAGAGACCGGGCTTGCATGCCGGAAACAGAGTTGAGCAGTGAGGAAGAGCAAAACCTTGCGGAGGCTGGGAAGCTGACCGCTAAGTTTGAGGAAGCCATGGAGGATGACTTTAACACCGCAGATGCCATTTCCGCTATCTTTGAGATCGTTAAACTTTCCAACACAACGGTGAAAGAGGGCTCCAGTGCCTACGCCAAGAAGCTTTTGGAAACGTTAGAAACCTTATGCGGGGTTCTTGGGATTGAGACAAAGCAGGAGGAAGGAATCCTGGATGAGGAGATTGAACAGCTCATCGAAGAACGAAATCAGGCAAGAAAAGATAAGAACTTTGGCAGAGCGGATGAGATCAGAGACGAACTGTTGGAAAAAGGAATCATTTTAAAGGATACAAGAGAAGGCGTAAAATGGAAACGAGCTTAATTGAATTTATGATACAGGGGCTTGATCTGCCAAAAATAGATCCAAAGACCTACTCTCCTCTGGGGCTCGCCTACATTGGAGATGCGGTTTATGAACTCGCCGTCAGGACTCTGGTGATCTCTGAAGGGAATATGAGTGTCAATAAGTATCACCAAAAGTCCAGCAGCATGGTAAAAGCTTCCGCACAGGCCCGGGTTTATGATAGAATAAAAGAAAGGCTGACCGATGAAGAATCAGCTGTCTATAAGCGAGGGCGGAACGCTAAATCCGCCACCGCCGCAAAAAATGCTTCCATCGTTGAATACCGCATGGCCACAGGAGTTGAAGCCCTGATGGGATATTTGTATTTGTCCGGGAAGATGGGGCGTGCTGTGGAGTTGATAAAAATAGGATTAGATTTAGGAGAAAATGAATGAGCTACGAAGAATATTTGCTGGCGGGCAGGAATGCCGTGCTGGAAGCGTTGAGGGCAGGCAAACCGATCGACAAGATCTTTATCTTGGACGGATGCCAAGACGGTCCTATCAGAACCATTGTAAGAGAAGCAAAAAAGACGGATGCGGTTCTGAATTTTGTAGAAAAGGAACGCTTAGACCAGCTGACAAATGAGCATCACCAGGGTGTGGTAGCCATGGCTGCGGCTTATGAGTATGCACAGCTTGATGATCTTTTCCGCAAGGCAGAAGAAAAAAATGAGGATCCATTCTTTATTCTTCTGGACGGTATTGAGGACCCACACAATCTGGGGGCCATCATAAGGACTGCAAACCTTGCGGGAGCCCACGGAGTGATCATTCCGAAGCGCAGAGCTGTGGGGCTGACATCGACAGTGGCCAAAACTTCCGCCGGGGCCATCAACTATACACCGGTCGTGAAAGTGACCAACCTTTCAAAGACGATGGAAGAATTAAAGGAGCGGGGACTGTGGTTTGTCTGTGCTGATATGGAAGGGGAAGTCATGTACCGCCAGAATCTGACTGGGCCCATCGGGCTGGTCATCGGAAACGAAGGCAGCGGAGTCAGCCGTTTAGTCAAAGAGCGCTGTGATTATATTGCTTCCATTCCTATGAATGGTGATATTGATTCATTGAATGCGTCTGTGGCTGCCGGTGTGCTGGCTTATGAAATTGTGAGACAGAGACTTCTAAAATAGAGGTGCTATGAAAATATTTAAAGATTATTCTGACCAGGAATTGTTGGATGAAATTAAACTTGGAGATGATCAGGCGATGGATTTTCTGTTAAACCGGTATGGGGGACTGGTGCGCAGAGAGTCCAGAAAGTTTTTTCTTGCCGGAGCGGATGAGGAGGACTTGATCCAGGAAGGCATGATCGGCCTTTTCAAAGCTGTTAAAAATTATGACAAAGACAAAAATGCGTCATTTTCCACGTTTGCATCCCTTTGTGTCAAACGTCAGATTTATACGACAGTGACCGCTTCCAAGAGAAAAAAACATGGTCCGTTAAATAACTATATTTCGCTGTTTAATGATCATGGAGAGGAAGAACAGTTCATGGAAGAGGATACGAATCCGGAACAGGTTCTAATACAAAAGGAAAATATATCTGATTACTATAAGAAGATCGAGACGAAACTCAGCGGATTTGAAAAAGATGTGATGGAGCTTTATCTCAGCGGAGAGAACTATGTAGAAATCGCCAGGAAACTGGACAAGCCGACAAAATCAATTGACAATGCGATCCAGAGGATCCGCAGGAAGTTAGGGGAAGAAAGTCCATAACCTAAAGGGGGAGTATTCATGCAGAAGATCTATGTGCTGTCTGACATTCACGGCCAAAGCCGGGCTTTTTTTGAGATGCTTGAGAAGATTCAGTTTTCCTCCGAAGACAAACTGTATATCATCGGAGACGTGGTGGACCGGGGACCGGACGGCATCAAGCTGCTGGAATATATCAGGGGGCAGAAGAATATGGTTCTTCTCATGGGAAATCATGAGGATATGATGTTGAGAACTATGAATGATGAGGAATCCTGGTATGAGACATGGCTTTTTAACGGGGGAGGAGTCACTTTAGCTTCCCTGATGTCCTTTCCGAAGGAGGAGCAGGAACGGTGCATTGAGTTTGTAAAAAATCTTCCCCTGTACCGTATGATCTCGGTAGAAGGGAAGCAGTATCTGTTAGTACATGCAGGAATTGACGTATCCAGGGGAGAATCGGAGGAACAGATTGCTGCTATGGACCGTGACACCCTTTTATGGATCCGCAGGGAGTTTTTTAATGCAAAATTGTCCTGTCCGTATACCGTCATCTTTGGGCACACCCCTACAGGTGCGCTGCTTTATTATGCGAAAGATCTGCCGGAGGAATCCAGGGAACAGGCGGCGGCATTTCACATAACTAGGTGGGACCGGAGAATCGCCATTGACTGTGGGTGCGCTTACGGAGAAAACTTAGGCTGTCTCAGACTGAATGACCAGAAAGAATTTTACATAAAAATATGAAAAAATATTGACAAGATTCGATGTGTATGATAAATTTAATAACGGTCTTGCTGATGTGGCACAGGTGGTAGCGCACCTCATTGGTAGTGAGGAGGTCACGGGTTCAACTCCCGTCATCAGCTTATCGTAAGAAACGGCTTAGGCCCTTATTTATAAGGGTCTGAGCTGTTTTTTTGTTCCTTTATAGGAAACTTGTCGTTTCCTATAAAGGGGTGTTTAGAATAAAAAAATATACCCATCAAAAGATGGGCATGGCAAACAGATGAAATGGATTAGAAGAGATAAAAACCTTCTTCTCCGATTTCATCATCAAGATCATCCTCCTCATGCAGGAAATAATCCATATCCAGTAAGTCATCATCGCTCATAGATCTGATGTCTTTCGTGGTCATCCCTTCAGGTGGATGCTGCATATACGTTTGTCTGAGTTCCTCGATGTGTTTTGGATCCATTTTGATTGTCCTCCGTTTGGTTCAGTATATCACAGCGGAGGAGGCTGTGGGAGTAAAGATTAAGGACCATGATATTTTTCCTTGGCTTTTCGATAAAGTTCATCGAGAGGAACGCGCTTGTGGTTATGATAAATTTCGAGCAATTCCATTTTTTGGTTACAGCATGGGCATTGAATCGGGTCATATCCAAAAGAGAGACTGATACAGTCCCGCCATCTGTTCATAGAAAGATAAAATTTATGCATTGATGAATGGATCGCATGATGGAGTTTGTAATCTTCTATATGGGATCTGGCATAAAGCCCATAGTAACGAACTTGTTTAAAATGTTTTTCTGGAATGTGTCGGATCAGTCTTTTGATGAAGTCCATGGAGGGAAGAGTTTCTTCCACATAGTGATCATCTTCATGACGGTTGTAATGAAACGTGACCGTATCATCAATAGAGTTGTAGAGATCAATGCGGGAAGTGGCGATGACGGGTCTGCCCAGATACCGGCCGATGTAGTTAATCACCTGTTTTGGCTTACAGCGGTTTGGTTTTGCATAGACATAAAAGCCATCCCTGCTGTTTTTGTAAACCTGAGAGACCACTTCTTTGAAAGAATGAGGAAGTTTCTTCTTAAGTTCATTCAAAAGAGCAGTTTGAAAGGAGCTGCGCATGAAAGTATAGTTAAAATGTGATTTTGCCTGCCACAGGCCACTTTTGCCCAGACCACCTTCTGAAAGGAGACAGTGAATATGCGGGTTCCATTTCAAATCTCTGCCAAAGGTATGAAGGACAAGAATGAAACCAGGAGTAAATAATTCTGTTTGATTATCCTTGTGGAACATGCGGAGAATGACACTTCTTACAGCAGAAAAAAGGCAGTTAAGAAGAGAACGATCCTGGAGGAAGTAAGAGCGAAGTTCATCTGCAATGGTAAAAACACAATGTCTGTGTTTGACGTTGATGATTTTAAAAGCCATAGAAGTAGTGCGGTCAATGGAATACTTGGCACCGCAGGTAGGACAGAAACGGCTTTTGCAACGAAAAGGAACAAACTTTAAGTTGCCACATTTGGAGCATCCATACATGGCACCACCGAAAGAAGGGTCGCCACAATGAAGCATTCGGTCAATGTTTTGGATGACAGAAGGACGAGGATGGAGAGTATATTTGATTTCTTCATAATGGTCACAAAAGATTTTCTGTAATATATTCATAGGACTATTATGAAGGAAAAAGAGACAAAAGAAAAGCCTTAACCCCTCATGAGTGAGGGGCAGGGGAGTTGAAGTGTCGAAGACACTTTTTTACATAGGAAAGTTCCCCGAACCTCCCTATGGAACAAAAAAGCCATGCGGGCACTATGCACACAAATGCGTGAGGGGTTGGAGGGTTGAAGTGGCTTGCCACTTTGTTTTATGCTGTCTTTTATGGAAGTAATTGCCCCAAATAGAACTTGCCCACATTGCCCTTGGGCATCATGTTATATTCTTGCTTGCAGGTTTTGTTATTAATTAAAAGGAGAAAAAACATGAATATTTGGGAAAGTACAGTATTGACGGACAAAGGGGCAGCTCTTCAGGCAAAGTTAGTGGATGGAAAGACATTGCAAATCACAAGGGTGATGACTGGGGCTGTGAAGGTTCCAGTGGTGAATCTGCGGCAGCAGAAGAGTGTAACCGGTGGAGGAAAGGAAATTACCCTGCAGCCAAGTAGAATTGAAGGGGATAAGATGATTGTTCCGGTATTGTTGGAAAATAAAGAACTGGAGAAGGGTTATGATCTTTGGCAGGTTGGCATATACGCCCAGGATCCAGATGAGGGAGAGATTTTATACTGTCTTGCCCAGGCATCGGAGGCAAAACATATTCCTTCCGCTACAGAAGGTCCTGGTTTTTCTATCACATGGGATTTTTGTTTTAAAACATCCAATACTGCACCATTTGATATTACTTTAAACCCCGTAGGGCTGGTGAATATTGAGCAGTATCAGGTTCATACAGCTGAGATTGGCAGTCTGAAAAGTTCAATTGTAGATCTTGACGGAAGAATTGAGGAATTAAATGCGGATTTACATAATGTAACTGCGGATTTTACAACAGTAACGGGAACTTTTATTACAAATTCTGGTTTTACAAATCTAAAATATCCATCGGGTTTTAAACAAGATAATTGTATTGTTGTTGCTATAGAGGTCCTATATGAATCGTGGCGTGGGGGATATGGCCTTAATAACGCAAATGATCCTAGTAGGCTATTTACCATACTAGATCCTAAAGAGATACGGGTTTATTGCAACAGTACAACACATATGGTTGATAAACAATTTAGGGTTCTGCTAAAAAAAATAGGAGTTTAATATGTATAGAAGTATTATCACTTAAATTTAGTTACATAACATATGTTTAGAAACTCAATTGTCCCTACATTAACTTGCCCACATTGCCCCAGGGCACTATGCTATATTTTTTATAAAGATCATGATCTAAAGAAATAAAAAGGCAGCATAGCCATAGTTTTTTGGATGGCTTCTGTGAAACAGTCGTTTATATCAGGAGGTATTATCATGAATATTTGGGAAAATGCAGTTTTAACAGACAAAGGGACAGCTCTGCAGGCAAAACTTGTGGACGGACAAACTTTACATATTACAAAGGTGGTCAGCGGGGGTGCCAAAGTTCCTGTGGTGAACCTGAGACAGCAGACAAATGTGACAGATGGCGGAAAAGAAATTACCTTGCAGCCAGTTAGAATAGAAGGAGATAAAACTATCCTTCCAGTGTTGTTAGAGAATATAGGTTTGGAAGAAGGGTATGATCTCTGGCAGATTGGCATTTACGCGCAGGATCCGGAGGAAGGAGAAATTTTATATTGTCTTGCCCAGGCTTCAGAGGCAAAGCATATTCCTTCTGCGACAGAGGGACCAGGGTTTTCTATCACATGGGACTTTGTAATCAAAACTTCAAATACAGCACCGTTTGAGGTTGATGTAAACTCTGTGGGTCTGGTAAGCATCGAGCAATATCAGGTACATGCAGGAGAGATTCAAAGTTTGAAAAACTCAATTGTAAATCTTGACGAAAGAATTGAAGATTTAAATGCGGATTTAAATAGTACTGATTTAAATTTAAATAAGATTAAGGAATCACT
>OAWB01001013.1_pt1 | contig 11749 bp, 8 predicted proteins | sample 1550621 | NCBI WGS metagenome assembly OAWB01 (sample SAMEA2580107, study PRJEB22360) | human gut metagenome | biome: human gut; feature: human-associated habitat; material: faeces | place: Denmark | collected 2008/2010
TAAAAGGTGATCACTTTCTACCTATACAAGCCTGCACAGCCGAGGAATACAACGAGAAGGCCAACGTAATTTTTGTATGCGTGAAGGGCTATTCCCTGGATTCCATCAAAGATCTGTTGGAAAAAGCCTCGGATAAAGATACCTTGATTATCCCCATCCTGAATGTTTACGGTACAGGTCCCCGCATCGGGCAACTCGTTCCACATGTAACAGTACTGGACGGATGCATCTACATCGTAGGTTTCGTTTCCGGACCGGGTGAAATCACACAAATGGGCAAAATATTCCGGCTGGTTTTCGGTGCACGTCCCCAACAGGGTGTGGCTCCGGAACGTCTGGAAACCATTGCCGATGTACTAAGAAAAGCAGGGATCAAAGCCGATATTTCGGATGATATCAATCGCGACACCTTCATCAAATGGTCATTCATCTCAGCTATGGCCTGCACAGGTGCCTACCATGATGTCCCGATGGGTCCTCTGCAACATCCCGGAGCAGAACGCGACACTTTCATCGGTCTGTCCAAGGAAAGTTCTGAAATAGGCCGCAAAATGGGAATTACCTATGCGGAAGACCCGATAGAATACAACTTAAAAGTGATTGACAAATTAGACCCGGACAGTACCGCATCCATGCAAAAAGATATAGCCAAAGGACATGAGTCCGAAATACAAGGACTATTGTTTGATATGATCGCACTGGGCGAAAAGATGGATGTGGATATGCCCACTTACCGCAAAGTTGCACAAAAATTCAAGATATGAATACACTGTCAGCCATTCTTTGGAATCCCGATATAGAAATCTTTTCCATTTTCGGCATTTCCATCCGTTATTACTCCGTATTGTTCGTTACAGGGCTTTCATTGGCTTACTGGGTGATATACAAACTCTACCAAGACCAAAAAATTCCTTACGAAAAATTTGATTCCCTGTTCGTTTACTGCCTGCTGGGTATTGTTATCGGTGCTCGCCTGGGACATTGTCTGTTCTATGAGCCAGGCTATTGGCTCTCCCACCCTGTAGAAATGCTGTTGCCCGTCAAGATTACCGATTCTGGGATAAAATGGACCGGTTATCAAGGTCTTGCCAGCCATGGAGGAACCATCGGACTAATGCTCGCCTTATGGATCTATTCACGCCGTGTAAAATTGAAGTTCCTGACTGTACTAGACAATATAGCCATCGCCACCCCGCTGGCAGGGTGTTTTATCCGTTTAGGTAACCTGATGAATGGTGAAATAGTAGGTACGGTAACTCATGTTCCTTGGGCGTTCATTTTTCCGCACGAAGATATGCAACCCCGCCATCCGGCACAACTCTACGAAGCCATCGCCTATCTTCTGATTTTTATCATAGGCTTGCGGTTGTATAAAAAGTACAAAACCACGCTATCCCCCGGTTTCTATTTCGGCTACTGCCTCACTACCATATTCACCTTCCGCTTCCTTGTGGAGTTTATAAAAGCCAGCCAGGAAGCCTTTGAAGACAGTATGATGCTGAACATGGGGCAATGGCTCAGCATTCCGTTCATACTGCTGGGAGCGCACTTCATGTACCATTCTTTTAAACCCGTAAAATAAATGAAACATATAATAGATATTGAAACCTGGGAACGCCGGGACAATTATAATTTTTTCCGCAACTTCCATAATTCATGGATATCCATTACCAGTGAAGTGGATTGCACTGAAGCATTTCCAGCTGCAAAAGCCGCCAAGCGCTCTTTTTTCCTGTATTACCTGTATGCTGTGCTACGTGCTGCCAATGAAGTGAAAGAATTCCGTTTCCGTACAGATAAAAACGGACAGGTGGTCTATCACGATCAGGTGGACATCATATCACCTATCGCTGTACCCGGCAAGACTTTCTACACAGTCCGCATCCCTTACCATGCAGATTTTGAACGGTTTTATGCCGAAGCATATCACATCGTCCATAACATCCCCGAAGAGGGTGACCCGTATGGAGCCGAAAAAGTCATTACAGAACAGGGAGATTTTGATATTATCCAACTGAGTGCCACGCCTCAGCTTTATTTCACTTCACTCACCTATACACAAATGGCTCCCGACCATCCATTAGACTATCCGCTGATGAATGCCGGCAAAGTAGTGCCACGCGAAGGAAGACTGGTAATGCCCATCGCTTTCACTGTAAACCATGCTTTTGTGGACGGAGCGCACATAGGACAACTCTTTCAGAAAATAGAGGAGATATTGAAAGAGCTGGCTCAATAAATAGAGGGGTCTCAAAAGGCATAAAGATCCCTGTCGGACACGTATGTATGCATTTCCCTACATATACGTTCACATATATCCATAAAAGAATAAATAACCAGAAAAAGAAGACAATCTGTCAAAATGCCGATGCACGAGAATACGATGAAAATACACAAACTGTATCCTTTAAAACAGGACACCCTCATACACCGGCATTATCATTTTGACAGATTGCCAGTTTAATTAAATCAGTTTAGAAACGATAGCCTACGGAGAACTGGAAAGTTGAATTCCGCAAACCATTTTGTGCCTGTATCTTTTTTATTCCGACCCTATAATCAAAACTTATCGTATAATGATCGGCAATAACAGCCTTCATTCCAACAATGCCCCCATAATCCCAACGGCGGAAAGCCTGAAGATTACCACTATTATTGGGCTCCCCGGCTTTATAGGAAAAACCATCCAAGGGCTTCCATTTTGCAGGCTCGGTAGTTATATTATCCCCCTCTTGGTGAATAACATCCAAAGAACAGTTTCCAGCACCAAATCCGTAAGAAGCATAAACTCCAACCGACGGAATGAGGCTGAGTTTATCCGAAACCCGAATATTATATCCCATTTTTAACGGCAAAATCAGATTATTCATCTTTATCTCTGTCTTAGGAAAATAAGTAACCATGTGATCCATCATTTTCATGGTACTTCTATTCTGCAACCAAGACAAACCGGACATTAACATCCAATGCTTTCCTATCTCGTAGTCCACAGTCACCCCCAATTGAAAGCCGGGCTTCATTCCACCTACCTGTTCGGCTTTATATCCGTCAGAACCGGAAACCAGATAATGAGACAGGTTCATTCCACCTTCCACACCAACTTTTACCTGTGCAGACAAAGGCAATACACACATGGCAGCCAACACCACCACTACAATCATTTTAGTCTTCATACTTATTTTTTTATTTGATGTTGCAAAATTAGAAAGAAGATATAAGCATAAAGCTCTATCCATATAACATCCACTCACCTATACAACACTAAAAATCAACCATATAACATATTTTATCATAACATGAGCAATAAAATAAGATTCAGATATGAACTTCACATTATCAATAACCTTAGATTATCAACTAAAATATTATCATACAGCCTTAATTGGAATTACTTAAAAACTTAAATTTATCTGAGTCGAGTAAGCACTTCCTTTATCACACTTAGGAAGTACAGCTGTTTTTTCAAATGCGTTATTCATAACTACACCTTTTCATTACCATCCTTATCTAGCATAGTAATGTCAGCATCATCTAATGAAAATTGAAATGTGAGATACAAGCAGTCATTTATATCTTCGGCTTGTACTGAAAAAATAAAAGGAATTCTAGTAGCCACCTTTTCATAAACTTTGCAAACTGCATGAGGCTTCTTTTGGTGATGCTCCGAAGCAAAAACTCCCAAACTCAAGGAAACTAAAAATAACATCAATAATAACTTTGCTTTCATACTTCTTTTTGTTTAAAAATGATGCCGCAAAGTTAGAGGGAAAGGAAAGAACGTACAACTATTTGCTGTGACATAATATTTCTATAAAACACTGATAAACAATATATTTCAGTTTATCACTCTGACATTTTCTTTTTTAGACGCGATTTCCTTTGATTGAGGGCTACCGTATCCGTATGTCCGAAACATAAAGAAATGGCCAACGGAGAAATACCCGCTTCTTGCAGGCAAAGGACCAACAAGTCATCCTCCGTCAGTTGGGAGTATTGTGCTTGCAAAGGAGAAATATAATCAGCATAGATTTCAAAGGTCGTTTTCTTCAGTTTGTCCAATTCAGCAGCTGCCATCACCTTACGGATTTTCTTATTCACCTGCTGCTGGTCAGACAATGACATCACCTTTTTGTATATAGAAGTCTGCTGAAATAACCATGTACGAAGTGCCAACTTTTCTTTCTTCAATTGAGTTATCAATTGCTCTTTTTGGGCAATTTCATCAAGATTTTGGTTTTCCCTATCCTGTAACAGTGCAAAAGCGGATTCATTTTCTTCTATGCGCTGCTGCATCACATTCTGTTTCTCATCAGCATATTGTAATGCTTGCCGATAGAGTGCCTGCTGGTTATTTTTCTTATTTATCCAACGTTGGTAAATCAAAGCAACGACAAAGCAAATAATAATGGCTGAAAAAACAATACGCCCTATAACCTTTCTAGATTTTATTTGCTCATCCTTTACTTCCAATGCTGTCTGATTTTTATAGACTATATGCTGCACTTCAGACAATCGCTCACTAGCATCCAATGAATCCTGAACCATGACAAAAGTATCTAGATAGTGATAGGCAGACTTGAAATTTCCTAGCTTAGCTTCCATTACGGCAAGTGACCAGTAAGACATAGAAAGGGATGGAGAAAAGAGCAGGCTTTTCTCTAAATAATACCTAGCAGAATCATATTGTCCTAAACCAATGTACAAATCACCTATATTATAGAAATAACCGCTAAATATTTTATTTTCATCAGATATATTTTGCAAAACTTTATAGGCATAAACCACGGCAGAATCGATGTTTTCAAATCGTCCATAATACAGACTTAAATTGTGCCAAGAAGTGAGTATCATGCTTGTATCTTTAGAACGCATAGCATATTCCACAGACTTTCTCTGATAAGTTATAGCAGAATCCTGCATATCCCTCATACCATAAATATATCCAATGTTATGATAGGCAATAGCAGTATCTTTAGCACTAAAAGAATAAAGAAGAGCTTGATTTTGTATTTCCAACGCCTTGTCGTACAATTCACAATCACCATACCATACCCCTAACATACTATAAATCAATCTTCTACATTTTAAATTTTGCGGATAATTCTGCAACACTTCCAACGCTTTCAAATTATGCTCTATCGCCGACATTTCATCATTCATCTGCGCCAGCAGCCTTCCCTTATACATCAATGCCACAGCTTTCTCCCTATCATCATCTCCATAATAATCCAAGGCGAAATTCAATAAGGAATCGCAAGGCAATAAGGGTAGTTTGTTCTTGTCCGTAGCCTCAGCCAGCAACAAAGCATAGTATGCCTTGTCTACTTCCGGCAAATCCTCTAAAACAGATATATTTTTTAAAATAGTCAATGCACTGTCCGGCTTCATTTCCAACAATGAATCTACCTGCTGTAACATCGGATTGGAAGAATGGTGGTTACAGGCAAACAAACAGACAGCCAGCAAACTGACGAAATTTAAATATATAATAAATGAACGCATAGTGATTTTATCTTTTAGCTTTCTATGCACAAAGATAGAAAAACGCTTTCATAACCCGGTACACGGACATCGATTAATAAGCAACACAGTACAAATATCCTTGTTGCTTGTTGGCCGTCTGCCCCAAAAGACTATTTTTGTAGAAAACAAAAAGGAGGAATCATACCCAATGTATTTGATGTACTTAACATGCCTTACCGTAGCGTATCCCTTAAGGAATGATGAATTTTGTGGCTGTCCGCGAAGACAATTGTTATTATGTGAACAAGACGCATTACATCTCTTTGATTGAAAGGGCCAACAAGTTCTTTTTCCTCATCCGTTTCCGTCGCTTTGGCAAGAGCCTAACACTCTCTTCATGTTACGGCACTATTATGACTGAACGAGGCAGACAAGTTTGAATTATGAGAAAGACAAACTGGCTTCCCGCCTGGTTTACCAGGGGATGGAGATGGTGGTTTGCGAAGAAAAATGTCAAGAGAAATGCCCCTACACTCTCGTGCAAGAGCATCTCTCTTCTTAAAAAATAAAGTCTAGTATTCGGTTTTCTCTAAAGTGATGAAAATTTAAAAACGGTAACCAACTGAAAGTTGGAATGTAGAGTTTCGTAATCCGTATGTACTTTGTGCTTTGTTCAGACCGATATTATAATCAAATGAAATCGTGTAATGCTTACCTATCACTGCCTTGATACCAGCTGTCGCTCCGACATCCCAATGGTTGAACCCCCGAATAGCCTGATCGGAAGTATTCCCATAGCCATCCAGCGGCTTCCAGCCGGCATGAATCAATTTACCGTCACCCACCATCTGCAAATCGCTTTCACCGGCATTGAAACCATACGCCGCATAGAGTCCGACATTGGGAATAAGACTTAGTTTATCATTTATATGAAAGTTATAGCCCAGTTTCACAGGTATTTGCAGATAGTTCATCTTTACTTCCACATCGGGATAACGGTAATAAGCATTTATACCATCCTTTCCGTAGTAATTCTCACCCAGTTTCAAATTTCCACCCTTTCGGACAAAAAAAAGTCCAGACATCAGCATCAGGTGATTCTGAAACTCATAGTCGACTGTCAGGCCTGCTTGAAAACCTACTTTCATGTTTTTGCTGTCCGAAGGGTTTGAATGACTGTCGGTGATATAGTTGGAAAGATTGGCACCAGCCTCAATTCCCAGTTTTACTTGTGCGGCGACGGGTAATGAACATAGAGTAATCAGGCACGCCAGAATTAGTTTGTTAGTTTCCATATCGTTTCTATTTTTATGGTTTTATTCCGCAAAGATAGAGAGTACAGACATTCGAAACGATTAAACCCAATAACAGTTACTAAACATAAATTACTGACAATCAACAATGTAACACTATTAAAGATAACATAGGATTATTCCATCTTACTTTTCATACGATATTTGCGTTGCGCTACAATCTGTGCATCATTATTACCAAAGCATAAAGCGATGGCAAAAGGAGATAAATCTGCCAATTGCAGACATAGCAAAAGGACATCATCTTCGTTCAACTTGGGATACCGGGTATGCAGTTGCTCTATGTAATCAGCATAAATCTGTCCTATAATCACTCTGAGTTGGCGTTGCTCAGCATTGGTGAGCACTGCAATACGCTCTTTGTGATGCTTTTGCTGGTTGGCCAGTTTGTCTATTTTCGTATAGAGGGCACTTTGCCGGAACAACCAGTTGCGCAATTTCTCCTTCTCCATCTTCATGGCCTCTATAGCCCGTTCCTTCTCTTCTATTTCCTCGACACGGCTTTCTTGTTTCTGTTTCAATTCGGCTATCACCTCTTCATGTTGAGCAATATTCTGCTGCATATCCATCAGGTTCTGTTTCAGCTTCTGCAACAGATATTTATAGTTGGATTGCTGTATCTTCTTGTTCTTCAGTATCTGTTGATAAATAATCACAATGACCAGCAGCAACACCACAGCTATCATCGCAATGGTGTATATCCTCCGTTTAGCCTTGAACTGTTCTTTCCTTACTTGCGCATCGGCATTCCAACGATAGGTCTTCTTCTCCAGTTCCGTAGCCACATTGGTGGAATAGATAGAATCTTCCAACTGGGTGCTGATTTCCAGATATTCCAAAGCTTTCTCCACATTTCCCTGCTGCTTGGCTATGGCATACAAGTCAAAGAAAGAGAGATACCGGATATGAATATCGACAGCTTCCTTGCTTCGGTTCAAATAATAAAGAGCCGAATCAAGCTGCCCGTTATTATAATAAAATTCCCCTAGATTCCAAAGACACTGCAAGCTGTCTTCTCTAAGACGACAGGCATCGTATGCCCTTTTCAGACAAATAATAGCTATACTGTTCCGTCCTGTACGTCCGCATAAATCCCCTATATTTCCATAAAGAGAATGCAAAAGGAAACTATCAGTAGAAAGAGAAAGCTGCAAAGCGCGTTGCTGGCAGATAAAAGCGGAGTCTATATTTCCATACCCAATGTAAGCTACCCCCAGATTGCTGAGTGAACTGATGAAATGACGGTTATGCCGTGCCAGCGAATCATTATAACAAGCCTTGACATACATATCTTTGGCCTGTGCGTACAAGTTCTGTTTGCCATACAGCCCACCCAACATATTATATACAAACCCTTTCCAATAGAATTCGCATGGATAGGCGGAAAGAATTTCAAGCGCCATACGGTAACTCTTCAGGGCATCGGCATAGTTTTCCATTTCCTGTTGCACTTTACCCTTATACAGAAGAGCTATGGCATGTTCTTTGGCTTCTTCATGATATACATGGAGAGCAAAATTCAATAATGAGTCACAAGGAAGCAGTGAATAACCATTTTTATCCGCAGCCTCAGCCAGCAGCAAAGCGTAACCGGCCTTGTCTTCCGGGCTCATACCGGTTAGGGAAGAGATGGATTTCAATAATGAAAACGCACTGTCGGCATGTTCTTCCATCAAGTATCCTGCTTGCCGCAAAGCAGGATGTTCCGTGCGCTGCAAAGTACAGGAAAGACAAAGCCAACATAGAAGGCAAACAATACCCGGCTGTTTTATATAAACATACATGCAACTCTATTTTTATTCTCCGGCGACAAAGATACAGAAAACTCAGAACTTATATCCTACACCGGCCGATAAACTGACACTCTGCCCGAAAGGTCTCTTACGAAGAGAACACTTACCATCGATAGTGTAAATGAAATGCTCGGATTCCAATGAAACCCCGGCCCTTCCGTCGTAAGTAAAATGATCTGGAAAATCCTGATGCCACCAGCCCAAACTAGAATGCATTCCGTTGCCATAGGCGTAATCAAAGGATTTATCCCTGCCAAACATAGCATAGGACAGATACGGTCCCGCATTGATGCGCAAATTCCATTTGTTATTCAAAGCAACATTATAAGAAGCAAGGATAGGAAGCTCCAAATTGAATTTACTAAAAAAAGAATCGGTACCAAGTCTTGTCTTGGATCTGAATTCTTCATAAGTAAATAATAATTGTGGTTGTACATACCATGAGTTTTTAACATGAACGTTCCTCCGGCATAACCGCCCAGGCTGAAGCGTGCATCCCTGGACAGAGATTTAGAAAAAAGTCCGCCTCCTACAATACCCCAGCTATTCTGTGCGGAAGCGGGAAGAATAAAGCAGGCTAAAAGCATGCAAAGTAGAATTTGTTTTATTTTCATCGGGTTTGTTGCTTAAGTTTAATAATGCAAAGTAAGGTATAAAGCCCTTTTCATGAAAATAAAACAGATAACATTTACCGCATATAAAACTTTGATAATAAACAATATAACACTATTAAAGATAACATTCGGAGAAATTTCACTCCTATTGGGCATAGGGACAGGTCTAAAACCTGCCCCTACACAGCAAGAGAAAAGAAATATCTTTTATTGCGTGCAATTTATATTCCGCAACTTCCCTCTGAACCCATTCTGCACATCCCCAATCTGCCGCATGGGAAACACCAAAGTTTCCTGCATATACATCTTGTCCTTGCGTTTATGAGTATAGTTGTAAAACTGCTTGATACGTCCTTCCAAACGTTCCGCTTTCTCACCGTTTATGTAAAGAGTAGTACCTTTGTGGTCTCCCTCTATGCGTACCTTCGTCCATGCTCCGGCAGGCAGTGTGGCAGCGTGGAATACAAACGTATAGCCGTCACGGCTGAAAGCCAATTTTCCCTTATTTTCCCAATTGGCATATACGGTGGAATGAGGACCTTTAAACAAAATACCGTTGATATTTTGGTCTTTGTCCGGATTTATTTCAAATTCTACCACGTATGGATAGCCTACCTCCGGCAACATAGTGGCAATGCTGTCCGTACCGTTCAAAGACAGTTCTTCATTCTGCCCCGGAAGGACTACCTCACCCTGCACACGCCCCAGCAGGTTGACACCGGGAGCTTCAGGCATCTGTTTGCACAATTCCTCAAATTCCTCGTAAGAAACCATTTCATTCTTCCCTCTCCACATCTTCTCGGCCAGTACCTGAGCGGCCGGGAATGTACGGAAATGCACATCCTGTTGTGACACACCGTTACCACAATGGTCATTCCATACGGCAAACATACCTCCCAACAGTCCCGGAGTTCCTTCAGGCAACTCTTCCTTAGGATTCACTTTACCCACACGCCATTGCTCATACAGCCATTTCGTGTCCAGGAAATCACGATAATATCCGGCAGCCGGAACAATATAAAGATAAGCATCACACGTATTGATAATCTTATATCCGTCTTTCAAAGAAGCATTAGGATCAATCCAATCGTATGACCAGGCATTAATAGTTACATTATCCGCTTTCACCGGAGTGTTTCCTTTCAACCAGCGCAGTGCTCCCCACATACGGACATTCTTCCCGTATTTCTCTACATACTTCAGATACCGATCTGTAAAATAGCGGAATTTCTCAGCTTCCTTGGCATTGTACTCGTCTGTACCGATATGTACGTCGGGACCTATGAAAACCGGTTTCTCACCAGAAAGATACTCATCCAGCAAAGAATCTACAAAACGATAGGTTTCCTCCTTGTACAAATCCAAATGATCCATTCCATATTTATCACTGCCTATCTCGGGTTTATAATGTGTAAAGGCCAATGAATGAGCCGGAATATCAATCTCCGGAATCACATTCACACCATATTCCATGCCCAGACGTTGCAGGTCGGTGAATTCTTTCTTGGTATAAGAACCATCCTTGGCGGTCAGCCCCGGAAAACGCTCACTTTCCAGGCGGAAAGCAGCATAGGTCTTGTTCCAGTCGTTATCAAAGAACTGTACAAAACCATTGTCATTGAGATGAATCTGGAATTCATTCAGTTTATAGAACGATAGTATTTTGACATATTGCCGCAGGAAATCCATTGTGAAGAACTTACGGCCCACATCCAGCATGAAGCCACGACTGGGATATTGCGGCCAGTCACGGGCAACTCCTTTGGGCAACTCTCCTTTTTCATTATAAAGAATCTGCAACAAACTCCGGGTTCCCCAAAAGACTCCCTGACGAGCCGGTGCTTCAATACCGGCATAGCGTCCGGCAGTCAGCACATACCCTTCCTTTCCCAATTGTTTGTCGGGTTTCATCAATGAAAGATAAATATCATTCTTTCCCGGTTTCCCGGTCCTAATGGTGTAGTTCCAATCCAACAGATCTTTCAAGTCCTGTGCCAGCACAGTCGCCACACTTTTCAGTGCCGCCTCATCGGCAGGAGCTACAACAATACTGCCTTCAGCAGGCAATACGAGTTTTCCACTTCCCCCCTTCCACTCTTGCAGGGCGGGAATTACTTTCGGACATGTTTCCTTGGCCGAAACACACAGACACAAGGCCAACATCCATAAGGTTAGTAAGTGTTTCATGATAATGATTAATGGTTAGTAATTAACGGTTAATGAAAAATGAAGGCATTTATTTGCCTTTTACTATCTTCTTGATATCATTCAGTTTATTCAATGCTTCAAGAGGGGTCAGATTATTGACATCCAAATTCAGAATCTCATCCCGTATCTGACTCAATACCGGATCATCCAACTGGAAGAAGCTGAGCTGCATTCCGCTCCGGCCGGACGCTATCTCAGCCGTAGGCTTGGCAATGCCCTGCTGGCGGTTGTCCGTTTCCAGTTGATGCAGAATATCATTGGCACGCTTCACGATGCTTTTCGGCATACCTGCCATCTTTGCCACATGAATACCGAAAGAATGTTCGCTGCCGCCACGTTCCAGTTTGCGCAGAAAAAT
>OAWB01001034.1_pt1 | contig 11495 bp, 10 predicted proteins | sample 1550621 | NCBI WGS metagenome assembly OAWB01 (sample SAMEA2580107, study PRJEB22360) | human gut metagenome | biome: human gut; feature: human-associated habitat; material: faeces | place: Denmark | collected 2008/2010
AGGGCACGAAGGCAGGGCTGCGGCAAAGGCTGACGGAAATGTGAAACTGGCTGTCGGAGATTCCGGGGAGGAACAAGCGGAAGGCCTGTATGAAGAAGATGACATGATACAGCTGGATGTGGATATCGTGCAGTTGGAGGAAGCTGAAATAGAAATGCTGGAAGAACCGGAGGAAGCAGGAGGGGAGAAAAAATGGAAATAAAAAAACTGGCAATTGGAATAGGGATTGTGGATGCTGTCCTTCTTGTTGTATGCCTGTTCCTGTATCTGGGGAAGGACAGAACGCCGCCAGTGATATCCTTTGGCGATAGTACGGCGGTCTATGAAGACAGGATGGACGAGAGTCTCCTGCTGCAGGAAGTAACAGGGACGGATGACAGGGATGGAGATGTGAGCAATAGCCTGATGGTGGAAAAGGTAGCTGGAACAAACGGAAAAGAAGTGATCGTAACGTTTGTAGCACTGGATCAATCCAATAATGTGGGCAAGGCATCGAAGGTGTTTGCGGTTGCTTCAGGATCTGCTGCTGCGCCCGGTGGTGAAGATATGCAGGCGGACGATGGAAATAGAATGAGTCAGAATGAGACGGAATCAGGCACGGTAATGGGAGATGATTCGGCGGAGGATAACAGCTCTGAGGATGGCGGGGCTGCGGATAACCGTGATGCCAAAGATACACAGCAGGATGGAAATGCCGGGGATGAAAACGGCGGGAAAGAAAATGCAGGAGACGAAAACCGGGAAGATGGAGACGGAAATGAAGAACAGTCGGGTCCTGCTCCTGTGCTGGTGATGAATTCCGATGAGATTATTACTAAAAAAGGAACTGCACCGAACTGGAATACGGTGATAGATACAATGTCGGACGATAAAGATGATTATAATACGCTTTATAATAACTTGAAGCTGGAAGGACATGTGGATCTGAGCAGATCCGGGGAGTATCCGGTGACGCTTTATACGGTGGATTCTGATGGGAACAGATCAGAGGCGAGAGAACTGATTGTAAAGGTGGAATAGGAAAGAGATGCGGGTGGGGTGCAGTAGGACAACTGGAAATACATCTGGAAAAAGGCTAAAGAAATGCGGGGGATAAATGAGAAAAAGCATAAACAAAATGGTGCCGCTAAACTTCCAGTTGTGGGGATATAAATGCTCTGAATCGGGAGATTTATGAAGATAGGTTGAAGTAAGAAATTAATGAAAGTAGGTACGAAGTATGAGGGAAAAGCTAAAACTGCTTTATATTGTCGAGGCAATGGGTGGAGGTGTGTTTACATATATTGTGGATTTAGCAAATGAATTAGTGGAAGATTTTGACATGTATGTTGCCTATGCCATCCGTCCACAAACGCCGCAAGATTATATTTCGTACTTTGATGCAAGAATTCATCTAATAAAAGTAGAAAATTTTGTACGCTCTATCAACGCTGGTAAGGATCTAAAGGCATTCTTTGAAATTAAGAAAATTGTAAAAGAGATTAAACCGGACATCATTCATCTTCATTCATCCAAGGCAGGGGCATTAGGCAGATGGGCCTTCAACGGTCATAAAATACCGATGTTCTATACTCCACATGGATATAGTTTTCTCATGAGAGATTACAGTAGTGCTAAGAGAATAGTTTTTAAATTTATTGAAATTATTTCTGCGAAGAGGTTTTGCACTACTATCAGTTGCAGCGAAGGTGAACATCAGGAAACTTTGAAATTTACCAACCATGCAACATATGTAGACAATGGAATTAATATCTTTGAAATGGATAGGCAGCTTGAGGGTGTAAAGGCGGCTTTCCATCCGTTCACTGTATTTACACTTGGACGGATTTGTTACCAGAAGAATCCGACATTGTTTAACCAGATAGCAGAAGCTATGCCGGAGGTAAACTTCCTTTGGATTGGGGACGGTGAGATGCGTGGAGAATTGACATCTTCCAATATAGAAATTACTGGTTGGGCTGATAGAAAATCGGCTCTGATGAAATCTATGAACGCGGATGTCTTTATGTTGACATCGCTGTGGGAAGGGCTGCCCATCTCATTGCTGGAAGCAATGTATATAAAAAAGCCGTGTGTTGTTAATAACGTGATCGGCAACCGAGATGTTATACACAATGGCGAGAATGGATTTGTCTGCAACGAAGTAAAAGAGTTTGTTGAGGCAATCCGAGAAAGTCGAGGAGATACGGCTCAGATGTATGCAGAAAAAGCTTACCAGGATGTCTTGGAAAAATACAATACAAATGTGATGGCGAAGAAGTACACCCAAATTTACGGGGGGGGGTACAGCATAACGTAGTCTTTGCAGCTTACTCTTTTTCAAGAGCGTGTTATGTCACTGGAAAGGTGGTGGCATAATGACGACTTTCGATAAAAATCGGGTCCACATAGTGTATGCTTCCGATGATGGATTTTCGGAAATTTTAGGGATTTCCATGGTATCTCTTTACGAGAATAGTAAGGATATGGAATCAATTGCAGTCTATATATTAGATTCGGGCATTACAGATACCAATAAAAAGAAACTGGAATCTATATGTAAGACCTACAACCGAGCATTACCAGTGTGGATAAAGGCTAAAAACATTTGTAAAGTACTGTCCATGGATGTTGTCATTGACAGAGGTTCTCTAAGTCAATATGCGAGGCTTTTCGTTAGCGGAGACCTTCCCGCTGATTTACATAGAGTTCTGTACCTTGACTGTGATGTTTTGGTTAATGCTTCAATCCGAGAACTCTGGAATCTTGATTTACACGGAAAAACGATAGGGGCATTGATGGATGCGTTTAGCAGACAATACCGTTCCAATATTAATCTCCAGCCAGATGATATCATGTTCAATTCCGGCGTTATGCTCATTGATTTGGACAAATGGAAAGCACAGCAAATTGAAGAGAAGTTGATGAAATTTATCGCTGGTAAACGTGGAAAGATCCAACAGGGAGACCAAGGAGCATTAAATGCGGTTCTGTCACATGATACATATTGTTTTGAACCGAGATTTAACTCAGTTACGATTTACTATGATTTCTCATATGATGAAATGCTTGTGTATCGAAAACCGCCAAAATTCTATGATCGAGAAGAGATAAAGAAGGCAGCAGATTCTCCCGTAATCATTCATTTTACTACAAGTTTTCTGAGCAGAAGACCGTGGGTAGAAGGATGCAAGCATAAGTATGTCGATGAATGGATGAAATATAAAAAGATGAGTCCGTGGGCTGACAAGGGATTATGGAAATATAACAAAGCAACAGGATTAAAAGGTCTCTATATAATGATTATTGAGCATATGCCTAGAAAAATAGTGATTCACTTATCTGGAGTATTACAAGCGTATGGGAGACCGTTGTGGATGAAGATTAGATGATTGAGAGGCTTTAGGTTATGGAGAAAAAGGTCGGAATAGTTTCCTGTTACTTCCAACATAATTACGGAAGTATGCTACAGGCATATGCGACACAGATGGCACTGGATAAACTTAATATCAAAAATGAGACGATTGATATTTCCGGTTTTAACCATGAGATAAAGAAAGCCAAGATTAAGTATTTTATCAAAGCAAGTTTGACTTCTGATATTTTACTTTCCAAAATGGGGATGACAAAGAATGTTTTAAGAAAAAAGTTTTCAAATAATCAATATGCATGTTTGTCAAAAGAACGTGAATCAAAATTTGATTGGTTTGCAAAAAGCCATTTCAGATTGTCAAAAGAATATAAGTCAATAGCTGAATTGGAAAAGAATTGTGTACAGAATTATGAGGCGGTACTTGTAGGGAGTGACCAACTTTGGCTTCCAGGAAATATTGCTGCAGATTATTATACTTTGAATTTTGTTCCTGATTTCGTTAATACAATTGCTTATGCAACTAGTTTCGGACAGTCAGAATTGCCGAAAGATTCATCACAAAAGGCAAGCGTCTTTTTGAAGAAGATAAAACATATTGGTGTTAGAGAAGAATCGGGACAAAAATTGGTGAAGAAACTTGCTGGACGTAATGTCCCGGTAGTATGTGATCCGACCCTGTTATTCACGGGTGAGGAGTGGATGAGCATCCAGCAAGAGAAACCAATAATGGAGGGAAGATATATATTCTGCTATTTTTTAGGAAACAATCCACCGCATCGTGAATTCGCAAAACGATTGAAAGAACAGACCGGATGCAAAATCGTTGCACTTACACACTTGGACGAGTATGTGAAAAGTGATGAAGGATATGCTGATGAGACACCGTATGATATTGATCCAGCAGATTTTTTGAATTTGATTCGTTATGCCGAATATGTTTGTACAGACTCTTTCCACTGTTCTGTTTTTTCAATACTGTATAAACGCCAATTTTTCACATTTAGAAGATATGCAAGGAATACGAGACAGTCTACGAATAGCAGATTGGATACATTGTTTAAATTGGTGGGAATAACTGGGCAGGTAAAAAACGGAAGTGAAAATATTGAAGAATGTATAAAGCAACCGATCAATTTTGAGAAGGCACACCAGAGGCTGGAAGTAGTTAAAGAAAAATCCTATGAGTATTTAATAAAATCATACATAAATAAAGAAAACACAGATATGTAGTGGGAGAAAGATGCTATGCTGAAAGAGAGAATACAATGGGTTGATATTGCAAAAGGATTTTTTATTTTATTTATTGTTATAGGCCATGTGTTTTCTGATGGTGTGTTACGAAGATATGTTTTTTCATTTCATGTTCCGGCTTTCTTTTTTATGTCAGGTTATTGTTTTAATGCCTGTAAGAATAAGAAGGATTTCGTAATAGGAAAAATTAGGACGATTGTAGTTCCATATATAACATTTTCCTTAATCAGCATTTTGCTATTTGTACTTGTCGCAAGTATACTTCCGAAGCTAAACGAAATTATGCAATGCGGCATTTTTACAAACATTAAATGTATGTTATATGGTTCATCAAAACCAGCTATCATGAAATATAACCAACCGTTGTGGTTTTTGCCATGTCTTTTCTGCGTATCAATTGTCGCTTATACGATAGAAACTATCGGGGGGGGGTACCACTGTAATAAAAATTTATATCGTTGCGGAGCGATGCTAATTGGAACTTTTGCAGGAATTTTCTTCTCATTTAACGTAGATATTGCTCTACCCTGGCATTTTGAGACATCATTGTCTATGTTGGTATGGTTTGAGGCAGGTGTTATTGTTCGGGATAATTTATACCACTTCGATATGGTAAGAGTTTCAGGTTTGCAAAAGTTTATAATTGTTTTTTGTCTTTTGATTTGCGGATATTTGATTCAATTACTGAATATCCGGACGGTTGGTGTTCGAAATGAACATTATGGAATTATAGGCATTTATTATTTGAGTGCAGCTTTAAGCATCATTGGTTTTAGCATTTTGGCAAAAATTATGAAACATAATGTGATATTAGAATATATGGGAAAGAATAGCTTAATTATTTTAGTTTTACACAAATTCCCTATTCTTGTTTTCCAGGAAATGATTAGTTATACAAAAAATGTTCTTGAGGGTACAAATATAATGTTGAAATATGGTTGCGGATTTCTTATTGTCATAGTAGCAATTACTTTTTCTCTCGTTACTGGAAAGATTATTAATATCATCTTTCCTTGGGCATTGGGGCAAAGAAAGAGATGAACGAAAGAGTTTACTTACAATGATTAGAATAAATAATAAGGTGGAATGTTGCGGTTGTACAGCGTGTGTGGAAATTTGTCCGCAAAAATGTATTGAAATGAAAATGGATGAAGAAGGCTTTTTTTATCCAAATGTAAATGAGTCATTGTGTGTGAACTGTGGAGTTTGCGATAAAGTATGCCCGATTAAAAATCCAAAAGAAACTGCAGACTTCAAACAGGAAGCATATATTGTACAAAATAAGGATTTACAAATCCTAAAAGAGAGTACTGCAGGCGGTGCGTTTTCTGCAATAGCTGAATATGTAATTCAAAAAGGTGGTGTGGTATTTGGTGTAATTATGCTGCCTGATTATACTGTTCGGCATGTCAAGGTTGATAACAAGGAAGACTTAAGATATTTTCGTAATTCAAAATATGTGCAAAGTGATCCGTGTGACACTTTTATAGCAGCAAGAGAGATATTGAAAACAGGACGTCTTGTATGTTATAGCGGTACACCTTGTCAGATAGAAGGGTTAAGGAGTTTCCTAAAAAACGAATATACAAATTTAATTCTTGTAGATGTAGTATGCAGAGCAGTACCATCTCCAGGAGTATGGGAGACTTACATAGGTGACTTTGTAAATAGATTTGGGAAACAAAATACAATTCGATTTAGAGATAAATCGTTGGGGTACCAATATTCGACAATGGAGTTAGTAGGAGCCGACGGAAAAATTCACAGAGGTGGTATTGAATCTCAAGAGTGGTTAAGAATGTTCTTTTCAGGAATGATAATTAGACCCTCATGTACTGAATGCCGGTTTAGAAAACAGCAACGAAATAGCGACTTTACAATTTGGGATTGTTTTACCGTCCATAGTATAGACAAAGCATTCGATGAAAATTGCGGAACGACTCGTGTTCTTATACAAAGTCAAAAGGGATATGATATTTTTGAAGCAATAAAGGACAAATTCATCTGCAAAAAAATTTCTGTGGAAATTGCAATAAAAGATGTAAAGGAAATGTTTGAATCTCCGATAGTCCCAAGTAACCGACATGAGTTCTTTAATGATTATAATCATATGGAGTTTCAAAGTCTTCTTGATAAGTATTATCCTGTTGGTACGAAAGAAAAGCTGAAAAATTTTGCTAGAAGAGTATTGAATCGAATCGGAATAGACCGGTATATGAAAAGAATACTACAATTTTTAAAAAAGAACAGAGGTAATTATGGGAAATAACAAAATAAGTATTGTAGTTCCTATATATAAGGTTCCAGAACAGTACTTACGAATGTGTATTAATAGTCTGATAACTCAGTCTTATGAAAATATAGAGATATTATTGGTAGATGATGGCTCTCCAGATTCCTGCGGAAAAATATGTGATGAATATGGCAAGAGGGACAGCAGGGTTCAAGTGATACATAAAAATAATGGTGGACTGAGTGCAGCAAGAAATTCAGGATATCAGGCAGCTACTGGTGAATGGATCATGTTCGTAGATGGAGATGATTGGATTGAACCTGCGACCTGTCAAACTATGGCAGATATTGCTATGAAGGATCACGTGCAGCTTGTCATGTGTGGAATGACAAAAGAGTATGGGCATTCTTCTGAACCATATAAATACTATTTGGAAAATGGAAAGATATATGTGGGTGAAGAATGCAAGTGGTTACAAGAGCAATTATTACACTTCAATGGAAATATAGCGGTTGCTTATTGCAAATTGATTAGTAGACAATTACTTATAGATAATGGAATTGAACATGATGAAGAATTAAAACAAGGAGCAGAAGGCTTGGAATTCAATCTTCGGCTATTTGAAAAGTTGGAAAGCGCAGTATTCATTAACAAACCATTTTATCATTATACATATAATGAAAATTCAATATCTGCGACACACAATGAAGCAAATCATGAGTTTGTAATCAAGTGCTTTGAAAAGATACAAAATTTTATAAATATAAGTGATAATAGACAGACATTACTCCCATGGTTTTATAATAGACTACTTTATGTAATTATAACAACAGCTATCAGCGGATATTTTAGTCCGTCCAATCCAGAACGGTATTCTGAAAAAAAATTAAAATATTTGACCTATATAAATAGATCATTAGTTAATGAAGCAATAAAATCAGAAAACGAATTTGGATTATCGAAGCAACGAAAAATAGTTCTCTTTTTTATAAAACATAGATTATTTTTCCCACTTGATATTATGGGAAAAATGAGAAAGATTCAAAAAAATCTAAAGTGAAAGTTGAAAGACAATTAATTGAAGAGAATGGAAAATATGATTTCAGTAGCGATGGCAACATACAATGGTTAAAAAATTCTCAAGTAAATGGTTTTGATACATTTGTAAAAGATCACAGTTGACGAAGTAATTATTTTGGATGACTGCCCAAAAAATCAAACTATTGTGATGATGAAACTCTATATATTATAGGGATAGAGAATTTATAAAAATTAAAATAATTTGGGTTGGAGGAAAAATTAAATGGAAATTAAAAGAAAAGCAAGAGTTATTGCATTTTATCTACCTCAATTTCATCCTACACCAGAGAATGATGCAATGTGGGGAAAAGGATTTACCGAATGGACAAATGTTGCAAAAGCAAAACCATTATTTAAAGGTCACTATCAGCCTCAAATACCAGCTGATTTAGGTTTTTATGATTTGCGACTTGCTCAAGTAAGGAAAGAACAGGCAGAAATGGCAGAAGAATATGGTGTAGAAGGTTTTTGCTATTGGCATTATTGGTTTGGAAATGGAAAAACTATACTTGATATGCCTTTTAATGAGGTTTTAAAATCAGGTGAACCAAACTTCCCGTTTTGCTTAGGATGGGCAAATCATTCATGGTCGAATAAAACTTGGCAAAAAACAGCTGGATTGTCAAAAGATGTGGAGTTTTTGCATCAATCATACCCAGGAGATGAGGATTATATTGAACATTTTCGGGCACTACTACCTGCATTTAAGGATCCTAGATATATCACCGTCAACGGGAAGCCTCTTTTCTTAGTTTATAGCCCCTCGGATATTCCGGATAATGCTCATTTTATTAAGTTATGGAATAATTTAGCGATTAATAATGGATTAAAGGGTATTCACTTTGTCGCAAGATTAAATTCTGTTGGTCACTTTAAGGTACAATGTGAGGATGCAATGTTGAGAAGCACTGATAGACTATATCAAAAGTTTCTTGATTATGGTTATGATGCGATTGCTCCTAGTCATATGAGATATTCGTGCATCAAAGCAAATGGCTATTTTTCGAAGATTTTAAGGACTACTTTGTCAAGAACAATTGGAAATATTACAGTTGAAAAGTATGATTATGGGAAAATTATTAGATATTTCTATATAAATAGTGATAGTAGAGAGAATGTTTATCCGCAATTAGTACCGAGATGGGATAAGACACCGCGAAGAGGAAAGGATGCTGAAGTGTTTTACAATACGACGCCAGAAAACTTTGGAAAATCTATAGATATGGCATTAGACCATATAAAAAATAAAGATGATGAGCATAAAATCTTATTTTTATTTGCTTGGAATGAGTGGGGCGAAGGTGCATATATGGAACCGGACATCAAATATGGTAGAGGACATTTGGAAATTTTGAAAAAGAAGATATTAGAATAAATTTGAAATTTGGTGAGGTTTGAATGTCAATTTATATTTTATTGTTTCTGATTATATTAATAGTTTTAGTAGCATACGTAACTTCACATAACGACATAATGGCTCCGTCTGTTCTCTTATCATGTGGCTACCTAATTGCATGTGTTAGTTGTATTATGAACATAGAAAAATGGGGTGTAGACTTACATTTCAATACATGTTTTATTTTGGTTTTAGGCATAATGTTTTTTGGGGTAGGGGAATTGATTAGTCGGGCTTTCTTTCATGACTTTAATATACATAGTAACGAAATGTCTCAAACCAGAAGAATTGAAGTGCCGATATCATTTGTGCTTATCTTTTCGGCCTTTAACCTTGTAGTAATGGTGCTTTATTATAGAGAGATTATTTCGATTGCGGGAGGAATGTTAGCCACATTTAATGAGACTATGAATGAATATAGACAGGCATATGCTTATACAGATGTTCGTGTAAGTACAATACTGGTGCAATTGACAAAGATTTCAAAGGGATCAGCATATGCATTTTTATATGTTTTTATGAATAATGTTTTTGTAGAAGATGGTTTAAAAAAATCAAGAAGAAGTGTTGAGAATATAAAATATTTACTTCCGACGATAATATTTTTACTACAAACATTTCTTAAAGGCGGAAGACTTAATTTGATAATGATGTTAGTTGCTGCACTCTTTTTGGGATACTTTCAATGGCATAGAAAAGTTGGCTGGAATTGTAAATTCAGTGGAAAGTTTTTTAAACATCTTATAATTATATTTGCAATTTTTATTATAGTTTTCTATTATACCAAGGAATTTGTTGGCCGACAGAACACGGATACCTTAATTGACTATATTACAACTTATTTTGGAGGATCATTTCAGCTGTTGGATCAATACATGAATGAATCTTTTCATACTAATTATGGTTTAGAATCGTTCCCTGGTATATTGCAATCTCTTTATAAGTTAGGATTATATAATGACTATATACATAAATCGTTGGAGTTTAGGTTCACTCCAACTGGAATTTATTTAGGGAATATATATACTGGAATTAGACGTTTTTATAATGACTTTGGCTATATAGGTGTTGTGTTTATGCAGTTTCTTTATGGTTTTCTTTTTGGTGGAGTCTATACACATATCAAAAAGTTTAGAACGATGAATTGCAAAAGAGTATTTATTGTAACAGCATATGATACAATGCTCTTTGCAGTTATTACACAGGCAATGGAAGATCATTTTTGGATTGATATCGGATTAGGTTATATTCTTGAATTATTGATATTTTATATCTGCATTAAGATAATATTTGAATGGAAAATAGACAGTGAATTTGTGCTCAAAAGACATACTTGGAAAAACTGACCTGTATTAAAAATTATAAAGGTTTGGAGGAGAACAATGTCAAAAGGTGGTCTTAAAGTAGGAATGATACAAATACTTGCGGCGAATATGTTGAATATGCTGTTCAGTATAGGTACAAATTTCTTACTTCCTAAGTACTTATCTGTTGGTGCATATGCGCAAATAAAGACATATCAATTATATATATCTTATGTTGCAGTACTACATTTTGGATATAATGATGGAATGTATTTGAAATATGGTGGAAAGAAAATTGATGAGATTGGGAATTCAGATTTACAGAGAAACTTATCAACACTAAGAGTATTTCAGACATTTGTAATGATATGTAGTGTTTCTGCTGCATTATTTGTTAATGACATTGCCTTATTAGTAGCGGCAATTGCAATCCTTCCACAAAATATAATTGCATATTATAAAAACTTTTTTCAGGCGGTTGGTGAGTTTAAAAGATATAGCCATATAATGAATTTGACGACGGGATTAACATTTTTTGTAAATATATTCTTGCTTTTTGTCGCTAAAACAGACAATTATGTATTGTACATAGTAGGATATTTGTTTTTGACGGTTGTATTATGGATTTCGTTGGAAAGGATGTTCAAAGAACAGAAGGCAATTAGTTATTTTAAAATTGATTTTTCTTTTAAAGAAGTTGTAGACAATATTTCAAATGGAATATTATTACTTTTAGGAAATTTTTCATCTATTTTGCTCACAAGCATGGATAGATGGTTTACGAAATTCTTATTGGGAAGTGTAGCGTTTGCACAGTATTCATTTGCTGTTAGTATGGAAAATTTTTTGAATGTTGCCGTTACCCCTATTTCAGTGACT
>OAWB01001038.1_pt1 | contig 11439 bp, 13 predicted proteins | sample 1550621 | NCBI WGS metagenome assembly OAWB01 (sample SAMEA2580107, study PRJEB22360) | human gut metagenome | biome: human gut; feature: human-associated habitat; material: faeces | place: Denmark | collected 2008/2010
TCAACTCCACGGAGAACATCGACCTGCTCGGCAAGCGGTTCATCGTCTTCGAGATAGATTCGATTAAAGAAAACCGCGAACTGTTCCCCGTCGTGACCATCATCATCATGGAAGCCTTCATCAAGAAGATGCGGTATTTTTTTATTTCTTTATAAAACAGCGTTTTAGCTGACCGCAAAAGTAGAATAGGTAATGACTTGGAAACGAGCGAACTTCTTTGCTCTGCTTTGGTTTACCATTGCTTCAAATAACTCTGATGCAAAGATAAGAATAGTTTCTAATACTTGCATTAACTATGTTGTTTTTCATCCTTTACAAAAAGGATAGATTTATTTTCTTTCGATACTCGGTAGCTGATATACCTGCATGTCGCTTAAAAAAACGTCCAAAATATGACAGGTCGGGAAAATGAAGCCTTTCAGCTATTTCTTGTATTGTCAGTTCGGTAGATTGTAAAAGGACTTTTATTTCTAACATGAAACGCTTGTCTATTATCTCCTTTGGCGATTCAAAGGAACTACATTCATTGGTAATTACCCTTAAATATCGAGGTGTTACACAAAGTTTATCAGCATAGAAAGCCACATCCCGATGCTCTTGACAGTGAACATCCAGTAGTGAGAGAAATTGATGAAACAGTTCCTGTTTGCGAGTATATTTTCCTACAAGTTGCTCAAAATAAGACTGACACCAATGAAATAAATACAGCAAGTAATTCTGTAGGAAGTTTTGCTGCATCAAAGCAGTAAAATCGTGTTTGTCATGTTTATAAATTAGTTCAGCCATATTCATCCAAGTATGGGCATTCGCCAACAATTCTTCTTCAGAATGAATGTAAAACGGAGTATCCCGAAGATACCGAGAAAAGGAAGCACCCAGTCGCAAACTTACCTTGTCATACAAATCTTTTGAGAATGAAAATGCTCTGACAGAAAAATCTTCTGACGCGGAAACTAAACAAAATGTAGTTCCCGGCAAGATTATCATTTCAACTTTTTGTTCTATTGCGTTTTCTGATAATCCTGTAGTTATTATAGCACTCCCTGATGTACAGACCAATACAGCTCCCCCATCTATCCTATAAGGATAATCTGAAAATTGCCGTAGGTCGGTTTCTCCATACCAGAACGGCTCATTGAGAGGAGATATATAATGCTTCATAATTCCGTTTTTCACATACAAATATACGAATTAAATTTCATTTAATCATGAAAAATTCCGTTTATGAACATATATATAGTTTTTATGAAAATCCTTTAGAGGGTTGAATCGCTTAACTTTGCACTATAAAACAGAAATATATTTTTATATGTCAACAGCTAAAATTGATTACGAAAAAACAAGCATTGGAAAACTCTTTGTAAAACAATTAGTCCCAAGTATTTTAGGAATGGCATTCACTGCCTTGTTCGTGATTGCGGACGGTATTTTTGTCGGCAGGGGCATTGGAAGCGATGCTTTAGCTGCCGTTAATATAATCGCCCCTCTTTTTACCATAATGACAGGTGTGGGGCTAATGTTCGGAATGGGTGCAGCCATCATCGCAACCATTCATTTATCAAAAAGGAAGAAAAAGAGTGCCGATATTGTTATAACACAGTCTTTTGTTGTCTCATCCCTGATAATGCTGTTATTTACAATCCTTGCCGTTTATTTCCCGAAACAAATAGCCATGATGCTGGGAGCTCCTGAAAGTTTAATTGAAATGGCAACAGAGTATCTGATTTATCTTTCTTGTTTTTCGGTTTTCCAAACAGCAATAAGTTCTTTACCTTTTTTTGTAAGGATAAGCAATCCGAATTACTCATTAATCTGTTTGAGTATAGCCACAATTTTGAATATTGTGCTGGACTATGTGTTTATTTTTATTTTCAAATGGGAATTAATGGGGGCTGCTGTAGCTACAGGTATAGGACAAGTCATTGCGACTTTAATGCTTGTTTTATATCTGACCAAGAACAGTGCAGGACTAAGGTTTGTAAAACTACATATCACATTGAAAAACATACGTTATGCTCTTCGCAACACCATAACGATAGCCCATTTAGGATTTGCCGTACTATTGAGTGAAATAACGATTTCCATAATGTCCATAGCAGGGAATTATACTTTTAGTTTTTATACCGGAGTTGCGGGAGTAGCTGCTTTCGGTATCATTAACTATCTGTTTCCTATTGTGTATATGATTTTCAATGCAATAATACAGTCTGCACAACCTATCATAAGCTATAATTATGGTCAAAACAGCAAAGGCAGATATATCGGCGCACTTCGTTTGGCGATAATGACTGCGATTGTCGTAGGTGGGATATTCGTTGTAATATCTACCGTGTTTAATCAGCAACTTGTATCGCTTTTTATACCAGACAGGACTGATCCGGCATGGATTATTGCAGTGACTGGCTTGCCTTACTTTTCGTTGGATTTCATATTTTTCGGAATTAATATTATCGCAATAGGCTATTATATGTCAGTTCAAAATACAAGACGAGCAATGACATTTACTATAGTTCGGGGGGCACTTCCTGTAATATGTTTTATGGTAATCCCTATTTGGTTAGATGTAAAAGGAATATGGTTATCTGTTCCAATAGCCGAGATATTAACCGCTTTAGTTATATTTATTATCATAGTAAAAAATAAAATTTCAGAGAGGAAGAAATAGCGAATAATAAATACAGCATTCAGCATAAAAAAGGACTTCGGTCTGATTATCAATATTCACATTAAATTTTATGCCTATGAATGAATTGTTAAAAACGAGGTTATTCGGTCAATTGTCTGAATCCTCACAAGTCACTAATCAAGAAATGGAAAATGCCTATGGGTGCTTTATGGAACAGCTAAGAATGATTGTCAGCCAACCCGAAACATACTATTCGGAAGTCTTTCGGATGCTGAATACTACTCGTATTGAGTTAGCATTCCTAAAATCGCTTATTCGGTACGAGCAGGGGGAAAAATGCCCTAAAATTAGCCTATTTTCAAAAGGCTTTAGCCCTTGTCAGTTCTGAACAAGAATTGTTAGACCTCAGAATTCGGCATCCCGAACAGTTCCGCCAATCCGAACAACCAACATTTCAATCCGACCTGTACATACTCCCTAAGTCGAAAGACTTGGGGATTGTTGGTTTAGGGGAGATTGTTGTAGCCCTTTTCTTCTCAAAGAAAGTATTCCAACGGAACGGAAAGCCCGCCCATCTGATTCAAATTGCACAGGCGTTTGAAAAGATATTCAATTGCAGTTTCGGCAGTATCTACGACCAACAGGAAAAAGTATTCGACCGTAAACCGTTCAATCGGACTAAAGCCCTTGATTTCCTGCGAAACCTCATAATCCGAAAGGATAAAGAAGGCAGAAAGAAACAAGATGAAAAATAACCGTTCTGCAACTGCCTAAATAAAAGGATGTTATCAAAAACTTTCGGGGGAGTAGTTAGCTACTCCCCTTTTTCTGCTTCTCCGTTCTGCCGAATTTTGCTCCGTCAATGCATTGGACATAAATAGTATTAATTTGAAAAACGAAGTAAATCATGCATATCAATAATGAAGATTTTGAAAAATGGATGGATAAGCTATCCAAAAAGTTGAACGATATAGGTCAAGACCTAAAATCGCTCATCAACACGAAAGAGGTATTTGACGAAGACGAAAAGCTACTCGACAACCAAGATTTGGCGTTTCTTCTCAAAGTATCATACCGCACACTCCAACGATACCGAACAAGTAAAAAGCTCCCCTTTTTTATGATTGCTCATAAAACCTACTATAGGACTTCTGATGTAAGGGAATTTGTGCGCTCCCATATGGATTTTCAAACCTATCAGGATTTTGAAAAGAAGCACCCAAAGCCCAAAGACAAGGATAAAAAAGACGAAAAAGAGGAATGATTCCGCTTTCTATGATTTAAGCAGAATAGAGCAAATAACGGAGGCTTGTTTTTGGTTTACGCCTCTTTTCTAACGCTCCGCATTTCACAAAAACAACATCGCCTTTCGGCTCTTTTTGTTTTGCGAAATTAAGCAAGAGGGAACTGGACTTCGTCCTGTTCTTCCTCTTGCCCTGCGGGGCAAAGCCTTCGGCTTTAGTGCTTTATCCTAAAGCACAGTTATAACACTTGCTATAACTCGAATTGATATACAATTCTATTTTAGCAAGTTAGATGTATCAATAGCTATAAAATAGTTATAACTATGACCAAGCAAAATAGAAATATCATATTTACGACAATAGCGATAGAAGCGGAGACGGACAAGCTAATAGAAAAACTATGCAAACGTTATTCGCTGAAAAAAGGAGAAATTGTAAAGCTGGCTTTCCTGTATCTGGACAAAGCACATATCAACCCTGCCGATGCTCCCGAATCGGTCAAGTCGGAACTATCCAAAATCAACAAACGGCAGGATGATGTTATCCGTTTCGTTCGGCACTACGAAGAAGAAAAGCTGAATCCGATGATACGGGCAAGTCATTCTATTGCCGTTCGCTTCGATAATACTGTAAAAGAACAGAAAGGGTTAATAACTTCGGAAATAAATACCTCACGGGAATTGCAGGATAATGTTTTGAAAAAGATAAGCGAAACATTCAACCAGCATGCAGGAGTGATTAACAATCAAGCCAAGCAAATTAATGACCTTGCTGGGGCTATAAGCTCATCATCAAAGAAGCAGGAGCGGAATAATAATAAGCTACTGAAATTGATTTCCCTTTATTCGGAACTGGCAACCTGCGGAGTAATGGACGGCAAGCGGAAAGAGAACCTGAGAGCCGAAATAAACGACCTGATAAACGAGAGCTAAGCCATGAACATAGATTTCCCGCCACCGTCCAAAGGCACATACAATAATGCAGGCAGTAGCCGAAGATTAGCGGACTACTGCGAACACGAGGATTTGGAACGTATGGAGCAGGGAATCTATACAGAGGGCTTTTTCAACCTGACGGATGATAATATCTACAAATCCCAAGTAATAAAGGATATTGATAGCAATATCGGACAACTTCTGAAAACAGATGCCAAGTTTTATGCTATCCATGTCAGCCCATCCGAAAAGGAACTCAAAATTATGGGCAATACCGAACAAGAGCAAGCCGAAGCCATGAAACGGTATATCCGTGAAGTGGTTATTCCTAAATATGCCCAAAACTTCAACAAAGGACTATCGGCAGAAGATATTAAGTTTTACGGCAAGATACATTTCAGTCGGGACAGGTCAAACAACGAGCTGAATATGCACTGCCATTTGATTGTGAGCCGTAAAGACCAAACGAACAAGAAGAAGCTATCCCCGCTTACCAACCATAAAAACACTAAGAAAGGAACGGTTAAGGGTGGTTTTGACAGAAAGAACCTGTTCCAACAGGCAGAGCAGGGATTTGACAAGCTATTCGGCTACAAACGAGAACTAACAGAATCTTTTGAATATTACAATACCATGAAGAACGGCAGTATCTCTGACCAACTCAACATGCAGGAAAGGCAGATTTCCGATGAAAAAAGAAAGATGAATACAGATATGCAAACAGGCTTATATGCAGATAAGCAGGGCGAACTGACTGAAAACAAGGTTACATATAAACAAGACAACAGCCTTTCAAATATACAACCTGTAAATCAAGACAATAAGCAATCTTTAAACCTTCCTGATTTGGGGTTATCCTCTGCACTGGGCTTGCTTACTCCTGATGTGAGTAATAAAGAGGAAGAACAAATTCCGATGAAAAAGAAAATAAAGAAGAAACCGAAGCGAAGTTTCAGAAGATAAATCCCAATGTCATGAACGAGTACGAAGAAATACGGAACGAAATAGATATATACCTGATGGAGCGGTTTAAGTACCGTATTCCTTTGGTGCATCTCACTTCTGATAACGTAGTAACCACCCGCAGAAACAGCCGAATAGATTTGTATTTGCGTATCCGAAAGGTTGAAAGCATATTTCCGCCCGATTGTCTGATAATAGCCCGAATCAGCTTCCGAAAAGAACGTATCGGGCATGGAACGCACTTTGTCCGTTTTCTTGCAGGAATAGCGGTTAAATATGGCTTTAAATATATCGGAATAGAATCTGTAAACGTGAAAAGCAGGTCATTTGCCGAAAAATTAGGATTCCATTCAATAGATGGTTTTAATTACGCCATATCGGCAGAAGAAATATCAGCTTTTCAGGGCAGAGGTTGGTGCGGTTGAAACCGAAGTTATTTCCCGCGCCTATGTCGGTTATTTCCCGCTCATGCTTCCCAGCCCGTTTGGAGGGCGGAAGCCCGCGGGAATAACCAACGGCACGAGAATAACTTCTACCGTTGTGAGGTTGCGGAACGGAGCGAAAGAAAAAATATGTTTGGAATTGGTAGTAATCAGGAACTTTGTTGGTTGTTAAAAACTATTTTGGCTGCAATTGTGTCTGTTTCTCAAATATTTACTAATTTTGTCAGCGATAAGAAAAGCAACATAAACATAGATGTTTGAGATAGGAATTGAATCAATAATAGTTTTATTGGCAGCTTTGCTCTAAACAATATAAAAATATTTATATGAAAGGAAAAGTCTTATTTTTTAATATCCAAAAAGGATTTGGGAAAATATCAACTGATGAAAGTACACCTCAAGAAGTTTTCATTCATTTTACTGAAATTCTGAATGATGCCAAAATATTGTTGGTAAATGAAGAAGTTGAATTTGAAGTTGAGAATACAACCAAAGGATTATCTGCAAAGAACCTGAATCGAATAACTGACAGAGAGATTGGGCTTATTGAACAATTTGAAAATGGTTTTGGATTTATTCGTTCTTTATCATCAACTGATGATAAATATTTTATTCATCATTCAGATGTGATTGGCTCTGGATTTAAGAAAATTGAATCAGGTTTTGAAGTTGAGTTTACCCCAAGTGTTTCAGATAAAGGATTACAAGCAATAGAAATTGTTTTAAGAGATACAAGAACCGCATTGGAAAAATTTGCTCACTTTCCTAATTGGGAGGACGCAATTATTGATTTGGCAAAAAATCATGCTCAACCAGAAGATGGTAATTGGGATTATATAAAAAATAAAACAGGTGCATACCCTGTATTGGAGAGTTATATTACATATACTTTTCTACGTTTACATAAAGAGGGTAAAATCAAATATGCAACAAAAAAAGAAGCAGGAAAAGAATTAAGATTTGCTTGCTTTAATACAGGATTAGCAACCATAAAACAAGAAGATATATTTGCTTATTTTGAGCATAGAGGTAATAACCCTTATTTTCGAACCAATGATGGATATTTAAAACAACCTGCATGGATTTTTAAATGTTTTGACCGAGAAAGCAATAGAATTATGAATAGTTTTGCTGAAAAACCTGAATTAGCAAATTATTTTCAAAATGCAGAAGAATTAATATATGAATCAGGAAAACGCTTAATTCCTGATTTCGAACATATATTAGATGATAGGGAAAAGCGTTTTCCTGAAAGTTTTAGAGCCTTAAGTAAAGCTCAACAGGTTGAAAGAATAAAAAGTGCAATAGAAACGGCTCTTACTCGAATTAGAAGAAATTATAAAACAGCAATTCCACAGTTCTATAGTGATTCTATACAGCTTCTTTTACCTCTATGTATTACTACAGCAGAAAATGCAGATGTTGCACTTGTGGTAGCGAGCGAGGGAGAAGTCTATCGGGCAAATACAGTTTTACCATTAGATTGGGCATATAATAATGCAAGATTATTAGCCAAGCCAGATAGAGAATGGTTAAATCCATAAAAAACTTATTATATACAATGATTAAAATATGGAAACAACAAGTAAAACCGTAGCAGAATTAACTATCTACTACAAGAAACAACGCTTAACAAGCCTTATTTTCGATGAATCTGAAACAGCAGACAAGTTTGTTGCAGTCATTGAAAGTCTTTTCAATGAAAAAGGAAAAAAAGAATATTCTTTTAGTGGAGAGATAAAGACTGTATATTCGGGCGAAGCGATTGTTCAGGAAGTCAAAGATTATGCAGACGGCAAAGCAAAACCAAAGGGAACAATTTTGGAAATGATGAAAGCGATTGACGGATTAAATTAATAAATAAAGCCGTCCTTTGTGGGGACGGCTCTATCCGCAAATCGAAATATCTACCTGACTAACCACCCGCCAACAGGCAATCGTCCTTAATCCTTTCGGAAAGCAGTTGCATATCTTCCTCAATCTTAGCTCCTGTAATCTCCGCATAAATCTGTGTGGTTTTGATATTCCGATGCCCCATCATCTGGCTAAGCGTTTCAATCGGAACACCTTGCGAGAGGCAAACAGTCGTTCCGAACGAGTGCCTACTCATGTGAAATGTGAGCTTATTCGCTAATTTACAGAGTTTTCCAATTTCTTTAGTATATCGGCAAACCACATTCATACAAAGCATTTTGAATACCTTGCCATCTTCGCCCGTGCCGTCATACTTGCGAATGATTTCTTTCGGTATATCCAACAAGGGAACAATAGATTCCGTATTTGTCTTTTGCCGTTTGATGCTTATCCATTGGTTGCCCGAACTGTCTGAAAGAATCTGTTCTTTGCGCAGGTTCTTTATATCGCTGTAAGATAATCCCGTAAACACCCCGAAAACAAACATATCCCGTACAAAATCAACACTCGGCTTGTCTATCGGGGTAGTCATTATCTTTTCTATTTCTTCGCCCGACAGCCATTTGTGTTTGCTTACAGGTTGGTCGGGGACAAAGCCGAAGAACGGATTCCGTGTAATAATTCCTTTGTGCATAGCCCGTTTTATCAGTTTTCGCAGGAAAACGATGTGTTGCATGACGCTACCCGTTGCCATGCGTTGTTCCGTTTTCAAATATAAATCGTAATCCTCAATAAAAGAGTATTCCAACTGGTTGAAAGGTATATCTTCCTTTTTGTACTTCGTTTTGATGAAGCGGGATAGGTTCATATAGGCATTCATATACGACCTGTATGTAGCAATAGTATGATTGATGCCGATACTTTTCTCTATCTCTGCGGTTGCTTCTTCCAGTTCCTTTAACAGCGTGGTCGGCTCTTTGGCAATCCCCAGAACGGCATTTTTTACCCGTTCTGCGGTAATATATCCGTCATTCTCGACCATCCGCACATAATGCGCTTCAATAGCCGTAGAAAGCTCCTTTAATTCCCTGTTTATCTTTAGCTCGTGCAGGTTCTTTCCTGTGGAAAGCCCTGCCTTTGCATCCCATAGTTCGGGAGCGGTTTCCAGTCCTGTACTGAATTGAGAGATACCACCGTCCAGCGTAATGCGCCCCATTACAGGGCATAATCCGTTTTTCTTTGTTTTGTTCCTGTTGATATAGAACAGGTGTTTGAATGTGCTGCGCATATGATTCTGATTTTTATTGTTATTACTGATGATTATTGATTTATCGCTGTTTCTGCGGGTTGTTTGGTAAGGCTGAATTTCCCTGCTATCCGTTGGGATAGTTTCTGCATATCGTTTGTAATCTTCTGCGTGGAAACAGTAGCGTATATCTGCGTGGTATGAATATCCCGATGCCCTAACATACGGCTGACCGTTTCAATGGGAACGCCTTGCGACAGGCAGACCGAAGAAGCGAACGAGTGCCGCCCCTGATGAAATGAAATGCTTCTATCAATCCCGCATATTTCGGCTATCCGTTTCAGGTTTATATCTGCGGTCGTGTATTTGAGTGTGGGAAAAACCTTATCGCCCGTGCGTTCCTTTTCGTACTTCCTGATTATCCGTACCGCCACATCCAACAAGCGGATGCGGGAGACAGTTCCCGTCTTTTTCCGTGCAGAAACTATCCACAGGTTACCGTCATCAGTTGTTATAAGTTCTTTTACAGTCAGTTTCTTAATATCCGCATACGCCATGCCTGTAAACGCTGAAAAAATGAACAAATCACGGGTAAGATTACGGAAATAAGAATAAAAGTTCGTGGACATGATTTTCTTTAGTTCTTCGATTGTCAGGTAACGGTGTACACTTTTACCCCTTTCGGGCTTGTATTGTGCAAACGGGTCTGCAGGAATATAGCCCTTATTGACAGCGATGCGGACGATTTTACGAAACGGTACGATATAGTTCAATACGGTATTGGGTTTCATCTTTAGTTCTACCCGCAAATGAAAATCGTATGCTTCGATAAAAGCAAAGTTCAGTTGCCTGAAAGACATATCCCGAACATGGTATTTCTTCAAAAGGAACTCCGATAAATGGCGGTAAGCGTCACGGTACTTCCTGTAAGATGATTTTTCTCGGTCGATGCCGACACGCTTACTGTAAGTTTTGTTATGCTCGGCAAACATTTTCAGCAGGGTTTCCTGAACGGATGCGATGCCCTGAAAGGCGTTCTTTACTTCTTCGGCAGTTACCCGCCCGTTGTTTTGCTGTAACTCCTTGTAATGCCTGTTAATACTAAGATTGATTTTATCAATCTTACGGTTTACGTCCAATGCGTGGTGGCTTTTACCGTCCATCCGCCCCGCTTTAGCGTTCCACTTGGAAACGTCCGCTTCGAGTTTCGCACTGAATTGTGCCATTGTCCGACCGATGGAGATACGCCCCATCACAGGACATAGCCCGTTTGTTTTCGACCGGTTCTTTTTGAGATAGAACAGTACTTTCAATTCTTCTTTCATTTTCTCACTTTTTACTGGTTACAAAATTATTTCCTAAGTGAGCTATTTGAAGAATGGAAAACGCAGACATTCAGCGACTAACAGCGACAGTTGTTACCTGTCCGTTTACTTTTTCTTTTCATGGGTCGGAATCCGTTTGAATTTCCTTGATTTTCCGTTTGTTACCTAATCCAAAATAGGTAATGACTTGGTAATGGAACTCCGTCCTGAACTGTCCTTTTTCGGCATTTTTGCCTGTCCTAACAAGAAGACATGCAACGCCAATCATGCCTGATTTACAAAGAGTTGCTTCACCTGTCCGTCATTGGCTTTTCTACTGGCGGGTTTCATCAACAAGATGCGGCGACTGAAAGGGGTACGGAAACAGCTTATTGTGGAAGAGGCTTGGAAGGCTCTCTCTTCAGCGAACATGGCTGAATATCTGCGCTATATGTACAAGACGGTCAGAAAATATTACGGCGAGGCAATCGTGGTGACGCAGGAGGTGGACGACATCATTTCCTCTCCCGTGGTCAAGGAGAGCATCATCAACAACTCCGACTGCAAGATACTTCTCGACCAGCGCAAGTACATGAACAAGTTCGACCAGATACAGGCGTTGCTCGGACTGACGGAAAAGGAGAAAGGGCAGATACTCTCCATCAACATGGCGAACAACCCTTCACGGCTCTACAAGGAGGTGTGGATAGGCTTGGGTGGCACACAATCGGCGGTCTATGCCACCGAGGTCAGTGCAGAAGAGTATCTGGTGCGCCCGTAAAGGGAATTTGACGAATGTCGCTTTGGCAAGCGACTGGGCAAGT
>OAWB01001041.1_pt1 | contig 11425 bp, 16 predicted proteins | sample 1550621 | NCBI WGS metagenome assembly OAWB01 (sample SAMEA2580107, study PRJEB22360) | human gut metagenome | biome: human gut; feature: human-associated habitat; material: faeces | place: Denmark | collected 2008/2010
CAGAATAAATACCTATTAAATAAATACAAATGGAAAATAGATATAATAAAAATATAATTGATTTAATAATCATATAATTAACCTCTTCTCTTTTTTATTTTAAAAATCGACTACTTTTACATACTTATATCCAAGACCTGTTATTTTTAGTACATCTTCTATCCATGTAGGCGTATTTATTTGAATAGATTTAAATTCATCTCCACTTACTTTATAGAAATAACCTTCTGGTATCTCTTTATATCTATCAATATATAAAATAAGACTTTCATCAATATCTTTTATATGTTTTCTAAATTTCAATGTATTCAAAAGTTCAATCGTCTCTTTTTCTAATAAAAGAATAATTGTTACACCTGTTTCTTTTGCCAAATCTTTTAATTTTTTATAATTGACTTTAACACTAAAGCTAGTTCCATCTACGAAAATAATATCAATATTATCAATTGATTTTATTACATACCTTAACATATCTTCTAGTCTATAGAACGATAATAAACTATAACCATAAAAATTATCTTTAATACTTATTTGAAACTCCAGTTTTTCATAATCGTAATTTATAAAAATAGTTTCTTCACATATGTCTTTTTCTGATAAGTATAAAATAGTATTATCTCTTGATAATTCATCCATCACTGATAACATGATTTCAATTTTATTGCAATCCTTGTCACTCATAACAGAGATCAATTTACCAAATTCTTTTTTCCCATTTTTATTCATAGAAATATATCTCATGTCAATTTCTCCTTTATTTATTGTTTAATACTTTTAGCAACTCACTTACATTTACTTCTTTATCCGATTCTTCATTAATTATTCTTTCATATGTTTCAGATTCTATATATAAACCTACACTCCATTTTCTTCCTCTACTGACTAAGTCTACAAACACTGATTCTATATCAATCATCTATGGTCACCCTTCTTTTAATAATTCTTCTGATATGTTTTCTTTCGTCCAATCTAGGATAATATTTTCTAAAAGTTCAGACCTAGAATTTTCTTTTGCCGATTCTGTTTTCGTATAATATATAAGTGCATCAGCAACAGAAATTGGTAGATTTGTACTTACTCTTACTTTTCCTTCTTCATATTCACCCATAAGATAAATTCCTTTTTGTATCTCTTTTTGTTTTTTTCTTTTTTCCAGCCTCTTCTCATCAACTTTTGTAAATTTTATATTTTTATCTCCATTCATAATTATCCTTTCTAATGTTTTAATTCAGACTTGTTTTGATAATAGTTATGCCTAATAAAAACATTATAAAAAACCCTAGTATCAAAGTATATTTTAATCCTCCAAAATAGTAACCTATTAGCAATAATATAGTTACAAACTGAATCATACCTAATGAAACAACTTTTTCAATATTATTTATCATAGTGTTCTCTCCCTCTAAAAGTCCCCAGGGGACTTTTTCATAAAAGTATTACATTTTTGAAATTTTCTTATTAATTTTTTCTAGTTTTATTTGCAAAGATTCTAATATCTTTAATATATCTTCATCATTTAAATTGAATTGTTTTTTTAATTTTTCTTTAGATTTAGTAATGTAATCTATTTTATCTTCAATATCTTTTTTCTCTATATAAAAATATCTTTTACCAGTACATTTCATTTATTGTATCACTCCAATATTTGTACACTAAAAAAGTGCCCCCAGGGGACACTTTTTAAATTTAATGTGACTGTTTAAATTTGCTTCTTGCTTTCTGAAACTTATTTTACAGGACCTATATGCCAGTCATCATATAAATTATTTTTAATATCAACATAATCATTTGTATTAATGCTCAGCATCCCTGTAGGAGTCCATACATCCATTACTTTAGAATTAGTTATATACTTTCCATCCAAAAACCAAAGTGGTGTAAAATGCACTTTTGAGTTATATGTAGAATACTTATTATTCTTGAATACAAAACTTGAATCATAACCTATCTTTGTATTTTGTAAAACTCTATTATATTTCTCATAGCTAAATTCTGGAAATGTAACAATTACATTTTGTGCTCCTGTCAAACTATTTTCGGGAGCATTATACCCCACTTTAGAATCTACAACAGTATCAACACCATAACCCGATTTTATTTCTTTTCCATTATTTCTTGCTGTAGGAACATTAGAATCTGCTTTCAAATTCATTTTAGCACTTAAAGTAACCTTATATGGTATCCATTTCCATTCCCACCAGCCTTCATCAACCCATTCGCCTCCTCCTTCTCCATCAGAATAATATACCCAATGCGATACCCAGTAACAATCCCATTCTCCATATTCTGTAGATGTTGTTTGATTCTCTGGTTTAGGTGGTACTTTATAATTATCTGGCTTTTTATCATTCGCAGTTGGGTCTGGAGGTGTTTTTTCTTCCAGATTATTTACATTAGCAATTATTTTAGACGTTTCACTTGTTGCATTTGATGAAACAGTAATAATTATTCTTTCTGGTGTTTTCGGTGTATGCCACTTTACCCATGCATATTGTTCTCCACCTTCTTTTGGTAAGTAAATGTCTTTCATTGTATATGTTTTATCTTTTATTTTAAAACTTACATTCACAGGATGATCTGGAGTTCTATTTCTACCACTAATTAATACAGATGATATAACATCTGTATCAGTTCTGTATTCATACTCTTTTGTATCTGTATTTCCTTCATCTTCATTTGGTTTAGGTGGTGTAGGTGTAGGGTCTGGTTTTATATCAATATCTGGTGGTTTTTCTTCTTCACTTTCATTTCCAAAGTAAATTATACCTAAGCCTAGTTTATCTTTTATAGTAGAGTTCAATTGCTTATTGTTAGTAGTTCCCTTCCAAGCAGGAAAACCTAAGTCTGCATTTTCTAAAAATAAAGCAAAAGGTAGATTTTTATGAGTAAAGGAAGGCATTTTTGACCTTAAAGTACCTTTTAATTGTTCATCATATAGTGCTGCTTCATGTGCTGTAAGTGCATACCTTTCACCTTTTATTGTACAATATCCAATTGGCTCTATTAAAAGTTTGTATTCTCCACCAATTAATTCTTCATAGTTCATGCCAGTTAATTTAACCAGTGTTTGTATAAATACCTTATCACAAAAATAAGCTTTTATTTTTTTCATGTCTGGTTTACGATTATTACTTTTAATTATTATGGGAATATTACCACTACTTGGTCTTTTACTTACATACCCTTTAGTAGCTGTATTATATCGTGTTAACTTAGTTCCATTTTTATATGATATTTTAGATACTTTTCCAAAATGATATTTTACATTTGGATTTTTTACATTTGTGAAATCTATAGGTGTCGTTACTGGTTGTTTAGTTTCATCTTTTATAACAGTTACTCTAACACCTTCTTCACCAGGCGTCCATTTATATCCTTTAACAACACCTCCCATATTACCTCCACCAGTATCTACATTCCCATTCCCATCTCCAAATACGAGAATTGGCATTATAAGAAAAATACATAAAAAAGTTATTGTTTTTTTCAATATTTTCACTCCTTAAATCAAAACTAAAAAAGAGTGTAAAAATTTACACTCTTTAAAACTTTATCTTAAATTACATATCTGCTACTATATTTCCCCATTCACCTTCCATTTCTATTTCATCTTGTATATTTCCTGTTTTATTATCATCAGAAGATTGTGGGTTATTCTTTTCTTCTTCTCCATTTAAAACATTTAAACATCTATTAATTGTAGTATTGTTTACACCACCAATTACATCAAACTTATTCATTCCTTTTAACACACTTTTATCACTAACTTCATCAGCTAATACTATTGGTTTATTTTTTGCAATTGTAGAGCCTGTTAATGCATCAATTAATGTATATGCTTTTGTTATATAACACTCTTTCACGTCTTTATAGAAATATGATATTACTTCTTTATTTGTCTTAAATCTATCTATACCACTTATTCTTACTGATTTTGTCTTGTTTACTAAATTATCACTCATACTAGATTTTCCACCAATTACATAGGTCTTTAGTCCTCCTGTATTAAATGGAATATTATTTCCATCAGTAAGTATAATTGGAGTTTTATCTCTTACTGCTACAGATGCAACACTCATTGAATCTGCTTCTCCTTTATAGGCATTAGTAAGTATTACATTTTTCACCTTATTTATAGAATCTATTGCTTTTGCCACATTATAACTTGTTTCTATTCTATCTTTTCCACTAATTCTTTTAACTTCCATTCTTCTCATAGTTAGCATTTGTTCTACATCTGTACTAATAGAATCTTCCCCACCAATTATGTACAGTTTAGTTACTGTGTTAAGTCTTTCAAGTGTTTCATCTGGAACATTATCCTTTTGAGTTAATAGAATTGGTGCATTTTCACTTCCAGCTAAACCACTTGCACTAAGTCCATCAGCAATACTTTTATCTGAATTTACAATTATAGCAGTAGTATATTTCTGTTTATCTGCAATAAGACCTGCTGTTTCATATCTGTTTTTCCCAACTATTTTATCAATATCTTTAAGTTGCATTGCATTTGAAACTAATGTACTACTTCCAACTAAAAATGTTACAGTCAACCCTAATGATAATATTCTTTTCATAATTTTCATAAATTTTCCCCCTCATAAATAACTTAACTTTATTATATATTAAACTATCTCATATTTGCTATTATATTTCCCCATTCACCTTCCATTTTAACTTCTTCTTGTATATTACCTGGATTCAATACTTCTTCATTATTATTACTTTCTTCATTCTCACTAATATCCTCAGACCCTTGATTATTAGAATTATGTATCACTTCATCTTTTGCATCACTTGGTCTTTTTATTGGTCTTGTTTTCTTTTGTATTTCTTCTTTAGTTCCATTTTCTCCTTTAGAATTGTTATTTATCTTTTTATCTATATCCTTACCTTTATTTTCAAACTTTTCATCTTTGCTCTTGGTATTATTTAACTCCCCTATAGTTATAGACTCTTTAGAAGTATCTATTTTAGGGACATTTATTTCATCACCTTTTTTAATGTCAGTTTCATGTTCTTTTTTATATTCTTTAGCTACAGGTATTTCTTTTTTTTGTTTCATCAATAATAAAGACAATAACAATACCATACACATTGTTAATACTATGCTACACATAATTATTGTTTTTTTTTTGATATTTATATTTAATTTTTTCATAATAAAAATCCTCTCTAAATTAAGTTTAATTCACCTCTTCACATCCGATAGATTTAGCATATTTTCTTAATTTTTCACTTTTTATATCATCTTTACAATCAAATATCAATATTTTCTTCTCTCCACTATCTTTTACATATTTTAAGTATTGTTCTTCAGTATAATATCTTCGATTGGTTGGAGTTCTAAATGCAATTAGTTTTTTATCTTTATCCCAACGCATCAGAGTCTTAACTGATATACCTAGTTTTTGTGCAAATTCAGATGGTTTATATGGCACTATTTATCACCTTCTTATTATCACTCTATATTTATAGTATACCATATAATTCCATATTTGTCCATATTTGTCCATATTTTTTTAAGTTATATAACTAATATTTAGACGTGTAAGCTGAACTTACATTTATATCTTTTTTTGCATAACTTGTTTTTCCATTATAATTTGATGGAATTTCTAATGTAAGTTGACCATTTACTCTATATTTTTCTAATTTTGTTTTGTCACTTGGAGCAAGTTGTCTATTTAATATATTTATTTTAATATCAGACAATTTAAACTCAATTTTATCTCCATTGTATTTTATAAGTTGTCCTTCTTCCTCTACTAATCCTAGTGATTTTTTAAGTTGTTCTACTACATTTCCTTTATCTATATTCTGCTCCCACTTATCAGACTTATCTAATTTGTATGCAGCACTATATCCTTCTCGTATACAAGGATATACCTCATCATAATTTTCTGTTGAGATATCAGTTACAGATGTCTCAAAAGCATTTCTTACACCAAAAGCAACTATTTGTAACCTAATTTTTTCAAAATATAGACCAATAATTAATACTAGAACTAAAACAACTCCAAGAATAACTATATTAACAGCTCCCTTTTCATCCCTCAATTTCTCCAATACACTTCACTCCTTCCAGAATGGCTTCCATGTAAAGGTACTGGAAAACGACCAAAATCAAAAAAACCTATATCAATAGTTTTTTCAACTCTAACCTTTATTTCTTCATTTAATTGTACTTTCTTAGTTCCTGTTATATATTTATTGTCCCAAATTATTTTATCAGGTTTAACAAGGTTATCTTCTAAGTTTTTTATCTTTTTATCAATATCTTTATCTATTTCTCCAGTTATTTGTGCTTCTCTAACTATTTCTTTAGCAAAATTATTTAATTGAACTTGTGTATCAAGTGCTGGGAATATGACAAATCCTAGTGAAATAAAAAGGGATGCTACAATTGCTATTAATATAACCCCAACTGTAGAGTCTATAAACCCTCTTTCATCTTTTAATAAATTTTTCATATTTAGTTTACCTCCTTAAAATAATTCCTTTGAATATTTTAAAAATAAACTAGCAAATGCAACAAGAATAATCATGACAATAACGGTTAACATAATTATTTCATATTTTGCTACTTTAGATTTTTGCCCCAAAGCAATACTACTTAATTCTTCAAATTCAAATTTTTCCAATTTATCAGATAAGTTACTAAAATATGAAACTTCATCATTTCCATCTATTACACCTATTAGCCCAATAATAACTTCTGTTAAATATGAACTACCTATTCTTGTATCAAACCTTTTTAATGCTTGTTTATCACTACCAGATTTCATATCTGCTAGTGTTATCTCTAATTCTTCTGCAAAGTCTGGATTTGCAAATTCCTTATATCCTTCAAATATTCTCACAAGATTTCTGGTATGTTCTAATTCTATGGCTAATGTCGCTGAAAAGTCTGCTAGATTACATTCAATTTTTCTTTTTTTCTCTTTAAGTAATCTATATGGTTTTTTTATTTCTACACGAAAAGCATATATAGCTAAAATTATCCAAATTACACTAACAGATGGCATAATTAAGTATGTGGGTATAAAAAAAATAAGCATTATAATTGAACTTACAAAAGCATTTGCAATAAAAGTCTCAGGTGATAATCTTATCCCTGAGACTTTTAATAAATAACTTATCTTTTCTTTTCTTTCTTCACTTATTTTAATAAACTTTGATAACTTTATAGCCATATGAGTAGTAAGATTATCAATATATTTTCCATCTTTATTCATTTTTAATACTTTACCCATTATTTTGTTATTTCTATATGTTGGGATATTAAGTATCTCTGCTAATATCAAGTAAATCGCTATAGCCAATAATACTATTGTAATTAGTAATGACAAATCCACACCTCCTTATTATTTCAACATTTTATAATCTACAGGTTTTTTCAGTCTTAAAACACCATGTATACAAATAAATGTCATTAATACTGCAATCGCAACACAAATTCTACCAAGATTAGTGAACATTAATATATCAAATAAATCTCTTTTTAAAAAGTAAAAAATCCCAAATAGTGAATAACATCCAATAACTAATGTATAGAAATTTCTAATTGGTTCAATAAGTTCATTCTCACATTTTTTATTAAGAACTTTTACCTTTGAAAATTTTTTTACAATCCCTTTTAAGGGCGATTTTAATACATTATCATTTTGGCAATCAATTACTCTCTTTATCCATTCTTTAAAAATATCATTATCAATTCTATCTTTCAATTTTACTAATACTTTTTTTACATCTGGTTCTAGCCCAACCCCAATTAGAAAAAATTCAAATTCTTTCCTAATTGATGGTTCAAACTCTTCTATATTATCTTGTACTGCTGCTATTATATTACTAGTTCTCATATATGTGTTTGTAATACTAAATAAAGCACTTTCAAGATTATGGCTGATTTGACTCTTATAGTGCCCTTCTGATATTTTTATGTATTGAAATGGAATCATAAAAAAACCAATTGCTAAAATCGGAACTAGAAATATATTACCTATTAGTAAAGATAAAAAAATTCCCACTACAGATAAAAAAACTGATGTCAAACAAATAGTAGAAAACATGGTTGTTCTTCCAGTAGATTTTAATATTTTTCTAGTCTCTTTTATCAATAAAACAATTGTGTTTTCTTTCTTCTCTAAATTAGCCATTTTAATTTTATCTTTTATAGTATATTCTTTTTTTTGTAGATTGAATAAATACAAGATTCTTTTCTTAATATCTTCTCTAGATATATCAAATAGTTCAAGCATAGCTATCACAACAAACATAAAAATAATTATATTTTTAATCATATTTATCACCATCTTTCCAATTTAAAAGTCTATCTAATTCTTTTTTGGGAATATTATTCAACTTTAATATATTTTGTGACTGCTCTGATATATTATTTAGCTTTTTAAACTCCCCATTTATATATCTTTCTCCATCTATAACCAAATCTTCTATTTCATTAAACTCAAAAAGAATATTTTCTCTAATATTACCTTCAAAATCTATAGTAGTCTCTTTTATTTCCATAACTCTTTTTGAGTTTAAACTATCTTTTAATTTTTTCTGAAAAATAACAATTGGAAATGCTTTTATTACTCCTCTTAATAAAGTGTCATAATCCATTTTTGATTTTTCTTTGCATAAATCAACTAATCTAGGATAAGTGTCTGTAGCTGAATTTGAATGTGTAGTTGATAAAATTGGAATACCTATATTGGCAGCTTTTTTGGCAGAATCGGCTTCCTTCCCTTTCATTTCAGAAACTATCAGATAATCTGGGTTCATTGTGAGTGATAATTCAATTAACTTATCTTGATCTATATCTTTATTAGAGTCATGACTATGTTTTGTTACTAAATGTATTACTTCATTTTTAGGTATAGCGTCTCTGTCATATTTTACAAAATCAAATTCTCTAACATCTTCCTCTATTGTAATAAGTCTATTATTATCCTCTATTGTATTTTCTACTATTAATGATGCTGTTGTTGTTTTTCCACTTCCAGTAGGTCCAGCTATACATATACTCATTCCATATTTATAAAATGTTTTTATTGCATAAAACATTTCTTCTGATGCAGTGCCTTTTTCAATATATTCTTTTTCACTCATATGTTCTGGATTAACAATACGAATTGATACTGCAACCCCTTTATCTTTATCAGTTATACCCATACCAACGGCAGTGATTCTTATATTTCCATCTAGATGTCCTCTTACAATAGGATTAGCATTATCAAATACAATATCTGAACACTTTCTAAGCATTCTTTTTACTATATTTTCAGCATGTTCTGGTGATTTAAAGCAATTCTTTACATGCTCTTTCTTACCATTTTTATATTTTACAATTATTGATTTCCAGTGATTTGAATTAATTTCTTCTACATCATCCCTAACAATATACTTATTATTTATGATTTTCTTATATAGGTATTTATCATAGCATCCAAAACCTGCCATTTCAGAAATTAATTTATCTATTAATTCATCTTCTGATATTTCTTCTGTATATAAGGAATTGTCATTTATATATTTTCTTATATAAGGAATCATTTCTTCTCTATCATCTAAAGCTTTTGTATATGTTCTAGACATATGCTCTTGTACTTCATCAAGTATTGAATAAAAATCCTTATTATTTTTTTTATCATTGAAAAACTTATTATTCAGTAGATTTCTTCCCATTTATTACTTCCTCCAAAGTTTAAAACCTTTTACCTCCTTATTTTCATTTAAAATTACAGATGTTAATTTTCTAACTGTATCATTATATAGGTAACTCTTTTTACTCTTCAAATTATAGAATAATTCTCCACTCATCATTTGAGTTCTAAGTTCATCATTATATGGTAGTTCATACTTTATGTCATATCTATCTTTTACTATTTCGATAGAATCATCAGATTTGAAATTGGATAAAACCTTTACATGATTTTCAAAATTAAATCTTTTATCTATTAGTAATGGTGTATTAGACTCAAAATACGAAATTGATTTTAGTGTAGGAGTCATTAATCTTATTACTATATCAGATATTTCTAGTGAGATCGAGGATATTAAGTCAACTACAAAATGACTAGAACAATCTATAATTATATAGTCCGTTATTTGCAACAGAGTTCTTATTAAATCTTTTACTTTATTTTCTCTATATTCTGGATATGTTGTTATATTTTCTCTTTCCCTATATCCTAACAAACTTATATAGTCGTTTTTTTCCAAATAAATACTATTTTTAAGTATAATATCTTCATCAATTATTGTTGAAGATAAAATATTTCCTAACGATTTTTTTTCAGCATGTCCTGGTAAAATAATATTCATAGTTGGACAAAACAAATCAGGGAATAAAATAATAACATTCTTTTTTTTAGTAGATAACTCTTTTGCTAATTTTACACTAAAAGTTGTCTTTCCACTAAATGGATCACCCCATATAGAAATAATTCTATTACTCATAATTACCTCCTAATTTGTTTCCATATTATTTGAATCATTCAATTGTTCTAAACCTTCGCTTCCTTTTAAATTTATGACTCTATCCTGTTCTTCTATAAATTTTTTTGCAGTTTTATCAGTACCTCTATATACTAAGGTAACATGCATTTTACTTTTTTCTTCTAAATCTGCTAAAATTTTAGCTTGTGTTTCATTAACTAATAGTGTAATTGTAGTTGGTAACTCCTGCTCATCTTCATTACCCTTTTCAATGGTGTCATCTTTTTTATCTGCACCTTTTTGATTTGTTACAGCTAATACTTGTATATATTCCAATTGTGGTAGTTTAATTGTTTTTTTATTTTCTCCATAATCTGATGCTATAACAGAAATAATATCTCCTGTTTGTAATTTACCAGATAAACCTGCTGCAAAATTTTTTATTGTTATAGACATTGCTTGTTTACTCCCATTGAGATTATATAAATAGTCGTTTTCTGCAACAGGATTTTGTGATATTTTACTACTTAAAACATTATCTTCTTTATACATATCTACAACTGCATATTTGCCAACTACATCATCTTTATTTTTTATAATTGAATTAGGTAAACTTTTTGAATCAGTTGTAGTATATTCTCTAATTTGATTGCTAGATATTTTATTTCCCTTTTCAATCTTATTAACAACTCTCACATAAGTTGATTTCGATTTCATTCTTTCATATAGAGGTGAACCAAACCCTATAATCGTAGCCAAAATTAAAGTTATTACTGCTAATACTTTTCTATTTTGTAACTTACTTTTAAAATCCATTTAACTTCCTCCTAAATAAAATATGTTAAAAAGCACCCTACAGATAAGTAGGGTGCTAATGCTATCTTTAAGTTTTTGCAATTTCTGAGTTTGTTATAATTTATTACTATCTCTAAAATAAAACTAATAAAAAATGGTAATAAAGTATAGTAACCTTTGTATCCTA
>OAWB01001047.1_pt1 | contig 11375 bp, 9 predicted proteins | sample 1550621 | NCBI WGS metagenome assembly OAWB01 (sample SAMEA2580107, study PRJEB22360) | human gut metagenome | biome: human gut; feature: human-associated habitat; material: faeces | place: Denmark | collected 2008/2010
TTGGAGGAGCGCATTTCAAAAGCGCGACGGAAATAGTGGTAAATAACTCATACTTATGAAACTGTCCGCCTCAGTAAGTATCCCTTTTCCTGTTAAGTTTTATTATCTGCGTCTTCTCCTTACAAGGATCCATACCGCACCTGCCGCGCCTGCCGCAGCTAAAATGAATAAAGCTGTATAACTTCTGTCTCCAGTTCTGGAAACCTCAGACTCTGTTACAGTGGTCACTGATTCACTGGAAGTCTTAGAGGTCTTATTCTCTTCCTTGTAATAGGAATCTTCTGGTTCTTCATAAGTTGTTGTGGTTGTCGTTGTCTCAGTTGATGATGTCTCTTCCTCGTTGTCTCCATAGTATGGATCTTCCGGTGACGGTTCGTCGTACATCTCGATCTGTTGGAGCTCTCCTCCGGCTTCGACTGTAAACTCTACATCCTCGGCAAGCTCATATCCAAATGGAGCCTCTGTTTCCCGCAGAAAATACGTTTCCCCAGGGATTAGTTTCCCTGTAACCTGATGAGCCTCTTCTGTGGAAGTCCATTCTTCAACGGTCTGCTCTGATCCATCTTCCTGAACCTTGATGATCTGAAGCTTTGCTCCTGAGAGAGCCTTCTTTGTCTGTGCATCTAATTTGAGCACAGCAACCTTTGTCGGGAGATTCTCAGCCTCAACAGTCACCGGAGTCTCCACGGCCTGGTCATTGATCTCAAAAGTATATTTTGTGTCTGCGTCCAGGTTATATCCTTCCGGTGCTTTTGTCTCCTGAAAATAATAACTGCCGAACCTTAAATAATCAAACTGGATCATTCCCTGGGCATCAGTCCTGAGTCCTTGTGCTACCAGTTCACCGTTTTCCTTGTAAATGCTGAACTCCGCCCCTTCCAGTGACTCGGAAGCATTCTCACTGCTAACCTTCTTAAGCAGTACAGAGCCTCTTTTTGCATCGTTGGTTACTGTAAAATCAAAATTTAATGTTCCGTTTTCATCTGTAGTAAACTTGTAATCCTTGCCGTCAAACTGCACAAGGACCTGACCTGAGTCTTTTTCTCCGATGGTCAGCTCATATTCTTTTTGGTCCAGAACATAACCGTCTAACGCTTTTGTTTCTTTCAGATAATAGGTGTTTCCATATTTCAGTCCTGCATCAAAGGCAATCCTGCCCTTTGCGTCTGTGGTCAGAGGAGTTCCCACTTTATCTCTGTTATGATCGTAAAGCTGGAATTCAACCTCTTCCAAAGGAGCCTGATTTTCAGAATCCGTTTTATTGAGGATGAAACGGATATTGTCTCCTGTGAGCCCGCTGTTCATGCCCTGTAAGATCAATGGCACACTGCCGCTGGTAGCTTTTGTCTCTTTGGCACTGGCATCAAATGTGACTGTATTCTTTACATTCTTTGTAGCTGTTGTCACATCTGTGATGAAAACCATCTTATATTGATGGGCCAGATCGACGCCTTCCGGAAGTGTAAACACAATCTTTCCTGATGTTTCATCATAATCTTCAGCTACATCGGCGACTTTTTTATTTCCATCTGTCACATCATAGAGTTTTACAGATCCTTCTCTGTAGACCAACCCCGGCTGGAGTGTGTCTGTCAACTCCGCTTTCTGTTTTGTCAGGACCGCATTATTTTTGTTGATATTGACCGTCCACTCTACAAAGTTTCCTTTTTTATATGATGTTGTCTTTTCTACATTCGGAGTATAACTTACATTTACTTCTGCTTTTGCTGTTAATTCTGATTTAAACTCATCTGCGGATACGCTGACTTCATTTACCGCCTTTACAGATTCCGGTTTTGTCTCTTCTTTTGTCTCATCCGTCTCCGTGCTCAGTGTCAGATCATTCTGGTCCGTAGGCAGCATCAATTCTGGAAAATGAATGATGAGATTGTTTCCGCTCACTTCATAGTACGGCTGTCCCGTGCTTTTCTCTGTCCCAAGAACTGTACTTCCGTACTTGAGGCTTCCTTCCACCAGCTTGTGGCCTTCAGGAAGTTTTTCTGTGACCGTCATGTTATGGATATAAAGACCTTTTGATCTGAGCCAAATGGTCCAGTCAAACTGATCCTTACTGCTGTTATAGCTTCCTTTTTTTGTTACAAATGTCTGGATGTTGACTGTTCCAGTTCCTATAATATCCTGTTTGTTTCCATCCCACTCAAGATACACATGATTCTTAAAAGAGATTGAAGGTGAGCTTCCGTCTGCTTTCTGAGTAAACTGGAGTGCACCGCCTTTGATCTTTGTAGTATACGTGATGGTGCATTTGTTTTTTCCAAGGTCTTTGATCGTATAGTTTAATTCGTTTCCATTTACCTGGACGTTTTTATCATTTTTGCCTTTATAATTTGCATTAAAAGAGCCGTCTACATATTCCAGGCTTTCCGGCAGGACATCTTTAAATTTGATATCTGTATTTACCGTCTTTGTAGGATTTTCATTAATGGTAACCGTCCATTTGATGGTATTATCATTATCCACTCTGGCAAAGGCACCAGATTTTTTAAGTCCGAGTTTGCCTTCCTGATAGCCGACTCCCCAGTTAGAATCTTCCCAATCAGAAATACTCACATGATCACCAACCGTCATCGTTGCCGTATTTCTAATCTTTCCGGCTTTGACTGCCGTCTCTGTAGACAGCCAGATCTTGTAGTTAACAAAGACATCTTTGCCGCTGGCATCGGGATCCAGAGCTATCTTAAATTCTCTTGTTGATTCATTATAAGTATATTCATTCACCTCAAGTGTCTGGCCAGATGCTTTGGTAAGCTTCAATGCTGTGTCTTTGCCATACTGCACGATGAGCTCTCCATCCTTTTCCATTAGGACTGTTCCTTCCGGAAGCTTATCTGTAAGAGTTACAGGGAGCTTCTTGCCCGCTGCATCATAATTGCCTTTTAATTGAAATCCAAGATAGGGTTTCTTTTCTGTTTCATCATATCCTACATTGTTGGATGCACTTTTATTTTTCCAGAACGCATATCTTACAGCCTTCACAGAAGCATTGGCTGAAGCCTCACCTTTTCCATCCTTCGTTTTTATGGTAACAGTGTTAGCAACACCTCCGGATAAATCAGCAGCGCCGCCGCTATTATAATGAATGTCGAAAAACTCATCTGTTAATTTTGTCTTATAGGTAAGAGTGTGCTTTCCGTCACTGACCTTTCCAAATGTATACTTCCATCCATTGTCTGAGACCTCAGGATCTGCTGCCTGGACTCCGTCAAGCTTCATGGAACCTTTTACATAGGACTGATACTTTGCGGTTCCTGTCTGGGCATTTTTATAAAATACGTCGGTAAGTGTGTAGCCCTCCAGGTTCTTATCGGATGCATCCGGTTTTGCCGTGATTGTCCATGTGACAGTCTGGTCCTCTCTGTTTAAGGAGCCTGACTTTGCCACTTCCGGGCTTTTCTTCGTTACTTCCGGTTTATAGTCAGTCTCAAATTCTTCTCCGTATCCCTCAAGCTGTCCCAGATCAAAAATAATGGTCTCGTCTTTTAATTTATCTGCATCAACGCTGCAGTTAATCTCCATGAATCCTTCAATATTAGACTCTGTCAATGTCTTTGGGAATGTGACCATGATAGTAGAGTCACGGTTGACTTTCCAGTTGGGAACGTCTTCTACATTACCCGCCTGCTGTTTATTCAGCTTCTGCGCAACGCCGCCTAAACCATCAAGGTGAAAAACGTTTGGCATCTTCAGGATAAAAGTGGATCCTCCCTGGATTGTTATATCATTGGGGATCTTAAACTCATACCTGATGATCACATTGCTGTCCTTTGTGACAGGATGTGACTGCGAAAACTCTTTTCCTTCATGGTCGGTAAATGCAAATTTAGTTAAATATTTGGTAAAATCGCCGTTTGTCACTGCAGGCTCTGAAGCCTTTTTTACAGACTTTGCGGCTGTTTTTTTCTGAACTGCTGTTACAGATGCAGTGCTCTGCTCCGTGGTGGATTTGGCAGTGCTCTCTGTATTGGCCTTTGGCTCTGCTGTTGTGGCAGACTCCGTGGCTGTTGTAGATACTTCTTCTGTCGCAGAAGAAGCTTCAGATGTAGAAGTGTTTTGATCTGCTGTACTCGCTGTTCCTGTCTCCTGTGCATATACACTGCTAAAAGCGCCGTTTCCTGCAATAAAAGATACAGTCAGCACAAATGTTGCAAGGATCGCAAGACCTTTCCTTACTTTTTTATTCATTTTTATACCCCCATTAATTATATGAAATAAAAAAGACCGAAAATCCTATGGATTCTCAATCTACACATAAATAATAATTTATGAGGCAGCTGGCTGGCACGACTGTACTCCCTATACAATATAGCCCCTATAGCTTTGCGTCACTGCCTTTCGGCAGCTTTGCCTATTTATTTGGTTACTCCCTTTACCCTATTCTCATCATATACAAATTGACGCTATAAATCAAGTGCTTTTTTGAAATTTCTCCATGATCTTTGCAAAAAAGATTCCCACAATGGTTGAACAGAAGGTCGCGATTATAGCGGGGGCAACAATCGCAGTTGGATTTACGCTGCCGTACTGACTTCGGAATACAATGATGTTGACAGGGATCAGCTGCAGGGAGGAGATATTCAAAATTAAAAACATGCACATTTCTCTGGTTGCAGTTCCCTTATGAGGGTTGATTCTATCCAGAGCCTTCATCGCTTTGATTCCTGAAGGCGTGGCTGCCCAGCCCAGTCCCAGAAGATTGGCCACGATATTCGTGCTGATGTATTCTTTCGCTTCCTTATCCCTTAATCTCGGAAACAGCAGCCTTAAAAACGGCGCGATCAGCCTCTCAAGCTTTTTCACCAGCCCGAGAGAAACCGCAACATTCATAATGCCGGACCATACCCCTACAACACCGAACATAAGAATACAGAGTTGTACAGCCTCCTTGGAGGAATCCAGAATCGTGTCTGAAACTGCATTCAGATTGCCGTTAATACTTCCTATTAAGATACCTGCTAAAATTAAGACACTCCATATATAATTGATCAAAGGAAAACTCCTTTTTCTTTCATACTTTATCCTATTCCCTGTGTTAAGGTAATATGCTTCAAAGCCCGGATTTGACAAGCTTTCTGAGGTATGATATTGTTAGGTATAGTAGTTTACTAATTTGCAAGGAGGGAAGCGAATATGAAGAGTACAGGTATTGTAAGAAAGCTTGATGAGCTAGGACGTATTACTTTACCAATTGAGTTAAGACGTAATCTGGATGTGAATGAGAGGGATCCCCTTGAGATCTTCGTTGACGAAGATACCATCATATTGAAAAAGTACAATCCAGCGGACATCTTTACTGGCGAAATGGATGATCTCGTTGAGTACAAAGGCAAAAAAGTTTCAAAAAGTTCTATCATTGAATTAGCCAAGCTTGCTGGTTTAAATGTTGCAGAATAAAATGAAAGATGATATTTAGGAGACATATGAACGTTCATATGTCTCTTTTTAAATTACTGCTCTTTATATTTCAGCAATTCTTGGTACACGTCCCTCTTTCCAACTCCCCGGTCCTTGGCTACCAGCTTCATAGCCTCTTTCTGCGTGTAGCCTCTTTTCATATAGGTTTCCATGTGTTCCATCAAGTCCAATTCCTGATACTGTTCCTGACTTTCTTTCACAATCTCCTGAAAGGTCCTCCCCTGGATCACCAGAACACATTCTCCCTTTACCGGATGCTCACTATAATACGCAATCACTTCTTCTATATTTGAAACAAACGCTGTCTCATGCTTCTTTGTCAGTTCCCGACAGACTGTCATCTTTCTGTTGCCCAATGCGTCATACAGCTCCTCCAGAGTTTTCATCATACGGTGGGGAGCCTCATACAGGATTATGGTTCTTGTTTCATCCTTCAGCTGGCTTAAAACCATAGCCCGTTCCTTTTTATCTGCAGGCAGGAATGCCTCAAAGCAAAACCGTCTGGTAGGCTGTCCTGAAATGATCAGGGCATTGATCAGAGCGCATGCCCCGGGAAGGGCTGTCACTGGAATCCCATTTTCATGACACTGCTTCACCAATTCCTCCCCCGGATCAGAAATCCCCGGAGTCCCTGCATCCGTGATCAACGCGATGTCTTTTCCCTCACTTAAAAGTTTCACAAGGTAACGTGCCTTCTCCACCCGGTTATATTCGTGATAGCTGGTCATTTTAGTCTTAATCTCAAAATGATTCAAAAGCTTGATACTGTGTCTGGTATCTTCTGCGGCAATCAGGTCTGCGTTTTTTAAAGTTTCCAATACCCGGAATGTTATATCTTCCAGGTTACCGATCGGTGTCGCACATAGATATAATGTTCCTGCCATTTAAACCTCCCCTGGCTTCCATCCATAGATCTCGTAAATTTCTTTTGTATACTGGCCCTGTTTTTCATAGATGATCAAAGGCGGTTCCACCTTCATTCTGGATCTTCCGCCTTTCACTGCCTCCAGAAGAAAAATATTAGACTCCTTATCCCTATAGGGATAGACAAAACGGATCCTCTTTGGTTCCAAGCCGTCTTCTCTCAGGCAGTGAAGTATCTCTGCCAGCCGGTAGCTCCGGTGAACTAAAAACAAACTTCCGCTGTGCTTTAAAAGGACCCTGGCAGCCTTTGACACATCCTCAAACTTGCACAGGATCTCGTGTCTGGCTATGGCTTTTGCCCCATTAGGATTCTTGAGTCCATGATCGTCAACCATGTAAGGCGGATTGGATGTGACCACATCAAAACTGTCATGTGAAAAAATCGTAGAAGCCTTGGTAATGTCGCCTTCTACGATCTCAATCTTTTCTTCCAGGCCGTTTGCTGCAGCACTTCTCTCTGCCATCCTGGCCATCTCACTCTGGATCTCCAGCCCTGTGAAATGTCTGCCCGGTGTCTTAGCCTCCAGAAGAATAGGAAGAATACCGGTTCCAGTACCCAGATCCAGTACCTTCCCTCCCCTTTTTACTTTGACAAAGGAGGACAAAAGAACCGCGTCCATTCCAAAACAGAATCCATCTCTTTTTTGAATGATCTGATAACCCTTGATGCCCAGATCGTCCAGACGTTCCCCATCTTGAAGCTCAATTTTCATAATTCTTCTGATTGCCCTTTCCCCGTCTTTTTCTTCCGCCTTTTGGGTGATAGTTCAGGTCATCCAGCTTATACTCAACGATCTCTTTATCCCCATTGTCATCTACTACGATCAGCTTCACGTTCTGCCTTAAGATATTGACTCTCTGTACTTCACCGGTACGGCCGTCCGCAGTTTTCACCACATCCCCGATGTTCGGAAGCTTTTTGTTCAAATATTCGTAAGTCTCCTGCTCGTTTTTCAGACAGCACATCAGACGCCCGCAGACCCCTGAAATCTTTGTTGGATTCAGAGATAGGCTCTGTTCTTTAGCCATCTTAATAGAAACCGGAATAAACTCTGACAGATAAGAACTGCAACACAGTGCTCTACCGCAGATTCCGATCCCTCCCAGCATCTTGGCTTCATCTCTCACACCAATCTGGCGAAGCTCAATCCTTGTTCTAAAGATAGATGCAAGGTCTTTTACCAATTCCCTAAAGTCAACTCTTCCATCTGCCGTAAAATAAAACAACACCTTATTGTTATCAAACGTATACTCTGTAGCTACCAGTTTCATCTCAAGTTTATGTTCACGGATCTTCTGGGTACAGATTGAAAACGCTTCTTTTTCCTTTTTCATATTCTCAAGGGCAGCTTCCCTATCTTCCTTTGTGGCAATTCTCAGCACTGGCTTTAATTCGTCGGAGATAGAATCCTTTTCTACCTTCTTTCTTGCAATGACAACCCTGCCGTATTCCACACCGCGGGCAGTCTCCACAATAACATGGTCACCCTGTTTTATATCGAATTTCTTTGGGTCAAAAAAATATACTTTCCCGGCAGTCCGGAAACGCACCCCAACTACTTCTACCATACTTTTCCATTCTCCTTCATCGTAAGAAGCAACATCTCCATGGTCACTTCAAAATTCACGTTCGCGTTCAGGCGTACTCTGGCCTTTTGTATCTCATCCATGATATGGGTCAGGCCTTCAAATGTAATATAAATCTCCTGTTCCTTCAGCTGGCGGTACTTGTCCTTAAAAATCAGGTGATTGACAGACCCTGTAGTTTTCAGAATCAGCATATCCCTGTACCAGTCTGTCATAATGTCAAGAAAATCATAAATCTGTTCTTTGTATTTAGTCAATGTCTTCAGATAAGAAATCATCTCATGAAGCTCAACATGATGGATATAACCAAGCATCCCCAGTGCCTCATTGAGCATATCGTGAAACTCTTTTGTTGTGGCTACATGGATAGCTTTCCCCAAATTCCCCAATGAAAACGACACTGCGAAATCAACCATGTCCTCATCTGCATCTGTATTCTTTTGCAAATACTCACGGATCTGATCCTCAGGAACCGTTCCCAGTGACATGCATACACACCGTGACAGAATCGTCTCCAAAAGGCGGTCCTTGTTGTTTGTCAAAAGCAGGATCACTGCATACTCCGGCGGTTCCTCCAACGTTTTTAGCAGAGCATTCTGGGCTCCAACATTCATACGGTCCGCATCATCCACAACATAGATCTTATAGTCACTGCTGTACGGTTTAATGCCGATCGTCTCATTAATTCCCTTTCGGATCTCATCCACGCGGATCTCATACTTTTCATGTGTAATGTAAATCAGGTCCGGGTGATTCCCTGTATCCACCTGGCGGCAGGCCGTGCACTCACCACAGCCGTCATGGGATTCACACAGTAACGTTTTGGCAAAGGCCTTCGCCAAAGTCATCTTTCCTGAACCGTCTTCACCATTCAACAGATATGCATGTGAAATCTGCCCGGTCTGAACAGCCTCTTCAAAATGTTGAATAATCTTCTTATGCCCAACCACGTTATCAAAACTCTTCATCGCATCCTCTTCCATCCCTTAATAAGGTATTATTAACTGCTCCCTTTATCTGACGGTGAATCTCCTCTATGGAATTCCTTCCGTCAATCTTAACCATTCTATTCTTATCTCTCTCGGCCAAAAGCCGGTAACCCTCTACAACCTTCTTATGGAATTCCAGCTTCTCTGATTCCATCCGGTCCAGTTCTGCCTGCTTTTTCTTTCTTCCGATGCCAGTCTCAGCATCAATATCCAAAAGAATAGTGATATCGGGCATGGTGCTGCCCACTGCAAACTGGTTGATCTCATATACCAGATCAATTCCCATCCCTCTTGCGATTCCCTGATATACTGCCGAGGACTCAATAAACCGGTCACAGATGACCACTTTTCCCTCCTCCAGAGCAGGCTGTATCACTTCTTCCACCAACTGGGCCCTGGCCGCCGCATATAAAAGAAGCTCCGTCATATGCCCCATGTTTTTGTAATCCTTATTAAGAATGACTTCCCGGATCGCTTCGCTGATAACTGTACCGCCTGGTTCCCTGCATACTATTATATCATACCCTCTCTCCAATAAGTAGCCTCTTAGTAAATCAATCTGTGTAGACTTCCCGGCACCGTCCGGTCCTTCCATTGTTATAAATATTCCCATGTCAAACCCTTTCATCCACTGTATAAATATGCTCCTCATCGAGGCCGATCAGATTCATTTTTTGTTCCCGGTACTTCAGTATTTTCTTTATGGCGTCTCCTGAAATCCTCTCTCCCGGTACGATCACAGGAATACCCGGAGGATACAAAAATACATATTCCGCACTGATCTCTCCGGCTGCCTGCTCTAAGCGTATCCGTTTTCTATCCCTGATTTTTGCCTCATAAGGAGTCAAAACCAACTCATTTATTATATTAAAAGTTTCATGATTTTCTTCAGTATCCTTCAAGCTGCCGTCTATTTCTATCAGTGCACTGCACAGCCGGTCCAATGCCTCCCTTGAGTCACATATGCTGGTCATTGCAATTGCGTACGGGATCTCGGACATCTCCAACTCCATTTTATACTGCATCCTTAAAATATCAAACAACTTTTTTCCGGTCAAATCTGTATTTCCGGTCTGGATCACCAGTTTTCCAGGATCATCTGTTTTCAATAGCTTGAGATGCCTCATTTGGTCCAGCCTTGTCCGAATCTCTTTCAAATTCTGTATATAATCCTCAAAAAGCTGGGGGCTGCCAGCACATTTCCTGACGCAGTAATCAATCGATGCCATTAAAATATAGGATGGACTGCTGCTCTGGAATGTAGTTAAAGCCTGTTCTATTTCTCTTTTTCTTATGCGGCTGCCGCAAATGTGTAAAAGGCCGGTCTGTGTCAAAGAAGGCAAAGTCTTGTGCAGGCTCTGGATTACTGCATCCGCCCCCTGTGAAACCGCGCTTTCCGGAAATCTACTGTGGAATATGAAATGGGCCCCGTGGGCCTCATCTACAATCAGCGGAACGTTACGTTCATGGAGCACTTTGGCAATCCCTCTAATATCTGAAACGATCCCTTCATAAGTGGGAGATACAATTACCGCAGCTTTGATCCCATTTTCCCGGTTGAGAATCTCCCTAACCTGATATGATGTAATACCAGTGCAAATATCCTGTTTAATGTCTGGATATAAGTAGACAGGACGAAGGCCCAGCAGGGATATCGCATGATATACAGACTTATGGCAATTCCTGCTGATTAGAATCTTGTCCCCGTATCTGCAAGCCGCAGTTACAGCCGACAAAATCCCCGCAGTGCTGCTGTTGATCAGGAAATAACTTTCCTTACTTCCATATATATGTCGGACATACTCCATTGATTCTTTAATCATGCCTTCCGGATGATGCAGGTCATCAAAACCAGTGATTTCTGTAGTATCCAGCGCAAAGACGGCATCGCCTTCCATAATAGATTGCTTCTGCCTTTTATGTCCTGGCATATGAAATGGATAAACGTCTTCCTTATTCAGTTGTTTTAATTTATCATAAATAGGATAATTCATATGTTTTATTTAGCCTCATTTTATCCTATTCTATCATAGACACAGAGGAGATTCCAAGACCTTTTTCCTCACGCATTTGTGTGCATCATGCCCGGAGGGCTTTTTTGTTCCATAGAGAGAACTTTCCTATGGAACAAAAAAAAGTCCTGATCATATCAGAACTTTAAGATGCCCAGAGCCGGAATCGAACCAGCGACACGAGGATTTTCAGTCCTCTGCTCTACCGACTGAGCTATCTGGGCAGGTGTATTAACTTAATCAGTCCGTGTACTTAGAATAAAGAAATTCTCTGTTCAAGGCATTTCTGCCTATAAAACATTAAAAATAAATAATTCTGACCATAAATGACCAGCCTTATTTATTTTAATATGTGCACACTTAAATGCAACTGGAAGTTGCGGGGGCCGGATTTGAACCAACGACCTTCGGGTTATGAGCCCGACGAGCT
>OAWB01001054.1_pt1 | contig 11300 bp, 8 predicted proteins | sample 1550621 | NCBI WGS metagenome assembly OAWB01 (sample SAMEA2580107, study PRJEB22360) | human gut metagenome | biome: human gut; feature: human-associated habitat; material: faeces | place: Denmark | collected 2008/2010
GGAACCCAAGGGAGCCCGAGGTAGAGGGTCCCTACCATCCCGCCTACGATGTAGATGGAAAGGCTTCCTCTGGCCTCTGCCGAGTCAGGTCCGTAGATGTTGTTAATCAGCGCCATGTGGTACTCCCTGTTGATGGAATGACAGGAACCGATGGCCTCCCGTTTCATGCCCAGCAGGATTGCAACAGGCAGTGCCAGGAGCGGCCCCAAAAGATTTCCAAAACCATGAAGCAGAAGGACCGGACCGGACTGAAGAATGGTGTCGATGTTTGCCCCTGCCGTAATCCCCAGTTTGGCGATAAAGGGACATATACCCACCACCACCAGTTTGGAAGCCGCCTTCACATGCCTGTTATCCACGATTTTAAGCACCTGCGGCCCGCTTAATACCCCCAGAATAATTGCATAGAAAATCGGGAACAGGATAAACATTCCTTTCCCCACCGGAATCTTAATCTGGCCGATATTATCCGCTATGAGGATGAATCCAAATGCCAGGGCGTAAATCTTCCATTCCAGTGCAAACCGTTCCTTAAGGGAACCATACACATATGTTTCTTTTTTGCCGCTCATAAGAGCCCCTCCTTTCCAGCCGGCCATATTTTATTTATTTTCACCCCGGCCGGCTGTTACAATCACCTTGTATTGAATATTTTAGACAAATTCCCAAGATTAAAAAAGGACAAATGAGCACTTTTAACAAGAAAATACATTGATTTTAAGAAATATAAAATGATATACTTACAATAAATGACTGAATAAAGCGGGGAATACAAATGACACTGACAGAATTGGAAGCGGCCGCGCCCGCCCTGAAAGAATATACAAAGAACATGCCCGAGGACATCCGCAGCCGCTGCACCGTAAGGACCCATGCGGCGGGCTCCAGAAAAATATGGAATTAGGGTATTTCGGAATTGTTGCAAAAGGTGAAAACCGGGTCATCAATGAATTTGAAAATGGAAATGTCTATATGATTGAGAGCAATAAAGCCATTGACTTTATCGGGGAGGTCACCATTCTGGCCGGAATGAGCCACACCTCGGTGACCATCGAGGCCGTGACCGACAACGTGGTGGCCTACATAAGCCGCAGGGATGCCGAGCGCTGGCTGGCATCCGACATAAACATACTGAACCTGGCTGCCCGCCACACCGCCTTCAAGCTTTACCGTTCCTCTTACAATAACGGGGCCAAGCTGTTCTACCCGCCCTCCTATCTTCTGTTGGATTATATGGTAAAGTACGGACGCCAAAACGGCATGGAATCCTCCCGCGGCATGGGGTCGTCCCGTGGCATGGGGACATCCCGCGCCCCGGCATCCGTCACTGTGCTGCGCACCCGGCAGATGCTGCAGGAAGAAATCGGCGTCAACGTAAAAACCCTCAACCGTACCATACGCCAGCTAAAGGAGGAGGGATTCTTTTCCATATGCAAGGGGAAGATAACCTTTACCAGGGAGCAGTATGAGAAGGCCATAGAGTGGCTGGAGGCGGAAAAGGATAAATAGAAAAAGAATCAATAAGAAACAGGATTTTCCCGCCATATAATCCCAGGAAATCAACCAATGTTTCCCTTACTCTTTCTGATATAATGGCAATATTCTAACTAATTTCAGGAGAATTGCCTTATGAATCAGACATCAGCCTTATCCCCGGTAACAGAAGACTACGGCGCTGCCCAGATACAGATACTGGAGGGGTTGGAAGCAGTGCGCAAGCGCCCCAGCATGTACATCGGCAGCACGTCCTCACAGGGGCTTCACCACATGGTATATGAAATCGTGGACAATGCCGTGGATGAAGCTCTGGCAGGCCACTGCACCCTGATTCAGGTATACCTGAACAAGGACGGCTCTGTAACGGTCCGCGACAACGGCAGGGGGATTCCGGCGGGAATCCAGACAAAAACAGGACTGTCCGCCATCCAGGTGGTATTTACAGTTCTCCATGCCGGCGGAAAGTTCGACGACAGCAACTATAAGGTTTCAGGAGGCCTTCACGGTGTGGGGGCTTCTGTAGTCAATGCGCTGTCCTCCCATCTGCATGTGCAGGTGGACCAGGACGGCTTTTCCTACGCCCAGTCTTATGAACGCGGCATACCTGCAGCCCCTGTAAAACAACTGGGTCCGTGCAGTCAGGGGACCCACGGCACCACGGTGACCTTTATACCGGACCAGGACATTTTCCCTTCCATTGCCTGGGACAGGAATATTCTGGAGGAACGGCTCCGGGAGACAGCGTTCCTGACACAGGGTCTGGAGATATCCCTGTACGATTTGCGGAGGGACCCGGCCGGCGAGGCAACCTGTCCGGTGACCGCCTGGTCCCGTACCTTCTGTTTCCAGAACGGGCTTAAGGACTTTGTATCCTGGCTGGAGCAGGACGGTGAACCCCTTTATACAGGAATCATTTCCGGCCGCCATGAGACAGATAAGGTGCAGGCGGAATTTGCCCTTGTGCACAACTCCTCCTACAGCGAGCAGCTCTTAAGCTTTGCCAATAACATTTCCACACCAGAGGGCGGCACCCATGTGACGGGTTTCCGCCAGGCGCTGTCCAGGGCAGTCAATGACTATGCCCGAAACGCAAAGCTTTTAAAGGACACGGATTCCTCCCTGAGCCGGGACGAGCTCTCCGAGGGTCTGACCGCGGTCTTAAGTGTACGTCTCCAGGACGCCCAGTTTGAAGGCCAGACAAAGCAAAAACTGGGAAGCAGCCATGTGCGCCCGGTGGTGGAGCAGATGGTGTATACACGTCTCACGCTGTTCCTGGAACAGAATCCCGCGGCGGCAAAGGCCATATGCGACAAGGCCATGTTAGCCAGGAAGGCCAGAACCGCTGCCAGAACCGCCAGGGAAATGGCCCGCCGCAAAACCGCGCTGTCCGGACTCTCCCTTCCCGGCAAGCTGGCGGACTGTTCCAGCAAAAATCCCGGTGAATGTGAGCTGTTCATCGTGGAAGGCGACTCGGCAGGCGGATCAGCCAAGCTGGCCAGAAGCCGCGAAAACCAGGCGGTTCTCCCCCTCCGGGGCAAGATACTCAATGTGGAGAAGGCGTCCCTGGACAGAATCAGCGCCAACGCGGAAATTAAGGCCATGATTTCCGCCTTCGGCACAGGCATACTGGACACATTTTCCCTTGAAAACCTGCGGTACAACAAAATCATCCTTATGACTGACGCGGATGTGGACGGCGCCCATATCACCACGCTTCTGCTGACCTTCCTCTTTCGGTTCATGCCGAAGCTGATCGAGGAGGGACACGTATTTTTGGCCCAGCCCCCTCTTTACCGGGTAGAAAAAGGAAAGAAACTCTGGTATGCTTATAGTGACAGCGAGCTTGAGCAGACCATAAACGCCATCGGGCGGGACGGCACCTACAAAATCCAGCGCTACAAGGGGCTGGGAGAAATGGATGCCGGACAGCTCTGGGAAACCACCATGGACCCCTCCAGGCGCACGCTCCTGCGCGTAACCATAAATGACATGGAAATGTACCATGAGACCTGCCAGACCTTCTCCATCCTAATGGGAGACGAAGTGGAGCCCCGGAAAAATTTCATTCTGGAACATGCGCAGTATATTTCCATGCTGGATATCTGATAAAGGGGGATTTTGCCTTGAACCGGGATGATTTACAGCTTTTTATGACCATACTGGAAGAAAATAATCTAATAAAGGCAGCCGAACAGCTCTACCTCTCACCATCCACTGCCGGTTCTCGGCTGAGAGCCATGGAGGAAGAGCTGGGCTACCCGCTCTTTGAGCGCAGAAAAGGAGTCAAGTCCGCCCTGCCCACATCCAGGGGACTTGCCTTTTCCCATATCGCGTCCCAGATGCTGGCCCTTTGGAATGAAGCGGACCAGATAGGGGGAATGAGCGATTCCCCCTTCCTGACCATCGCCACGGTGGACAGCTTTCTGGACTATAATCTGACGCCGTTTTACAGGGAGCTCATATCCCTGCACGGTTTTTCCCTGGATATCAAATGCTATCCCGCGGACATGATTTACTCCCTTGTAAGCAGCAAACAGGCTGATGTGGGATTTGCCCTCTATGACATCAGCACCCCCCATGTAAATGTGACCCCTCTCTCAGAGGATGACATGGTGCTTGTGGTTCCGGAAGGCTCCGGTCTGATACCGGCAGAGGATTGCCCTGCTCAACCGGTTCATCCGTCCGTCCTCCCTCCTGACAGGGAGCTTTTTACCGGCTCCTCCGCCAACAGCAATATCGGATGGGGTCCCCAGTTTAAGCTGTGGCACGACCGGTATATCAGATCCGGCTCCCGACCCCTGGTGACAGCCACCAGTATTTCCATTTTGAATGATTTCCTGGAAGCCGGGGATTACTGGACCATCATGCCCTCCACCACGGCCATGGGACTAAAAAAGCAGTACCCTGTCCGGATACTGCCCCTGTCACCGGCTCCTCCCCGGCGTACCCTCTATATGCTGAAACATAACACCCCTTCCAGGATATCGCTGGAGAACATGGCTCTCTTTACGGGATATCTGAATGAGTATCTGGACAGGAAAAATTCGTTAATACTGTAATTGTTGCGAAACAGCCGTTTAGATACCAAACACATGCCTGCAGAATTCCAGCGCACCCTTTGCATCCCTGTCCAGTGCTTCCTCAGAAAGATCCGGCACCATGTCTCTCCATATCTTTATCTCAGAACCGATGGTCCCTCCCTGCATGACAAAAGGTTCCATGACAGCGGCTCCCTGATAGTTAATATCACGGAGCGCCTGCCCTATCTCAGCCCATGGCAGGCTGCCTTTTCCCGGCACCAGGCGGTTCTGTTCTCCCAGATGGAGATGTCCCAGCCTGTCTCCCGCCTTGCGGATTGCATCAGCCATATTTGTCTCTTCAATATTCATATGGAAAGTATCCAGCATGATTTTTACATGGCTGCTTCCAATCTCATCGACAAAATCAATTGCCTCTTCACAGGTATTAAGAATATACCCCTCATAGCGGTTCAGTACCTCCATTCCAAGCACCACGTCACATTCCTCCGCTGTTTTGGACAATTCCCTCAGATTCCTGACAGCCCTGGCCCGGTCTCCCTGCTTGTCATTATTAATGGTAAAATCCACGGGCCAGTAGGAATATAATCCCCCTCCCAGGATATGGATATCCATTACCTGCAGCTTTGGAAGCAGGTCCTTGAAGAATGTCATGGCCCGTCTCACTGCCTCCGGGTCTTCTGAACACAGATTTTCTGCTTTAGTAGGTCCATAACCAGCTGTTAGAACAAGCCCTTTTTCTTTGGCGTATTCACGTAGCTCAATCAGCTGTTCCTTGGTTGTGTATACATCTCTGAGGGCTGCACAGGAAATTTCCAGGACATCAAACCCCAAAGCAGACACCTTATCCATATACTTCTTATAATCAGCAAACCATTCCTTCGTCCAATAAGCAAAATAAATACCATATTTCATCCCAGCTACCTCCTCTTTAAAATACCTCAAACAAATGTTCAAAAAACTTCTCTTTATTAACCTTCATGGCTACTCTATGACGCCCATCGCTCTTTTTCTTCCAGTAAGTGAATCCTGAAAGCAAAGAGCTGTCTGTTTCTATGAATAAGTCCCCCTGTTCAAATAAACACACATCATCGTGAAACAGGGAAACTGCTGCCAGCGGGTCATGGAATGTGACTCTCTCTTCATCCTTAAACCACTCTCTGGCAATATCTAATACTGGTTCCAGAATCGGGTGGCGGAACAAACCTTCCGCTTCCTCCGGCTTCATAATTAACTGACTGGTCACATTCAAACCGCAGGTAATGTGTTCCCGCACATCTGCCCCATATACAATCTTTGTCGCGTGAGGGTCGATAAGTGCGTTATTTTCAATAACTCCCTTACTTCCCAAAACAATAACATCACTCTTTTCCATAGCGCTCATGGTCTCGCCTGTATTATCGTATCTGGTATATGTAGGCGAGCCGCACATAAGCACAATACGTTTTAACAAGGAAGCAATTTCAGGGTCCATTGCAAAAAGCAGCCCCACATTGGTGAGAGGGGCAATACATACCAATGTAATCTCCCCTGGATTCCTTCGTATTACATCCTGCATGAACGCAACCGCACGGTTAGGCGGAAATTCCTTTTGATGTTCCCATCTGCCGAGTACCTTTTTCTGCGGTGCATACAACTCAATCTGGGGAACAAAAATAGGATTTTCACATCCCGGATAAATAGGTATGTCTTCCCTCCCCGCTATGCGGCACAGTACGCTTGCCAGCCTTGCCCGTTCTGCCGCCTCTCCGGTAACGGTGGTGATTCCCATGATTTCTGCATCCGGATTAGCCAGCAGATATGCCAGGGTAATGGCATCATCCACCTCTGTACCGATATCCGTGTCCAGTAATATCTTTTCTCTTCCCATATGTATTCTCCTTATGATTCCGGAATCCATCTGTATTAAATCATAAACCGCTCATTGGCTACATACAGTTCCCGGAAGACCCTGTACTGTTTTTCATAAAGACCCACATGCTCTGGAATGGGCTCATACACCTTTTCACGAAAACTAACAAACCTGTGGGCAGCTTCCTCTATACTGTTAAATATCCCGCACCCGGTTCCTGCCAGAATACAGGCACCCAGACAGGCCTGTTCATCCACTTCACAAACCTTTACCTTTTTATTGAATACATCCGCCTGTATCTGCAGCCATACATCACTGTGGGAACCGCCTCCTGAAGCAATGACAGTTTCGCACTGGATCCCCAGCTCCTCAAAAATAGTCAGCGAATCTCTCAGACTAAACGTCACTCCTTCCATGACGGCCCGGGTCAGATAACGTCTGTCCTGACATAAACTGAGACCAAAAAACATTCCTTTTGCACTGGGATTCATATGCGGTGTCCTCTCTCCGGACAGATATGGGAGAAATATCAGACCTCTGCAGCCCGGATCTATCTCCTGGGCCATGTGGCTCATGCTGTTGAAATCCTCTATGCCCAGCACTTTATTTTTCAGCCAATTTAAGGACATTCCGCTGCAAAGAGTAGCTCCGTATATAGTGTATGCCTTATCCAGGGCATGGCAAAAGGTATGGGTCCTCAGCTCTCTGTCATATTTTGCTTCCTTTATATAAGCGGATATCTGGCCCCCGGTACCTATATTTGAGATGACCTCACCTTCCCTGAATACTCCATTTCCAATGCTCTGGGCCATCTGGTCCCCGCTGCCATATACAACCGGAATTCCTTCCTTAAGTCCACATTCTTCATGGCATTGTCTGGTAACTGTCCCTGCCACCTCCATGGACTCTTTGCAGACAGGAAATATCTCCTCGGGAAGTCCAAACTTTTTAATGATACCAAAGGCCCAGTCTCTTTTAGCTGTGTCAAACAATGCGGTAGCTGAAGCATCCGTCACATCCGACGCCAGATTGCCCGTCATCCTGAATCGGATATAATCCTTTGGCATCAGGACTACCCCGGCTTTTAGCAGCACTTCCGGCTCATGCTCTTTCAGCCACATAAGGGACGGGAAGGCAAATCCGGTAAATGCCCTGTTTCTAAATATCTCTCCCATTTCCCTGAAATCCAGCACGCTGTTAATGGACTCCAGTTCTTTTCTGGATCGCTGGTCCAGCCATAGAATAGCTGGCCTAAGAGGCTTTCCCTCACAGTCTGCCACCACGATTCCATGCATCTGACCTGAAAAACCCACTGCCTGAATCTCGTTGAATTCCTGTTCATTTTTATCTCTCAAACGCCCCAGTACCTGTTTTGTCTCCAGCCACCATGTCTCCGGATTCTGCTCCGCATACCCTTCAAATGGTATAGATACCTCATAAGGGCTGCTCTCTACCGAGATAACCCCTTTGACGCTGTCTAAAAGCATGGCTTTCACGCTTGATGTCCCCAAATCAATTCCCAGAATAACTGACATATTTCATCCTTTCCGGCGAAAGATTAATCTTTCATCTTCTTGATATAGTCAATAAATACAGCTATGAGGACCACTACACCCTTTACCACATACTGCCAGGAGGAATCAATTCCAAGGATATTCATTCCATTGTTCAATACTCCGATTACAATACAGCCAATAATGGTCCCGCTGAGGCGCCCAACACCTCCGCTCATACTGGTACCTCCCAGTACAACGGCTGATATGGCATCCATCTCCGAACCTTCTCCTACATTAAACTGTGCCGAGAAGGTACGGGCAGAACTCAGAATACCTGCGCAGGATGCAAAGATTCCCATAATCACAAATACTGTCATGGTCACTCTTCTGGAATTAATGCCTGAATAAGACGCGGCCTGCTTGTTATCTCCTACCGCATAAATATTCCTTCCAAATTTTGTCCTGTTAAGTATGAGGCCCGAAATAACAATGACTACCAGCATGTATACAAATTGGATTGGCACCCCTCCCAAAATTTTACCACTTCCAATAAAAGTAAACAATGGGTCATCTACTAATATTGTAGTTGCCTTGGTATATATGCGGGCAAATCCCCGCCCTATATTCATCATAGCCAAGGTCACGATAAAAGGAGGTATAGTGGTTCTGGATATTACAAACCCATTAAACACCCCTACCAGGGTTCCTGCGCAGATGGAAATAGGAATAGCTATGATAGATGGAACTCCCACATTGGTAATCAGCCCGCAGCAAAGACATCCGGATACCGCTATAACCGAACCAACAGAAAGATCGATTCCTCCCAATATGATTACCATAGTCATTCCGCATGCCAGAATCACATTAATGGATATTTGCCGCATGATGTTGGAAAGGTTTCTCACTGTACAAAATGAGTCAGTCATGACACTCAGCAATAGACAAATGATTAAAAGGCCAATGATAATTCCGCCATTATACTTAACTGTTGAAACCACATTCCTGCCAAAACCAGGCAAAATGCCGTCACTCTTTTTTGCTTCCATTTTATCCTCCTGTTTTGAAACTTAAGCGCCTATCTCAGTAGTGGCCAGAGTCATAATCCGCTCCTGGGTCAGTTCATCTCTGTTTAAAATGCCTGTACTGTATCCATTGCACATAACCAGTACCCTGTCACTCATGTTAATAATCTCCGGAAGCTCCGAGGAAACCATAATGATTGACATTCCGCTGGCTGCCAGCTGGTCGATAAGCGCATATATCTCGGATTTTGTCTTTACATCCACGCCTCTGGTAGGCTCATCCAATATAAGCACCGACTGGGTGGAACACAGCCATCTTCCGATTAATACCTTTTGCTGGTTCCCGCCGCTGAGCTTTCCCACTACCTGTTCCGGCCCCGTGACACGAATATGCATATCGTTTATCTTTCCTTCAACGATGCCGTCCTCTGCCTGCCTGTTCCAAATGAAATGCTTTAGAAATCTGGGAACTACGTTAATCGTTGTATTAAACCGCACACCGGACTGTAAAAATAATCCCTGTTCCTTTCTGCTCTCCGGGACCATACCGAATCCATTGGCCATGGCCTCCCTTGGATTCCTAAAATCCACTTCCCTGCCTTTGAACCTGACAGTCCCTCGGACCTTTCTTCTGATTCCAAAAAGGCATTCCACCGTTTCACTCCTGCCTGCCCCTACCAGTCCGGACACTCCCAGGATTTCGCCCTTTCTCAGGTCAAAGCTTACTTTCTTGACCATTTTGCCGTCAGACAGCTCCTTTACCTCCAGGACCACTTCATCCTTTGCATTGTCATTCTTCGTATAATAACTGGCCAGGTCGCGGCCTACCATCATAGCAATGAGCTCGGCCCTCTCCGTCTCCTTCATCCTGACTGTACCCACATGTTCCCCATCCCGAAGCACCGTGGTTCTGTCCGCAATATCATATAGTTCATTGAGCCTGTGGGATATATAAATAATGGATACCTTCTGTTCCTTTAATATGCGGATCATCTCGTAGAGGATATCCACCTCCGCATCTGACAGCGAGGAAGTGGGCTCATCCATTACAATTATTCTTGAACCGAAAGACACTGCCCGTATGATTTCCACCATCTGCTGCTGGGCAATGGTCAAGCGGTCCAGCCTTGTATCAGCCTTTAGCTTTATTCCATAATGGTCCAGGAATCTCTGTGTCTCGGCTTCCTGCCTGGCCAGGTCCACAAACCCCCCAGCCTTTTTCTGTTCCCTGCCCATAAATACATTTTCCGCTATGGTCATGTGTCTGGCCAGCATCAGTTCCTGGTGGATAATACTGATACCATTATCACGGGCATCTGCTACATTATGTATCTGAACTTCCCTGCCGTTTATGAGAATACTGCCGGCGTCTTTGGTATAAATTCCGCCAAGAATCTTCATAAGGGTCGATTTTCCGGCACCGTTCTCTCCCAGAAGAGCATGGACCTCGCCTTCCTCAACCGTCAGATCCACATCCAGCAGCACCTTGTTGCCGGAAAAACTTTTTGCTATGTGTTTCATTTCCAAAACCGCACTCACCATTGGCACCCCGCTCTCTTCATACTATATAATAAAGGGAGGCTGGCCCGAAGCGCTCCTAAGAACACTCCGGGCCCACACTGTACTGTCACGTTCCCGCCAGTCCAGCATCAAAGGCCTCCACCTCACCTACTGCCAGTCTGACTTGTTATACTGGTCGATATTCTCAGGTGTTACCGCAAAGGATGGAATCTTGATTTCGGACTCATAGGATTCGCCATTTAAAATCTTATACGCAACCTCTGCGCTCTTTTGTCCTATACCGATTGGGCTCTGGGCAGCAGTACACTTCCAGATTCCGTCCACTCCGTCCTTTGTCATGGCTGCCTTTGCTTCGGGTCCTGCATTGACACTGTATATTTCAATCTTGTCGCCTGCTGTTGTGATAGCGGAATAGGCCCCCTGTGCGCACTCATCATTAATGCAGAACACGGCGGTCAGGTCACTGTGGGCCTGCAGTAAATCCTGCATTACAGTCAGTCCCTTCTCAGGTTTTGCCCCTGCATCCATCTGCGCCACCACTTCAAATAAACCGTCAGCCGTGACTGTGTCCACAAATCCCTTGGCCCTGTCAGCAGCAGCTGCTGATGCCGGGAAATCCAATACAGCTACTTTTCCGCCTTCAGGATGATTCTTAATCAATTCCTCGCCTGCAATCTGTCCGCAGGAATAGCTGTCGCTCACTACAAAACAGTTCACCTTAGAAAGGTCACTGACAGCTGAGTCAAAGTTTACAATGGGGATACCCGCGTCATTAAGCGCCTTGACCGCTGCCGCTGACGCCGCTGCATCTGATGGATTATAGAATACCAGGTCGCATCCCTGTGAAATAAAATCCTCAATTACACCCAGCTGG
>OAWB01001057.1_pt1 | contig 11286 bp, 10 predicted proteins | sample 1550621 | NCBI WGS metagenome assembly OAWB01 (sample SAMEA2580107, study PRJEB22360) | human gut metagenome | biome: human gut; feature: human-associated habitat; material: faeces | place: Denmark | collected 2008/2010
AGCCACAGGATTGATGATTTCCACCTCTGCGTTGTAGTCAAATTCCTTTAACGGAGCAGAAGCCGGAATACTCACCTGTATCATGCGTCCTTGCTCCTTACACTTCAAATCGTAGGTACGTTCTTTGATTTCTTCTGAAACCGTACCGTCCTCATTCTGGATATGTACCTCTCGTCTTAATGCGGAGAATTTCAATACTCCGAAAGTCTTTTCCTTGTCAATGATGATTCCATTTGCTAATCTCATATACTCAATACCTCCTTATACTTTCACCATATCGTCAGCCGATAAGATATAATTTGTGAATCCTCTTGTACCGATTTTGTAACCCTCTGCGGTGATTTTGGGATTGATAAGTTTCACTTTTTCCTCTGATTCAAAGTTCTTCTCACCAGCAGAAGCAGGCAGCACCACGATAATATCATCTGCCCTCTGTACGTCCGAATAAAGGTTGAAGCTGCGGGAAACGACCGTCATACGTCCGTTGATCCTGCGCTGCTCCACCTTATTCTCACCTGCAAACTCTAAATTCCCGAATGTCTTTTCCATGTTTGGGATAACATATCTTAATTCCATAAATTGTTTACCTCTTTTCTTTCTATATTTTTTAATAGTTGATTGTGTCATTCTGCCATCAGAATAATATCTGTCTGCCTGTGGATAGTAAAGGGCGTTGCTTTGTGCTGCCGCACCCTTGACAATCCCCATTCAGAAAGATAAATCGTAATCAAGCAGAAGTTAGACATAGTGTCAGCCACAGACTGACGTTTCCATGATAGGCGGTGAACGGGTTGTTGCTTTCATAAGCTGTTATCTCCCGTATCAGTTAGATTTCTTTACTTTGCGGAATCTCTTATATCCGGCAAAGATAAGACTAGCAGCAGAAATTCCCATCATGACGAACAATGCGACAAATGGCGTGTTGTCACCTGTTTTTGGTGAATCGCTTGTCTTTGTTGGTGTGCTAGGTTCTTCTGGTGTCGTAGGGGATTCTGGTTTTTCTTTGACCGTCACAGTCTGCCCCTCGTCCTTGATGTCCTTATGTTCAGCTACTTTGATAGGCTCGTCTGGATTGGTTACGTCATATAATTCTTCAAAGGTCACAAGCTCTTTGCCGCCAAGCTCCGAAGCGTTGAACGTAAATTCAATCTGAACCTCCATTTTAGAATCCTCGGCAGTAAAGGTAAGGTCATTTTCTACACGCTTGCCATTCACTAGAAGTTCTGTATTTTCAGACTTCACCATTTCCCAACCTTTAAGAGTGTATTTCACGCCTTTTTCCAAACCGTCTAAAGTGACCGTATCAACGATAGTTACTTTGTCGTCTGCTTCAATCGTCTTTTCACCTGTTGCCTTATCGGTAGCGGTTGTGTGCATAGTGATAATACGCTCCGTAATCGTCACCGTTTGCCCCTCGTCCTCAATGTCTTTATGTTCTGCTACCTTTGTAGGCTCGTCTGGATTGGATAAATCGTATAATTCCTCGAATGTTACGAGGTCTTTTCCTGCAAGCCCACTGGCATTAAATGTAAAGGCAATCTCGACTTCCATACTGGAATCTTTTGCAGTAAAGGTATAGTCACTTTCTACAGGTTCACCGTCAATCAAAAGCTGTGCGTTTTCAGACTTCACCATCTGCCAGCCTTTGAGCTGATAGGTTGTACCTTTTTCCAAGCCATCTAAAGTGACCGTATCAATGACAGTTACCTCTTTACCAGCAACAATCATCTTTTCACCTGTGGCTTTGTTGGCAGCGTTGGTATGAATTTCAATCACTCGTTCCTCGATAGTCACGGTCTGCCCCTCGTCCTCAATGTCCTTGTGTTCTGCCACTTTGATAGGCTCGTCTGGATTGGATAAGTCGTACAATTCCTCGAACGTCACAAGGTCTTTGCCGCCAAGAGCAGAAGCATTGAACGTATAGGAAACCTCAACTTCCATTTCTGATTTTTTCGCAGTGAATGTGTAATCACTTTCCACAGGTTGACCGTCAATCAAAAGCTGTGCGTTTTCAGACTTCACCATCTGCCAGCCTTTCAACTGATATTTTGTGCCTTTTGTCAAACCGGCCAAAGTCACGGTATCAACGATAGTCACGCTCTTTCCGGCAATGATTGATTTTTCACCTGTCACCTTATCTGTGGCAGTCGTATGGATAGTGATTTCTGGCTCATATTCATCTGTGAGCGTACCTAAATCCACAACAACCTTATTTCTCGATATCACTACATCAAACGCCGGAATCAGCATCATTCCCTTGTTGGAATCGCAGCGTAATTCTTCGATTGTGTAAGTATCGTAAAGCAATGCACCTTTGCTGTCGTCTGGTGTGGAAGTACCGAACCAGATACCGTCCTCACTGGTCTTTCCAGCGTTGGTATTCTGTTTATGAGATACCCAATCAGAGGAAGTGGAGAACTGACCGTTTGCGTCCGTCACAATGATATGGCTCTCACCAGTCGTCTTGCTTGTGATCCTAAAAGGAACATTCGCAAGTCGCTTGTGAGTACCAGCACCGATTTTTACACCCTCCAAATCACCACGCTTAATCTGGTTGTAGATGGAATTTGCTTCATCTGTTAAATCCACGATTTTTCCATCTTCTGTGATTTCAAATTCAATCGGTTTTGCACCGTCTGTCAAATATCCCTCTGGGGCGTTGCTTTCCTCAATACGGTATTTTCCGTATGGTAATGTATCAGCGTCAGTTGCAGCGATACCGTCAACACCTGTATGGATTGTTTTTACGACTTCATTCTTGTTGTATAGCTTGCCATCTACCAAGACAGCGTTATCATTTAAAGAAATGATTGCAAAGGCAGTATCTTTCAAAGTCGCACCGCCCTGTGCTTTTGTATCTTTGGTTTCAAGGTCACGTTTCTGGATTTTGACACCGCCACGGATAACCTTGTCTGATACAGAATACTGGTTGCTGCCGCTTAACGCTGCAAGTTCACCATCTTCTGTAATCTGTGCCACATAGACACCTTTTATCTGTTCAGAATTTCCGGCAGCCTGCATATAAGCACCCTCCAATAAGTAACCGTTTGGAGCTGCCTTTTCTTCCACAGTGATAGTACCAAGAGGCAGGCAGACAGTACCATTCTGTGTATAGAAGCTGTCACCCGATACCTTGTAGGAATCCGCTAATCTTGTGATGTAATGGACTTCGTTGTTGCTGTCTTTTTCAGCGATTGTCTTTGTTGTCCATGTGCGTGTCGGTTCTGCCGGAAGATTATCTTTTGTGTAGTAACCGTCATAATACTTCCAGACAAACTCCGCACCCTCCAAAGAAGCGTTACCCTGTGACGTAGCTTTGGAAGTTTCCATATCAATCTTGAAAAGCTCAACCAAAGTGTCTGTGACTTTTGGTGTGTCGCTGACTTTTAAAGTCGTAGTTTCATTAACCTTGACCGTCATAGTATAGACGTTCTTATCTAACTGGAATCCTTTTGGAGCTTTCGTTTCTTTCACATAGTATGTTGCGGCTCTTAATTCCACAGTGTCAGTATTGCCATTGGCATTTGTCGTAAGTGTGGCAACAGACTTCGTGCATCCTTTATCAGAATAGACACCATAAGTCGCACCAGAGAGAGAATAGCAGTCATTCCCGTTTGTAACTGTGGTATTACTGGAAAATTTCTGAATCTTGCCATTTCCGACAGCCAGCTCTGCGAAGAACTGTCCTAAATCCTGCCCCTCACCAGTGTAGATATAACCATAACAGTCATAGCGTCCTTTGTTTTCTTTTACAAAGGCTTTCGCTCCGGCGAATACCTCATCTTGTATGGATTTTGAGATTTCATCATAGGAAGCTCGCACATTGTCACAGCCCCACCCAAGATGGACACTCAATCTCTGCCAGACTACCAACTGTCTTAAAAGATAGGCGTGCTGGCTGCTGATTCCGCTATGGCTTGCGGTATACTGTTTGACGTATTCAAAGGATAGGGCAATATCGGCTATCTGGTCGTCACTCAAACGTGTGCTTGCGTCACTTCTGGTCTTATATCCATTTTTGAAGTTCGTGTTAATATCGACACAGTAAGCGTCCTCGCCATCAACAGTCATATGCCCCTCATTGAATGTAGAACCGATAGAACCATCATTCATTACTTTTTCAACGATTCCTACACGCTCTGATGATTCCGTCCAGTATTGCGTTTCCGCAGCATGGACAGCCGTTGTGGGTAGAGCAGTAAAGACGGTTGCGAGAGTAAGAACACCTGTAAGCAATCGTTTCAATATCTTATTCATTTTTTGATTCTCCTTTCATTTGGGTAAAAAAATAGACGCTCATTTCTGAACGTCTGGAAATAGAAAGGAACGCTTTTATACGTTCCATAATCTATACGTTATTCAATTTTTTTCAATACTGATGTGTTGTTCTGTATTCCATAAGTTTGCATTTCTAGGATTTTTACCGTATCAAGGCTCATTCGTAAGTAGTAAATAAGTAGTAAAACAAGTTCATAAATCCTTTGAAATAGCTGATAAATACAGTGTTTTAGCGGATAATCAAACTTTCAGTTGGTTTTTATAAATAAAAACCTCATTGAAAAATACAAAGGATATTTAAGAATCCGGTATGCGGACGGGAAGAGATATCTTGACTGGGTGAAGCAGTACGGGGACCTCAGCGGGCAGGAGATCCGGTTTGGCTATAATCTGCTGGACTTAAAAAAGACACTAGTTTCGGCGGATGTATGTACAGTGGTCGTACCGGTTGGAGGAAGTGATAAAAAGGTCACAGTAAAAAATGCGGTAGTGGGTGGGAAAACTTACGGAAAAGATTATATACTAAGCGATGAGGCAGTGAATTACTTTGGGAAAATTATTAAAATGCAGGAATTCCCAGACAAGAAATCTCCAAACGAACTTTATACAGAAGGAGAAAAATGGCTTCTTGAAAATATGAAGTCCAGCCTGACTGTGGAACTAACAGCCTTGGACCTGCACATGGTGGATGTGAATATAGATGATTTTAAACTTGGGGATCTGGTCAAAGTGGTCAGCGTTCCTCATTCAATTGTTTTTAAGGATGACCTGCCAGTCATTGAAAAGTACAGCTACGATATTACGGATCCGAGCAAGAATACGATCACAGTGGGGAAAACCTTAAAAGTATTCACGGAGCGTAAAGATCCGGTCATTTATGACAAAGTACAGGAAGTGACTGGTAGGTTTGAAGGTTATGTGGAGACAACGGACGGGAAGATTGAAGAGATCACAAATGAAATCCAGGAATTCAAAACCCTAGTGATCCAAGATTTCACTGCGGTCAATGGATCTATAGAACAACTGACCTCAAAACAGGCAGACTTTGAGACTGCGACTGCAGAGAACTTCATATCTACGAATGCTGAGATTTCTAACTTAAGCGGAGATTTTGTGTTATTTAAGACCGGAGAATTTGACTCTCTGAAAGCAAAGCAGGCAGACTTTCAGACTGCTACAGCCGAACATTTTACAGCGCTCCAGGCCCAGATCGACAGCCTGGATGTAGGAAATCTTGACGCTAAGTATGCGACGATTGAGAATCTAAATGCCGCGAATGCAACGATTAAAAAACTGGAATCAGAAACGGTCAAAACTTCATTTTTAGAATCAAACTATATGAAAACCGTTGATATGAAAACTGAGTTTGCAACGATTACAAACCTAAACGCTCTATCTGCCAGGATCGGTGATCTTGAAACAAACAGTATCGATACAAAATATCTGGATACCAATTATGCAAAGATCGACCTTGCGAATATTGCGGATGGTGTTATTAAAAACGCAATGATCGCAAAAGGGGCGATTGACACCGTACAGATCGCAGATAGTTCTATCACAAGCGCCAAGATTGTAGAACTTGCGGCAAATAAGATTACTTCGGGTACATTGTCTGTAGAACGGTTGGAGATCAGGGGAAGCAGCAAGAGCATCGTTTACTCCCTAAACAATATAACTGGTGCTTTGCAGACACAGAACGTAGAAACGTTGAATGGTGAGATTATGACCCCTAGGACGATCACTGCAGATAAACTGGTTGCCAAGTCGATCACAGCTGGAGAGATAGCTGCTGCGACGATCACAGCGACAGAGATCCTTGGAAATACGATTACTGCGGATAAGTTAAAGGCGGGGACAATTACGGCAACAAGTGGATGTATTGCAAGCTTGGATGCGAATAAGATCACAGTGGGGGTACTAAATGCTGCGAGGATCGAAGCAAGGAGCATTACAGCGGATAAGATAAAAGCAGGCACGATAACTGGTGATGAGATATCCGCAGGGACAATTACCGGGGAACACATCGTTGCGGAGTCTATCACAGCTACAAGTTTGGATGTAAATAGTATCTTTGCACAGGATATTACGGCAACTGGTACCATTACCGGAATAAATCTGGTCGGAGCAACAGGAAGTTTTTCTGGTAATATTACTGCTAATTCGGGGGAAATTGGTGGATGGAATATTTCTATAAATGGAATTTATAAAAATCTGCCTCAAGTTTGTAATATTCAAAATTATAACGCTTCTACACATGATAATTTTACTGGAACCTTTATAGGAAGTAGTGGATACAGTAGTTTTACTGCAAAACCAACAACATATGAATCTATGGAAACCGGGAAACTAGTAAATGGATCTTTAGCAAATAATACGATTATACAGAATGGAAAACTTAAATTATATGAATCACGCTATTCAAAGCAAGAAAATATATGGAATCCTGAATTCGGGGCTTATCTAACGCGGGTTGAAATCGGTGGAAGAACAATAAAAATAAGCGAAAATGATAGTGCAGAGTTTACGGATAGTGGATGGACAGATGTTATCAAAATTGATCCATATTACATAAGCTGTCCAGCTTTAACAATTAGTTCAAGTATTGAAACAGATAATGTTATTACTCTTGAAAGTGATGGGATGATAACTTGTGGCGGGGTTCTCTGCAGAGGCGACGGTATTGGTACTAGCGGCGATATAAGACTTACAGGAACTAATTATCTTAAAGGTTCTGAAGTGAATTTAATAAGATGGACAGGTAGTGAAGTTGGTGTTGGTGATAGTTCTAAAGTAACTGGAATATGGGGCAGCAAAATGAACATGCATTGTAATATACAGCTTAACCCCAATGATAATACAAAATATCTTAATACATCAGGTAATGCCCGTCTCGGTTATCTAACCATGGATGGAAATATTGCATTACAGGATCACAATATGAACGTTACAGGAGAACATGGTTTATATTCAAATACGATGTCTAATTATATTGTACGATACTATATTTCTGGATCAACAAAAAGTACGGCGTTAGGAAATAATAGTTACCAGACCCGTATTTATGGATCTTCTGTCTGGGCTAATAAAGCGATATCCACGTCAGATGAAAGAATTAAAGAAAGTTTTAGTTCTTTGGAACAATATGAAGATATTTTCATGTCTCTTAATCCAACGGCATATCAATTTCTAGAAGGATATGAGCCAACAAAATTAACTCACTTTGGTTTTAGAGCGCAGCAAATTAGAAAAGCATTTTCAAAGAGAAACTTGGATCCTTCTTATTATGCTCTTAATGGAGAAACATCTGTTGATGCAAAGGATTATAATGAGCGAATGGGTATTAATCCAGATTACGAAACTGAGTATGGAATCTGTTATGAAGAAATGATAGCTTTAAATACACACATGATACAGAAAAATAGAAAAGATATGAATAATCAAATAAGCAGAATCGATATGCAGGAAGCAATCATAAACGACCTTCAAACCCGACTCTGGCAGGCAGAAAAACAAATAAAGGAACTCAAACAGACAGCTCAATAAGCTGTCTGTTTTGTTATACAAAGAAAGGAGAACATTATGTTAGAAACTAAGAAAAGTACCACACTCACAGGAATTATTTCGGTTAAGGATGGTGATGCAGATAAGCAGGTTGTCTACCTAAACGCAAATCTATCCGCAGACAGTGGCAATGATAACATTTCACAGACTATCCAAGACAAAGTATTGTATGCGGCAAACAAGGTAGAGATCCGAAAAGATGTCGCAGAATTTACGAAAGAAGTATATCACATTCAGGACCAGGAGGTAACAGAATAGATGAAGATGAGATTAAGCGAAGTGCAAGAAAGATTACAGGGCCTTTTAAATATTTCAGGAAAGAAATTTCCAGCAAAGGTCAGCTATGCGATCATGAAGAACGAAAAGGCTCTGGAATCAGAGTACAAAGTTATAGACGAGCAGAGGATAAAGATCTGTGAAGCATATGCAGAGAAAGATGATGAAGGAAATGCCATAGTAAAAGAAGAGAAATATGTTTTTTCATCCGCTAATCAGGCTGCTTGTGACAAAGAGTATAAAGAGCTCCTGGCAGAAGAAATTGAAGTGGATATTTGCACGATAGATGCAGAAGAACTGGACAAATGTGACGACAGCAGCCGCTACGATGTGCCAACAGCAGCAGATTTCATGACATTGGAATTTATGTTTAAGTAAGGAGGCAGTATGACAGTACAGGAAGCAACAAGCAATATACGGGACGCGGAGTTCGGCGCAGATGTGCGTGAATCGATTGCTGCAGGGATCGAAAGCATTGATGATTTTACACGGACAAATGTGGAAGAGATCAAGACATCTGTCAATGATACAGGACAAAGACAGGAAGATCTTAACAGCCGGTTTGATGAATACATAAAGAACATGTCTTCTGAAAATCCATCGGTTGCAGAAGTGGTAGATGCAAGGTCAAATGCAGAGGGTGTTGTTTCGGAAACATTAAAAGCAAGACTGGACGGTATGGATTCAGTAGTAAAAGCAGTTCAAGAGAGCTTACTGGATCTTATGCATCCGGTAGGATCAATTTACATCACAACATCAGAGATCCCTCCGGAAAATATCTTAGGGGGGAAGTGGGAGCCCTATGCCCAGGGACGTACACTGGTAGGTGTAAATGAACAGGTAGAAAAATATAATACAGCCGGGAACCCGGGAGGTGAAGAATCAGTAAAGCTTACAGTAAATCAGATACCGTCGCACGGACATAATGTGTCAGTGAACAACAGCGGCAGTTGTTCCATCGCAAAATCTGGAGGACACACTCATAAATTCAAAGTACTTAGAAATCAGACCAAGACAGACGGTGCAAGGGATGTGATCCATGTGGATGGAACAGGATCACAGTGGAACTCAGTGATAACAGACAATGGTGCACATACACATACAGTGCCGAACCACAAGCATACGCTCACACAGTCAAATGTCGGCGGTGGGCAGGAACATAACAATATGCAGCCATACATTACAGTATTTATGTGGGTACGGATTTCTTAAAGGAGCGGGGATGTTGGAACAGATACTAGCGATGTGTGGTGCAATCAGCATCATCGGAGGAGCCGGGGCAGTGATCTATAAGGTCGTGCACCCGGCTTTTCGTTTTAAAAATAGAGTTGATCTTTTGGAAGAACATTCACAAAAGGATTATAGACGCCTGGCAAATTTAGAAGAAATGCAGAAACAGCAGAACAAATGCCTTGCTGCTATGCTGAACCATCAGATCACCGGCAACGGTATAGAAAATATGAAAAAGATCAGAGATGAACTTCTTGAAAGCATCATTGAAAAATAAGAAGGGAGATATAAAATGAGAAATTGGGAAAATTGGGCCCGTGCCGCAGGAATCAGAGCGCTGAAGACTGCTGCACAGACAGCGGCAGCAACGATTGGGACCACAGCAGCACTGTCTTCTGTTGACTGGAAAATGGTATTATCTACAGCAGCATTGGCTGGAATTATTTCCATGCTGACTTCTGTAGCTGGGATTCCGGAGGAATAAAGATGGGTATTAAATGGAAAAAAATATGGGCCGATAAACGGAATTATGGCGGCAGACGGAATCTTAAGGATATAGAGTATATCGTTTTGCATTACACGGCAAATGATGGAGACACTGCAGATAACAATGGGAAGTATTTTAAAAATAATGTTGTTAAAGCTTCCGCACATTGTTTTGTAGATGATGGAGTAGTCGTGAAATCTGTACCGCTGCGCAATATAGCATGGGCAGTGGGAGGAACGTATGATCTTTCCGGAGCAGCAGGGAATTTTTACGGAAAATGCACAAATGCGAACAGTATTTCAATAGAGATGTGTGACACAATCAGAGATGGAAAGGTCACTGTTTCTACTAAGACAAGAGCAATGACCATTGATCTGGTTAAATATTATATGAAAAAATATGGTGTCCCTGCATCTCATGTGATCCGCCACTGGGACGTGAACGGAAAGGAATGTCCCGCATATTGGGCTGGTACAGACAATTCAGGCTGGAATAGTTTTAAAAAGGCAATCGGTGGACAATCAGAAACAAAGAAATATACGACAGTAAAAAAGACCTCAGGAAAAGAGGCAGTCTGCTGGCTGCAAAAAAAACTAAATACACTTGCAGAAGGCTCAGAGATTGATGAAGATGGTATCTGGGGTCCCAGGACGCAGTCTAAACTTGAAGCATATTGGCGGCAGCTTAGATGGAAAAAGGGCAGCTATGCCGGAAAGAAAACCTGCAGGGCACTGAATAAAAACAGAAAAAAATAATAAAGCACGCATCTCAGATCCAGACTCAGTATCAGCAGAGCCACAGACATCCCGGATCATCATACGGAATTCTGGACTCTGCTGATACGGTCTCTACAATTTTTTGATCTAATAGTATTTGCAATGATTCTTCAGCGGGTTCCCGCATCATATATTTTCTCTTACAAAATTACTCATTTTTATTTTTCTTTATTCAAAAAGCCCCATATACCAAAAGGCATATAGGGCCATTGTTGCCTGAAAAGGCCGATTATTTATTTGCTGGTGAAACCGCCTGGTAATAGATAGCTTTTGCTTTATTGTCCAGGACAAATGCATCATAATTGATACGTCCTTCTACCAGGGAGCCGCTGATGCCCGGAGGGTCGGCATGGATCTTGTAATCCTCCAGCTTTGTCGGCGCTACGGCAGCGCACGGATGACACATCATGAAACCGAAATCTTCCGGTACCCGATTGACCGGTACTTTGATGATCTGGCATCCGTCTAATTCCGCAATGACACCAAGTTTTTTCATATCTTGTCCGATATCAGTTTCCATAATGATATCCTTGCTTTTTTTCATAAGAGTATAGGTCTTTGGAGAAACCACAATAAAGCGTCCTGTTTCCGGCACTTCTGCAGAATCAAGAGTTTCACTTGCCTCCAAAATCTCATCGTAAATTGTGGCGCTGTCCAATGCTTTCGCAGCCGGCTTTG